>Ga0315289_10009406_pt1 | contig 14070 bp, 11 predicted proteins | sample YL17G11_40_MG_FD_203452 | JGI IMG/M metagenome (GOLD analysis project Ga0315289, IMG submission 203452) | Sediment microbial communities from Yellowstone Lake, YNP, Wyoming, USA - YL17G11_40 | ecosystem: Environmental > Aquatic > Freshwater > Lake > Sediment | place: USA: Wyoming | collected...
CCTGAGCTTGTCGAAGGGCTTTTTCTTTCTCTTCCTCTCCTGGGGTAGCTGAGACATAAATTGTCCGGTTTGCTCTTTCTTCAAATTCTTTGAAGGTTAGAGGTCGATTATCAATGGCTGATGGCAATCTGAATCCATATTCAATTAAAGTCTTCTTTCTCGCTCGGTCTTGATTTGCCATGGCGTGAAGTTGAGATAAAGTTATGTGGGATTCATCGATAAAAATAAGAGAATCCCTAGGAAAATAATCAATTAGGGCATAGGGCGCTTGGCCTGGTTCTCGAAATTCTAAATGTCTTGAATAATTCTCAACCCCATGACAATAACCGGTTTCTCTTAATATTTCTAAGTCATAATTTGTTCTCTGCTCTAATCTTTGGGCTTCTAATAGTTTTTTTCCTCTTCTTAATTTCTTTAGCTGTTCTTCTAATTCTAACTTTATATTTTCAATAGCAATATTTAATTTTTCTTGGGGAGTAACCCAAAAGTGAGCAGGGAATAATTGAAAACTTTTAATCTGTTGAATTTTTCTACAGGTGTCGTAAATGTCAACAGTTGAAACAGATGTTTTAGAAACTTTATCGATTTCGTCACTGAGAAATTCGATTCTTAAAATTTCTTTACCGGTTACTAAATAAATATCAATAGTGTTTCCTCTAACCCGAAAAGTTCCGGGCTTAAAATCGATATCGTTTCTTTGATACTGTAAAGCACAAAGATTTTCTAAAAAATCTTTTCTTTTAATTTTTTGGCCAGGTTTAATTTCAAGAGAAACCTGTTGATAATCCTCAGGAGAGCCAATATTGTAGATACACGAAACCGAAGCGACAATAATAATATCCTTCCTGGTTAATAAATCTTGAGTGGCTGCATGCCTCAATCTGTCAATCTCTTCATTAATTTTTGCATCTTTTTCAATGTAAGTGTCGGTCTGAGGAATATAGGCCTCGGGCTGATAATAATCATAATAGCTTACGAAATAGTGGACGGCATTTTCTGGAAAAAATTCCTTAAATTCCTGGTAAGTTTGAGCGGCAAGAGTTTTGTTATGTGATATCCAAAGGACCGGCTTTTGAATATTTTCAATCACTTTAGCGCAGCTATAAGTTTTTCCTGAGCCAGTGACTCCTAATAAAATTTGATTCCGAATACCAGATTTCAGATTTTTAGTCAATTTCTCAATTGCCTGCGGCTGGTCCCCTGTCGGCTTAAATGGCGAGACGAGTTTAAACATATCAATTATTTTTACCTTAAATTTCCCCTTTTTTCAAACTTAGGTTAAAATAAAAAAAGGCGAAGAGAGCTTTGCTCTCTTCTTCACCTACCCGAGTCGTAACGAAGGGTGAAAAAGAGGTTTACCTCTTTGACTTCGCTTTTATAGTCGAAAGAGAATGAAATTCTCTTTCTCACCTTCGCTTCTTTCAGAAGCTCGGTAATAAAAGCTTGGTAAATGAAAGAAATTATTAAAAAATTTATTCCCTCTTTTTTGCTTGATTGGTACCATTTTTTATTAGCCTTTTTGGGCGCGGTTTTATACCGATTTCCCTCGCGGAGATTAAAAGTGATCGGGGTGACAGGTACTAATGGTAAAACCACGGTCGTAAATTTAGCAACGGAAATTTTAGAGAAAGCGGGTTATAAGGTAGCTTCTTTATCTGGTATTAAATTTAAAATTGGAGAAAAAGAATGGGGAAATTTTTTGAAAATGACAATGCCTGGCCGATTTAAAATCCAGAAATTTTTAAGGCAGGCGGTCAATACCAGATGCCAGTATCTAGTTTTAGAGGTTACTTCGGAAGGAATTAAGCAACATCGCCACAGATTTATTGATTTTGATATAGCTGTTTTTACCAATTTAAGTCCAGAACACATTGAAGCCCATGGCGGATTTGAAAAGTATCGAGCAGCCAAAGGAGAGCTTTTCCAATTAACAAAAGGAATTCATATCATTAATATTGATGATAAAAATGCCAATTATTTTTTAAAATTTCCAGCCAAGAAAAAATACACCTATGGCTTCGACCAAGGAGATATTAATAATAAAGACCTCCAATTAAATCTGCGCCTCATAGGTGATTTTAATATTTATAATGCACTATCAGCAATTTGTGTTGGTTTATCACAAGGAGTTAGCTTAGATATCTGTAAAAGAGCTGTTGAAAAAGTTGAGGGAATTCCGGGCAGAATGGAAAAGGTAGTTTCCCAACCATTTAAAGTTTTTGTTGATTATGCTTTTACTCCTAATGCCTTAGAAAAAGTTTATCAAACCCTAAATAACCTAGAACCTAAAACCTATAACCTAAAACCTAAACTGATATGCGTTTTAGGCGCTTGCGGTGGCGGCAGAGACAAGTGGAAAAGACCAGTTTTGGGCGAAATCGCAGGAAAACATTGTGACGAAGTTATTGTGACAAACGAAGATCCATACGATGAGAATCCGACGGAGATTATTGAACAGGTTGCAAAAGGAACGAATAATAAAGCTAAAAAAATATTAGATAGGAGAGAAGCAATTAAAGAGGCATTGAAACTGGCCAAGGAAGGCGACGTAGTGGTAATCACCGGCAAGGGTTGCGAACCCTGGATCTGCGTGGCGAAGGGTAAAAAAATCCCCTGGGACGACCGTAAAGTCGTGAGAGAAGAATTCGAAAAATTAAATTTATGAAAAAATACGAAATTTTAGAACATAAAGCTGATTTGAAGATTAGGGTTTTTGGAAAAGATTTAAAAGAGCTTTTTGAAAATGCGATGGTTGGAATGTTTGAAAGTGCTGGATATGAAGAGGAAGGCGGAGCAATAAAAAGAGAAATTAAAATTTCTTCTCTTGATTTGCCTTCTCTCTTAGTTGATTTCTTGAGTGAAGTATTATATTTAAGTGAAGTTAATCGGGAAGTTTATCAAAAAATTCAATTTAAAAAATTTACCGAAAAGGAGATCGAAGGGATATTAAGTGGGAAAAAATTAAAACGCATAGGAGTGATAATCAAGGGGGCAACATATCACGGTCTGGATATTCATCAAAAACCCGAGCGAAGCGAAGGGTGGAGAAGAACAAATGTTCTTCGACCAAAAGATAAGTTCTGGGAAGCGACGATATTATTTGATATTTAAATTTAAAATCATTTACCCGAGTCGCAACGAAGGGTGGAGAAGAACGAATGTTCTTCGATTCAAAATCTTTTAGGTCGCTTAAGACGCGGCCATTTTATTTTTTAAAAAATTAAGGTAAAATAGAATAGTCAATGAAGCTAAAGCTTCATCTCCATCTTCGCCCCACTGCCCCGACTTGGGCAGTAGGGCTCGATATATGATTTCGAAAAAGGATTTTAAAAAAATCTCAGATTGGCTTTGGGAAATTCCAAAGACTTTTCGGCCAGATATGCGGGTTCCGGCAAGAATTTACGTTTCAGAACGGATGATAGAAGATGTTTTTCGCGACAGATCAATTGACCAATTAATTAATTTAAGTTGTCTTCCTGGAATTCAAAAATACGGATTAGCAATGCCAGATATCCACGAAGGTTATTCCTCTCCCATTGGCGGCGTAGCCGCCATAAGGATTTCTGACGGAATTATTTCGCCAGGAATGTGCGGATATGACATAAATTGCGGAATGAAATTGTTAAAATCAGAATTTTTAGAAAACGATATAAAGCCCTATTTGGAAAAGTTAGCTACGGAAATTCAAAAAGAAGTACCTTCTGGCCTTGGGCAGGGGAGACAGATGAAAATAGATATCTCTGCTTTAGATAAAATTTTAGAGGGCGGAGCAAGAAGATTGGTTGAGCAGGGTTATGGAGAGAAAGAAGATGTTGAGAATTGTGAAGCGAATGGTGTGTTGGATTGGGCGGATGCTGGAACCGTTTCAATGCAGGCGAAAAATCGAGGAAGAGATCAGGTTGGGACTTTGGGCTCCGGAAATCATTTCATGGAAGTTCAAAAAATAGCTGAAATTTTTGATGAAAAAACAGCAGAAATTTTTGGTCTATTTAAAAATCAAATTGTAATAATGATTCATTGCGGTTCTCGTGGAGCCGGTCATCAAATTGCCACGGATTATATAAGAGAGTTTATGGGATTGATGGGAAAATATAATATTAATGTTCCGGACAGAGAGTTTGCCTGCGTTCCTTTTAATTCGCCGGAAGGCCAAAGATATTTTTCAGCAATGGCTTGTGGCGCAAATTACGCCTGGGCTAACCGTCAAATGATAGCCCATTTTGTCAGAAAGGCCTGGAATAGCATTTTGGGGCAAAAGGCAGGCACTTTAACGGCTTTATATGATGTCGCGCATAACATCATTAAAAGAGAAAAATGTGTAATTGACGGAAAAGAAACCGAGGTCGCGGTTCATAGAAAAGGCGCAACTCGGGCATTTCCGCCCGGAAGTCCGGAAATTCCAGAAAAATATCGCCAAGTTGGCCAGCCAGTTTTAATACCCGGTTCAATGGGCACAGCTTCTTATATCTTAGTTGGGGCAAAAGAAGGAGAACAATCTTTTTATTCAACTTGTCATGGCGCCGGTAGAACAATGTCGCGCCACGAAGCAACAAGAAGAATTTCTGGACAAGAGATAGTAAAAAGCTTAGAATCAAAAGGTATTCTTATAAAGTGTTGGTCGCTTCAAGGCGTTGCCGAAGAAGCGCCTATGGCTTACAAAAATATAGATGAAGTTGTTGATGTGGTTCATAATGCCGGCCTATCAAAAAAGGTTGCAAGATTGGTGCCTTTAGCAGTAATAAAAGGGGAATAATAAAAATGCAAAATTCAAATACCGAGCCTCGCGACATCGAGGCGAGGTGTAAGAAGAGGACAAAGTCCTCTGCGCACTGCAAAATGCAAAATGAAAATGTAAAATTCAAAATTCCTGAAATTTTAAAAAGCTTATCTTATGGCAGAAAAGAAAAGATTACCGAAATCTATAAGGAAATTTATTCGTCGGGAGAAAGCTCGGATTCGTCGAGAAGTTTTCAATTTGAAAAAACAAGAAGAATTAATCAACGAGCTTTATCAAAAACCGAGATTCCAAAGGAAGCGAAGTCAAAGAGGTAAATCTCTTTTTCGCCCTTCGTTGCAACTCGGGTAGGTGAAGAAGAAGACGAAATCTTCTTCGCCTATTTTTAAACAATATGCGAATTCAAGAAATTTACAATCTAGCAATAAATAAAGGGATAGAAGCTGATTTTCGAGGAAGAGAAGGGATTGAAAAGCTTTTAAAGAGAAAGAAAGAGAAATACGAAAAACTTTCGGGAAAGGAGAAAGAGGAATTTGATTTAGAAGCTTTAGAAAATCCTTATTTAGATTCGAGAATTTTGAATATAAGTCAGGATAAGGAAATAAAAAGAGTTTTAGTCGGCATTGACATTGAACCAGCCGAAATTCTCTTAGCCAAAGAAATTGAAGATATCGATTTAATTATTTCCCATCATCCCTTGGGGAAAGGGTTAGCCAATTTACACGAAGTAATGGAGCTTCAATGCGATGTCTTAAACCAATATGGAGTCCCAATCAATGTTGCCGAAGGTTTAATGAAAGAAAGAATTGAGGAAGTAGCTCGGGGATTAAATAAAGAGAATCATCAAAGAACCGTTGATACGGCTAAAATTTTAGGGTTTAATTTAATGTGTCTCCATACCGCCTGTGATAATTTGGCCGCTAGATTTCTCAAAGACAAAATTGAAAAAGAGAAATTCGAAAGAATCGAAGATTTAATGAAATTTTTAAAGGAGATCCCCGAATACAAAGAAGCTACAAAGTTTGGAGCAGGTCCGAAAATATTTGTTGGTGACCCCGAGAGAAGATGTGGGAAAATTGCTGTTACTGAAATAACAGGTGGCACCGAGGGCTCCCCAAAGCTTTACGAAAAAATGGCTCAAGCAGGAATCGGAACGATAATCGGAATGCATATGCAGGAAGAATCTAAAAAAGAGGCCGAATCAGCCAATATCAATGTTGTCATCGCCGGCCACATGTCTTCTGATTCTTTAGGGGTGAATTTATTTTTAGACGAATTAGAAAAAAGAGAAATAGAAATTATTCCCTGTTCTGGGTTAATTAGAATTTCTCGCCTTGACAAAAAGTAAGGGGAAGGTAAAATAAAAACAAAGTCAAAAGCTTTGTTTTTTAATTTACTATGAAATATTCGATTATTAAAAAAATTAAAACTGTCGTGCAAGAAAATCAAGGTTTTGATGTGATAATTGTTGTTGCTTCAATGGGAAATAAAGAATATTGGGAAAGAAGACTACAAGCTTCTCGAAATGAAATCCTCTCACCAAAGACAAAAATTTTTATAGTTGAAGAAGATTGGCCAGGAGGAGCGGGGACTCTTTTAGGAACTCTTTACGCTTGTCAAAAAGTTAGTCAAGAAATCAATCTAAAAGAAATTTTAGAAGACAATAGTAGGATTGCTATTTATCATGTGGCTGGCCACGGAAAAAGAATGGCACCTCTTTGCGGGACAGAAGGAAATAATAAACCAGCAATCAAACTGCCGAAAATGATCAAAATTGAAGACAGAGAAGTCCCCCTTAAAGTTTTGGAAGCCGTAATTTTTTCGACTCAAGTCTATGCCAAAGGAAGAGAAAGGAGAATTTGTGTGTTTTGGGGAGACCAAATTTTTCTTCCCTCAAAAAGACCAAATCTCGAGACAAAATTACCCGTTGAGATTTTCGGAATTAAAAAAAATCTTTTACTCTCAAAAAAAAATTGGCAAAGAGATTGGCAGCAATATGGAATTTTAATTCCAACGAAAAAGAAGATATTAATGCGAGAGAAAGTTTCTTGGAAAAAAATTCAAAGATATTTAGAGAAAGATTATCTTAATAAAGATAACGAAAGCAAGATTACTTTGGTTAAGAGTCTGGGATGTTTTTCAATCACCTCGTCCTTTTTAGAAGGGTTACTCGCTGAATTCTCACAAGAGATTGGGGCGAAGAGAAGAAATTTAGGTTCTGATTTTCATTTATGGGTACCTTTAACTTCGACAAAAGAGGAATATCGGGTAGAGGGAGGAAGTGGAATTTATTGGGAGAGAATTAAAAGATTCAAAAGGAATTTTATTAAAAAAACTGGCCGAAAAAGAATAATTGGAGAAAAGAACCTGGGAGAAAAAACTTTATGGTGGGATTACGGACATTTGAAAAGTTATTTTTTAAATCTTTTAAAAATTCTAAAAAAAACCGATGAGGGCCAGGCTTGCCGAGAATTTTTTGAGGCGGGAAAATGTTTAATAAAAATGAAAATTCAGCCAGGATTGAAGATCAAAAATTCAATTCTCATCAATTCTGAAGTTGGGGCTGGAAAAATTGAAAATTCAATTTTAATTGATAGCAAAATTAAATATGCCAAGATAAAAAATGGAATAATTTTTTCCAGCCAAGCAAAAGGAATCTTTGGCCCAAAAGGAAAATTAGTCAAAAATATTCTTTTATATAACTTGAAGGAAGAAAGGGGAATGAAGGTCTTTCCAGCCGAAGTGGTCACCGATATCATTCCTGGAGAAGGAACAAAAATTAGGATGCGGACCTCCCTTTTGCGAGACGGAAGAAGGGATTGGCAAGTGAGAATCCCTCCCAACATCTTTGCCTATTCTGAAATTGAAAGATTTTTGGCTAGAATTGCCAATGCTGCTTTAGAACTAAGAATCTAATTTATGACCTCAATTTATTTTATAAGCACCTATAAGCCAATTCTCTGTGGAATAGCCGATTATCTTAAATTTCTTCTTAAAGAAATCCCAAAAGAAAAATGGAAAGTGATATCTTTTGATCTAAAAAATTTTCAAGATTCTCTAGGCCGTTTGACTCATGAAAAAAAAGAAAGTTCAAAACAAGTTTGGTATGGGATTACTAAGCGACGAGCCCCAAATTTAAATGAAATTCTGAAAGGAATAAAAAAATTTTCTAAAGGAAAAGAAAAATATATTCTCTGGTTTCAGCACGAGTTTGGAATCTGGAAAAATCTACGAGGATTTGCAAGATTAATCAGGGAATTGGACAATTTAAAAATTAAAAAAAATATTAGCCTCCACACAATTCACTTCCAAAGCAAGGAAACTCCCTGGGGAATGGGGAAAAGAGAATACAATTTATTGAAAGCTATTTTCCCCTGGGTAGATGCTATTACTGTTTTTAGCCGGGGCTCCTATTTAGCAGTAAAAAAAGCTTTTCCTCAGCATATTAATAAAACCCATATTTTAAGGCATGGAATCCATTATTTTCCGAGGATAATTAAAATGTCAAAGGATGAAGCAAGGCGAAAAGTATATCAATTCTTGATTGAAAAATCCGATTTGGAGGAAGAAAAAAAGACTGCATTAAAAAAAGAAAATATTTTTCTTGATCCCAAGATTTTATTAATAGGGAGTGCCGGCTTTGTCGTCCCACACAAAAACACTGAAAAACTTTTTTTAATGGGAAAGCGTTTGCAAAAAGCTTTTCCTAGGGAAAAAGTGGTAGCCTTATATATTGGCATCCCAAGAGAAAAAAGCAAAAAAAAATTAAACTATTCACAGAAATTAAAAAAAATGCATGATGGCAAAAATATTTTTTTTCTTGAAACTTGGTTACCAGAAGAACTTTTACCCATATTTCAGAAGGCTCTTGATATAAATTTTTACTGGCCGAAAAGATGCACTCAAAGTGGAATGTTAGCCTACATTTTAGGCACAGGAAATCTTATTGCTGGTAGAGATATGGAAGGTTCAGGTGAAATGCTGAAAGAGGCAGGGCAAATTGTAGATAAAGATTTTGAAAAATTAATTTTAAAAATAAAGAAAGTTATTTCAAACCCAAATTTATCAAAGGAAATAGAAAAAAAGACACTAAAATATGCCAAAAAATACTCCTGGGAAAATCAAGCCTTAAGACATTATAAATTAGCAGCGAAAATCATTTCTTACCCGAATCGCAATGAAGGGTGAAGAAGAGGTTTATCTCTTCGACTAATCAAAGAAGTTTTAGATTAACTAATTCTGAAACTGGCTGAGAAGCCAGTTTTTTGATAAAATGAAATTGGAATGAGAACGGGAATTGCCACAATTCCATTAGATTATGGTAAGTGCCCGCGGTGGCTATTTGAAAGAATGAAAAGATTGGCAAGAGGAATTATTATTGCGATTACTGAAGAGATTGAACCAGATGAAGTTTTGAAAAGATTTTCTGATCCAGTTTGGTTCCAAAGTTTAGGATGCGTTTTGGCGTTTGACTGGAATTCATCAGGATTGACGACTACGACTTTGGGCGCCGTCAAAGCTGCTCTGTTTGATATTCAAGACAGGCTAGGTATTTATGTTTGTGGCGGCAAAGGTAAAACTTCAAGAAAGACGCCGGAAGAAATTACAGCTTACGGAATATCCCGCGGCTTCTCTTTCGCCCCAGATTTAATTTATGCTTCTAAGATGGCAGCTAAAATTGATTCTTCTTTAATCCAGGCTGGTTACCAAATCTATCATCATAATCTCTTATTCACCAAATCCGGCAAATGGACAGTCATTCAGCAGGGATTAAATACTGAGAATCAGACCGCCAGACGCTACCATTGGCTGTCTTCCGGGGTAAAAGACTTTGTCGAAGAACCTCATTCGGGAATCGCAGCTGACGTTAAAGTAAAGCCTTTAAATTTAGTGGCAAAAGAAAGTAGGGGGAATAAAGAAATTTCCACTCAATTGGTTAAAGAAGAGCCAAAAGGTTTTTTAAAAGATTTAAATTTGATTCAAACCAAAAGATCGAAAAGTCTCGTTCAAATGTCGCTTTATGACAAAGAATTTCACTGGCATCCTGTTGTAGAAGAAAAATTTGATTTAAAAAGATTAGAAAAGACAATTTTTTTTGCCAACGAACAAAATCCAAAGAATTTCGAACAACTTCTATCGTTAAAGGGAGTGGGTCCAAAAACAATAAGAGCACTTTCCTTAGTGGCAGAAATAATTTACGGGGCTAAACCTTCGTATGAAGACCCGGCCAGGTATTCGTTTGCTCACGGAGGAAAAGACGGCACCCCTTATTTTCCGGAACCAGAAGATATGGACAAAACAATTCGAATTTTGGAAAAAGGAATTCAAATGAGTAAAGTTTCAAATCGAGAAAAAATTGAAGCCCAAAAGAGATTAAAAAGTTTAGAATGAGAAATTATTCCTCAAAACGAGCAAAAAAAGGAAAACTGGCTTATCGGACGCCAGACCGTTTCATTTATCAAAAATGTCTGAAGGTGACGAAACAAAAAAGCCGGCGGAAATAAAGTCTCAACTTTTTCAAAATCCTTGGCAAACCTTTAGTATAGAGGCTTTTTTGTTTTGTTTAACCTTGCTTTTGGGAATCGTTACTGCCTCTAGAATAAATGAAGTTTTAAAATTTCAAAAAGTTATTATCCCTCAATTTTCTTTCTGGCAATTTATTTTTTATTTTCTTTTAACTACTTTATTAATATTTTTTATTCCTTATTTCGTGAGATTTAAAAAAGAAAAAAAGACGTTCTTTAGGGCTGTTTTCATTTTGGCAACTTTTTTTGGGGGAACGTCATTTTTTAGCTGCTGGATGTCAGACCCTCCCGCTTTAATTTTAATGGCGGGTATAGTTTTCTGGTGGTTTAAACGGCCTACAATTTTAAATCAAGACCTTTGCCTAATTTTAGGAATAGCTGGGATAGGTAGCATTTTAGGATTAAGTTTAGACCCTTTAATGGTGGCATTGCTTTTGGTATTTTTTTCAATCTACGATTTCATTGCCGTTTACAAAACAAAACACATGATAAGAATGGCGAAAGAAATGATAGAAAGCAGAGCGATTTTGGCTTTCCTTATCCCTCCAAATATTTCTGGTTTTCGAGAAAGTTTGGAAAAGATTGAGCCTGGCGGAAGATTTCTAATCTTAGGTGGCGGTGATGTCGTTTTTCCCTTACTTTTTGCAGCTTCCTTAGTCTCTCAGGGAATTCTGGACTCTCTGATTATTGCCACTTTTTCTTTAATCGGTCTTTTCGCCGGTTTTTACTTTTTCACCACTCAAAAAGTCCGTCAGCCAATTCCCGCCCTTCCTCCGATTGCCTTATTTTCAATAATTGGCTATTTAATTACGAAGATTTTATGAACCCCGTTAGAAATCACAAAACTAACGGGCTGTAAAATAAATTACTATGGTAAAAAGAATAACGAGAATTTCTAACGGGGTGAATAAAACAGTTGAGTTAGAAAAATTAAATCAAGAAATTAAAAATTGTAAAAGATGTCTCTTGTGGAAGACGAGAAAAAATACTGTCCCGGGAGATGGACCGGTCAACGCAAAAATTATGGCAATTGGAATGGCGCCAGGAGTTGAGGAAGACAAAATAGGAAAGCCATTTATTGGGAGGGCAGGGAAATTTTTGAATAAATTATTTGAAATAGCTGAAATAAAAAGAGAAAAAGTTTTCATAACCAGTCCGCTCAAATGCTTGCCTCAACCCCCGATCAACAGAAAACCTAAAAAAGAAGAAATCAAAGCTTGTCTACCTTATTTAGAAAAACAAATTAAAATCATTAATCCTCGAAGATTTATTTTATTAGGTGAAGTTGCTTTTTCAGTATTTTTCTTGAATAAAAAACTCGGTGATTACCGAGGGAAATTGGTTAAGAAAGAGGATAGAGAATACTTCGTCACTTATCATCCAGCAGCCGGTATAAGATTTCAAAAATTTAGAAAAATTTTAGAGAAAGATTTTAAAAAAATAGGGGAAACCATTAAAGATTTTTAACCATATAAGTATCTTTTAATTTGTATCCTAATTTTCGGAAATAATCTCTAACCCCGATGCCTGAAATTACCGCAATTTTATTTACCCTGTTAAATTGCTTCGCACCGCTTTCGGCGAATTTAACAGGGTGAAAGCCAAACGGGGCCCGCGAGCGAAGCGAGTGGGAGGATGTGGTGGGTGGGTTGTAGTCTTTTTTGGCTATTTTTTCAGCTTCTCTAGCTAATTTTTTCCCCAAACCTTTGTGTTGCGGCGATATCAACGCGACCCGGCCGCGTAGAGGGTAGAGATGGCCGTAAGTGTGAAGTTCGCGGATGATCGCCGTGTTTTGGGAGGTAATTCGTAGGCGGAGCAAGCTATAAAGTTTTGCTCTGTTTTTACTTTCAAAACTTAAAAAGATTTCTTTTCCTCCAGATGCATCGTAATCTTGACGGTATAAATACAATTTTTCTTTTGGATTATAATTCTCTCTAACTTCTCGGCACCTAATGCATTTACATTCCCAAGCGCCAGCGACGGGGGAAGAAGAAGATTTATCTTCTTCGCCCTGCCAGCCTTCTCTTTCCATTTCTCGAGCAATAATTTGGCGCAAATTAGAAATTTTAGCCGGGCCTATTATCACTTTTTGAGAAGGAATATCTCTAGTTATCCTTTGAATTCTAACATAATAGGGAATTTTCTTTTTGATCTTTTTTACGAGATTTATCAATTGTTTTTCAGTATAGGGTTTGTATTTTCCTGCTTTCCACCATTTGTAGAGCGGAGCTTCTTTCAAGAGAGCGCAGGGATAAATTTTTAGTAAATCCGGTTGGAAATTAGGATTTGAGAAAAGTTCTCCAAACATTTTCTCATCTTTCTTTAAATTAGAGCCTGGTAAATTAGGCATCATTTGATACAAGACTTTAAATCCGGCATCTTTTAAAAGCTTAGTGGCCATGATTGTTTCTTTGACTCCGTGGCCTCTCAAGTTTAATTTTAAAATATCATCATAAATTGATTGGACTCCTAACTCAACCATGGTCACGCCTAATTCCCTTAACCTTTGGACTTCTGAAAGATTAATAAAATCCGGCCTTGTTTCAATCGATAATCCTACAATTCTATGTTTTGTCTTTTCATTTAATTTTTGAGATTTTCGGAGATCGGAACTCCAATCGGAGATCCGGTCTCGTTCATTACAAGCATCAAAGCATCTTTTAATAAACCAACTCTGATATTGTTTCGGATAATATGACCAAGTGCCCCCGATGATTCTTAATTCAATTTTATCGGTGGGATGTCCTTGGTTTTCCAGCATTTCAATTCTTTTTCTCACCTGCAAATAGGGGTCGTAATTTAGGGCTTTTGCTCTTTCGACTGCCGGTTCTCCCGAGACATAGCTTTTGGGAATGCCTTTTTCAGTCGGGCAATAAAGACATTTTCCCGGACAAGGATAAGGTTTAGTTAAAACCGAAATATTAACAATTCCCGAAAGAGAACGAATGGGCCGGGTTCGTAAAAGTTCTTCTAAAATTGGCGATTTTTTAACTATTTTATTTTTAACTAATTTATGATAAGCTTTTAATAGTTCAATATTGCTCGGACAAGGAATTTCGTATTTTTTAGCAATTTTTCTCTTGAAAGAATCCAAATCAGCCCGGGTTTTCGCCTGTCTTTTAATTAAATCTTTTATTATTCCAACAGCAATCATGGAAAGAGAATATGCTGAGCACCTACTTAAGAAGACTACAGAGGATTATAACCTAATTGCTAAAGCTTATTCAAGAACTAGAGCTTTTATCCCGGAGGACATAAAAGCTTTAGGGAATTATATTTTAGAAGGAGAAAGGGTGCTGGATTCAGGATGCGCGAATGGCCGACTAATTGAAGTTTTAAGAGATAAAAAAGTAGATTATTTCGGAGTCGATATCTCTGAGAGATTGATTGAAATTGCTAAAGAAAAATATCTTTACCCTGTTAAGTCCGCCGAAGGCGGAGCGAAGCAATTTAACGGGGCAAGGGCAAAGTTCCAAGTAGCTGATGCTTTAAGTTTACCCTTTCCTGATAATTATTTCGACAAAATTTATAGTATTTCGGTTTTGCATAATATTCCTTCGACAGAGTTTCAACTCCGATATTTAAAAGAAGCAAGAAGAGTTTTGAAACCAGGCGGTCTTTTAATTTTGAGAGTTTGGGATTTTTGGAAGAGAAGGGGAGCTTCAAATCTAATTTTAAAATATACCCTTTTAAAATTAATCGGGAAGTCTCAATTAGATTTCAAAGATGTCTTTGTCCCCTGGAAAGATTCGCGCGGTAAAATAGTGGTCCAACGTTATTTTCATTGTTTTACCAAGCGAGAACTCGAAA
>Ga0315289_10009408_pt1 | contig 14069 bp, 14 predicted proteins | sample YL17G11_40_MG_FD_203452 | JGI IMG/M metagenome (GOLD analysis project Ga0315289, IMG submission 203452) | Sediment microbial communities from Yellowstone Lake, YNP, Wyoming, USA - YL17G11_40 | ecosystem: Environmental > Aquatic > Freshwater > Lake > Sediment | place: USA: Wyoming | collected...
ATCGCTTCGTCGAGACCCTTGGTCACACAAAATGGAAAGCCATCAGAGGGGCCTTCAGGCTATTCCAATGGGCTCCAGCCGACCTACGGGAGCTTTTGATGAAGGGCGACGCAAGTGCGGTGCAGGAATGGTTTCAGAAAGCCCAGCGCGCCCTCGTTCAAATCCAGGTCCAGCAATTCGTGGATCAAAGGTTGCAAGAGCGTCAAGGAACCCGTCGCGGTGGGCGTCGGAAGGCAGGCTCCGAAAGCGATCGATAAGCTGTATCTCCTGCCAGGTCAGGAGGTTAGCGAGGGTGGTGGCCATGTTCCCGCATCCCTGCGATATGCCGTGGCGTTTCGGCTCAGCCGGGCACGTCCCGTCCTTGGGTGGCGCTTCCCTGGCCGGCGCCCGTGGCCAGCATGGCCCCAGTATACCTGTCGCGAAGTTGGGATTCAAGCCGGCCAGATTCCAGGCGGACTTCCCATTGCTCTTGCGGAAGGCCGGGTTTCAGCGTAGGCTGTAGGGCGTCGCCGCGGGACACTTCGCCGAATCGCCGCCGCCAGGGAGGCTTCCGCCATGCCGATCAGATTCACCTGTCCTGCCTGTCGAGCCGCCATCAAGGCCCCGGACAGTCTAGCCGGCCAGCTCGGTAACTGCCCAAAGTGTGGGGCCCGCGTGCGTATCGTGTCAGAGCCTGCGCCGCCTGGCCAGCCCCCCGCCCTTCACCCCCCCGTCCCACAGACCATCTCGGCCATCATCACTCAAGGCCGGGCTCCGCGGGTGCCTTCTGTGCCCCTCGTGGCCCGTGACCAGGATGGCCCAATCGCTGCCCCTTCGCCCCCGAGTGAAGATGATCACCAGCCGAATAGCCCAATCACACTTTGCGAGCGCTTCTTTGGGCGCCACTGGCGGCCCCGGCGATCCTGGCAGGCTTGGTTGGCCAACTGGAAAACCAACTGGAAGAAGGAACTGATGACGTCGGTCTTGGCCTCTTCGATCGTCGGCCTCGGCCTCTACCTCTTATGCCTGCCAGCATCTCACGTTGAACTGGTTAGGCCGGCCGAGGTAGACCAAGCCCCGCTCCAATCGCCAAGCCCGGCGAACCCCCTTCAAACTATCGACTGGGCGGCCTGCAGAGAAGAATTCGAGAGGAAGGTACTCACTGCAAGCGAATCTGCTGCCGGGTTGGCGGCCCGGTCCGAACCATCCCAAACGGCCATTGGCCAAACCTTACAGGGCGATATGAGTTCACTCAAGGGATCGGTTGGTGAACTCGCCTGGCGCCTCTTTTCGGCGGGATACCAGAGCAAGCCCACCTATTCGGTAGCGGAAGTTTGGTTAGAGCGTCCGCAGGTGGGCGGGTATGAACGCGATTGGTTCTTTAATGAATCCGGGGACCCTCGGGGGCGAAGCCGGGCGGGAGGCAACACTTTCTCAATCCACTGCCCGGGCCAACCGATGCACCCTGCGTTTTTACAGGCCGCAACCGCAGAATGGCAAGAATGGGCCCCCGTCTGTCTGTCAAAAAGCCAATGCCGTCAAGTCGAACGGATGCTTCGCGCAGCGTCTTTCCTCCTCCGCGAGGACGAAGGCGGGCCGGCCTTTGCTCCCGACGCGTCAGCGACTGCTATGATTGTCGAGCGCAAGCGCTACGACATCGACGATTTCTCCGATTACGTGGTGGCCCTCGAGCAGCATTCGGGTGACTGGTTCCTGGGGGTGACTGTGGACGACACGCTCAGTCCAGATCCCACTCAGCAGGAATGCTCAATCAAAATTCGGTTCGCCTATCGTATTCGACCTGGCGAGCCGCATGCTCTCCTCAAGGGCATGGGGGGCGGTCTGATTCTGCCTTTGCCGCTAGAAGCCCAGTCGCATGGCGGGCAGGGACAACCCATTCGCTTCGCAGAGGGCCCCGTCTTGGGGCCAGGCTACAGCTGGCCGACCGCGGTCTCTTCTCCGGCCTCCGATGCTGGCCCGTCAGCCAGTACGCAGCCGGCCGAGCCCGTCTGGGTGACCCGGCACGGTTTGCTCTATCATCGCCAGGGTTGTGTTTCCTTCCCCATCGGGGCCACGGCCCTGCCGCTCGCCGAGGCCCGCCTGCGCTACCAGCCCTGCCCGCGCTGTTGCCTGGGCCATGGGGCCAGCGAGGAGGCGGCCCTGCGGCGGATGCCGGCGCCGAACCCCGAGGGTTTCCACCACGCCCAGTTGAGCAAGGAACGGGCCGAGGCGGCCGAGCGGAAAAAGCTGGACAAGCTCATGCTCGAACGCCGGCCCGGGGAATATGATCGAGGCAGTGATGCTGCCGGCGACCACACCAGGCACTCCCGCCAGAGACGCAGTTCCGATAGCGGTCGGGGCACCCGTCACTAGTCCTCCGCCGCTTCGGGCACGGGTCGGCTCCTTTTCGTCCTGGGCGGCGGAGTGACCAGAGCCTCGAAGATGGCCGCTAACTCGCGCAGCTCCTGGTCTTGGACGGCGATCCGGGCGGAGGCGATGCCGAAGGCCTCGAGGACGATCAACCACTTGGGCCCGGTCCCCCGGTAGTCGACGGCGATCGCCCCGCCGCCCCGGAGTCGATAGGAGATCGCCTCCTCGCCGCGCTCCAGCTTGATCTTCAGGTGCCTAAGCGCTTTTTCACACATGGTCATCCACCCGGCCCGGTTGGCCGCTGGCCGGCACCGCCGGGGCGACCGTGGCCCGCGCCCGAACAGCCGCCGGCCGCGGGAGCGCGTTGCGGCTCACCGATCGTGCTGGTGATCCAGCCCAGGAGTACGGTGGTCACACCCGTGTAGGCGAAGATCGTCGGGAGCAGCTCTGCCCCGAACGAACCCCATACGCACAGGCACGGGGCCAGGACGGCCGCGATCCAGAAGTGCTGGCAGAAGGCGCACTGCAGCAGGTAGGTAACCAGGCGGATGCCGACGGTCCGCTTGCTCAAGGCCAGCAGCTCTCGTTCGCGGGCCTGCAACTCGTCGAGGGCCAAGGGCCGGCCCTGCACCAGTTGGTTCCCGCGAGCCAAGTCCTCGTCGTATTCCAGCCGGTTGCGCAGTTCCCAGTTCAACATGCGCAGCCGGCGGGATTTCTCCGGGTTGGACCACAGGCGGGCCAGGAGCGCCTGGGCTGGCCAGGATCGGAACACCGCCTGGGCGATGGCCCAGACCACGAAACACCACACCAGGAAGGCCAGAAAGCGGGGCAGCGTCTCGAGCTCCAGCACGGTCGGCATCGGTCATCTCCTCATTCGTTCGGCGGCCAGGTGGGCCACAATCTTAGCTTCCTCGGCCGCGTTCAAGGGGTCCACGGTCAAGCTTTCGTCAGTTGGCGGGCGCCAGCCGGTCCGCAACTTGGCCACCAGTTCCGCGCCCTCGGGCGAGTGGCCGAGCCATTCAAGAAACTCCTCTTCCGGTACGCGACCAAACTGCTCGACGATCCGCCGCAGGACCCACTGACACTTCAGGCGGGTTACGAGCGAGCGCGGGTTGTAGGCGGTCAGCATGATCCGGTCCAGGCCGATCACCACTTCCGTTACCACGGGCGAGTATCTCCCTTCACGCAGGTTGGCAGCTAACCGCACCCGTCTCCGTTTCACACGGGCACTCGGTCAACCACGGCTCATAATACGCGCCGGGGTCTGGTTCGTAATCCCTGAGGGTAACCATCCCGTTCATATCAAGGTACAAGCAGATACATGTGTACACCTGCGTCCCAGAGCAGGCCGTCGGTAAACTGAACCCGCAAGTCAGCGAACCTGAATGCGCACCAGGCGTGTAAGCAGCGGGGACGCACGTCGTCGCACAGTACATATCGCCCAGGCTGCCGTCGGGCTTGTTCCAGTAGCGGTAGTCGGGGAAGCCCGGGATGGCCGGCACCTCTCCAGAGGAAAGCCACCAGCATTCATAGTCGTAACCATCTTCGCAGGCCACGATCTCGCAGTCCCAGGCCAACCATGGATCGCCGAAGCCGGGGAACTTAACGGCCGTCACCGTCTCGAAATCGACCGCGTTGTAGCCCTCCGCCGGCGTCTCGCAGGTGAAGACCTCCTCCAAGTGATTGCCCGCGGATCGGCCCATATTCAACAGGGTTTTCTCAAACGGCCAACAGTCATGCGTCCAACGCCGCTTGGTGAGGCTGTTGCCGTGGACCACATCCACGCCCAGCTCGTAGTGCGGTCCGCCAGGGTTGATAATCGGCCCGCAGATGAATCCCCACCAACCCAGACGGTGACGGTTGCAGTCCACATAGCGGTACTGCTGAGCGTTCAGTTCCGAGCTTTGGGCATAGACGCTGTCCCCACTTATCGTTGCAGCGACCGAACAATCGATCGATCGGCTAAGGCTGTCGCCCATCAAATCATCGGGGTACAGCCAGCAGTGCCGGTCGTTGATCACCGCCACCCAACATGGCGAGTCGGGGTCCTGGCTGTGCCAGCAAGCATCCCAACTCGCCGGTGCGGGATAATGGTCGCAATCTTCGGGGTCCGCTGGATACGGATTCTGGCAACAGGCCAGAGTGGTGTGCCAGCCACTGTCGTCGACGTTATTGGGGGCATCGACGTGAGTCCAGTATCCACAAGCCAGGCCGCCCCAAATTTCCTCCGTCGGCGTCATCGGCCGTTGCCGGACCGGCTGTAAGAGCCACAACCCGCCGTCCACCAGGTAGTTCACGGCCGCGATGATCTCCTCCAGGTGCACGGCATCAATCACGTCTCCCAGTTGCAGCCCGCGATGAGCGCCGGTCCAGTAGATCCGGCAGTCCTCCGGTCCTTCGTAATCCCACTGTTCGAGGCGCGGCTCGAACGGGATCGGCTCCCAGGACACCCCACTGCCATATTCCGGGTTCGGCCAAGCGGGATGCCCGGCCCATTCTTCATCCACGCCCCGCCAGGTCCGCCGAGCGCTCAAATCGCCAGCCCCGTCGTCCAGATTATGCAACGGACGTACCCCGTCCACGCCGGCCTTGCCGTTGCGTAGGTAGATCGGCCAGGGGGCCGAACCGCTCCAGCGGAACTTGATCGGCAGGTCGAGACAGCAGCCGGGCAGTTCCGCGCGGGTTTTGGGCGAATGCTGGAACCGGCCGGCCAGATCATCGAGCACGAAGCGGGCCAGGTTGATCAGCTCAGGCTGGATGCATTCCGTCGGATCAAACCGGTACTCATCGGTGCCTTTCTTGCACTTCGACCAGAGTTCCGGCAGGCCGTGCGGATAGGGGTTCCAGTGCGTGTAGCAGGTGAACGAGTACCGGTGAGCATCGTCGGGCACATTCTCCCCGCCGGGCTCATGTCGCGTGTAGGCCGGTTCGCCCGGTGCCTGGAACAGCACCGCGATGTGCCACAGCACCTGTGTATCATGGAGTTGTGCCGGAATGGTGCCGTTCCAAATACCTCCATCCAGAGTCATCGGCACGGCCACGCCATTCCAGTACAAAGTCGCCGACTGCACCAGGGCCGCGAGGGCCGCCGGCGGAGTGTAGCGCACCTCCACGTCCTCGCCGGCGACCTCGACATCCCCGTCGGTGCCGACGTGGGCGGGGTCGCCCCCAAAGTGCCCAGCGCCCAGCGGGTCAAACACGTAATCGCTGCCGGCCAGCGGGACCTTGAAGTCGCCGCCAAAGGCCGTGGTCTGACTGCCGTTGTCCCGCTCGACCGATCCTATCGGGAAATAAAGGCGATCGCCGGCGGCTTCAATCATCTGGCGTCGCCAGTCGCCGCTGCGCGAGCGGATCGGCACCGTGGGCTGGGGACAGTAGAGGCACTGGCCCAGCGCCGCGTACTCGTGCCAACGCCAGTGGTACTCCGTGCAAGCCGGCGGCGGACCGTTGGGGCACCAGACCTGCTCCCACTGTTCAGGTCCCCACAGACAACGGGGGTGCACCCTATGCCACCAATCCTTGAAGGTCGGCGTGTACTGCTGGGGGCGGGAACCGAACACGGCATAGCACAACCGCTCCAATTGTTCGAGGGCCGTCTTGAAGCGAGCGGGCAGCGTGGTGTCGTGAATCTCCGCCCAGATCATCCGGCCGGGTGCTTCCGGCTCGGTCCACTCGCCGGAGCCGCGGGTGATTCGTGCCCCAGTCAAGTGGCTGTCCGTCTCGTAAGCCCAGCGCGCGGTTACGTCAATGGCTTGTTCAGGCATCGGCCAGCCCTCCGAAAGCGAATCTCAGGTTTTCCAGCACAAAGGTGTCACCCGGCGGTACCACGATGGGTGGTTCAATGGCCTGCCAGAACAGCAGATCGTAGTCCTGTGTGATCGTGTTCTGGGCAATCACCGCCAGGGCACGGATGGTCAAGGTCGCTTCTTCCTCGTTGGTCCATTGGGCCGCGGGGCTTGCGCAATAAGCGTAGGGGAGGAGCTCCTCAGGTGGCGGCGGGTCGCCGGGCTCCTGGTAGGGCTGGATGCTCCAGGTGCCCACGTTCAACGGCGCAAAGACCGGATGCAGATCGGCATAGACGGTGCCCTTGTCTATGGTGCTCGGGTCATCATCTAACGGCACAACCTGCCAGTTGTCTGACCAGGGGTCATCGGTGCCCAGCAATGCCTTGCGGGCCATCGCTAAACTGAACGCGGCCGTGACGGGCATCAACCCAACCTCCCCCGGTAGCGGGCGGCGATGGCCCCGCCCATCCGCCAGTGTAAAGCTGCCCGGGTTTCGGCGGCGGCAAAGACCTCATCAGCCGTGCCTGATTTCTTGACTACCAGGAAGACGCAGCCGATGGGGTAGCCGCCCAGGCCGTAGGGATTCTCCGCCTGGCAATTGGAACAGGCGACGCTGAACTCGTTGGCCAGCCACCAGTCGGGATGAATGCGCGGATAGCACCAGGGCCAACCCTGACTTCGCGGCACGAGATCACCGGCAAGCTGGATCGGCGGGCAGTTGGCCCACTGCCAGGGCTGGACGAACGGACCCTGCAAATCAGCATCCCAACCTTCGGGCGTCCAATCGCCATGTCGAGCCCATAACACCCGATTGATCCAGCGGGTCCAGTCGGTTTGGACAATGGCCCCCGTGCCGTCAACCACGACGTTCCAGACCACCGCCTGGTGGGCATAGGCGAACAGGTCGCGCATGTCCTGGGCGGGCAGCCCCCCGTCGTTGGCGTTGGGATCGTCGCCGACCAGTTGCGCCAGACTGTTGCGCGGCCCCAGGGCGAAACTCTCGTTGTCGTAGTTCGGCCGGTCCCATGACCGGCGGTACATCGGGCCGCTAAAGCCGATCTCCCAGGTGAGTTCACCAGATTGGGGCGGCAGGATGCGCCGCAGAAGCCGGTCCTGGCCACGATACATGAGGTAGTTCGGCAGGCTCAGGCAGCGGTCGATGCGGCCATGCGGACAGACCAGAGCAAGGTCGAATACGCCCACGTTCAGTAGGTTCCCTTGTAGCCGCTGGCCGAGAAATCAAACCGGCCGGCGAGCGCCCAATAACGGACGATGGCCCCATTGTCCACCGGCATCACCCCCAGCCCGCTGTCGCCGATCTCCTGCAGGTTCACCAGCCGCCAGGCCAGATCATCACCGCCAACCAATTCGATGAAATTCTCCGGCAGGAAACTGGCACCGCCGTCATGACGCACCTGGACGCCCGTGTACAGCCAGGGAGCGGCGACGCCGGCCCGACCGGTGATCTTGGCCAGCCGCTCACGCCCGGAAGAGGTCGCCCCTTTCGCCGGCCGGACCAGTTCATAGCCACTGCGTTCGCTCATCAGGCAAACCCCGTCCTCAAGGTCGTGCTGGGGTTCTTGCCCCCGACCCACTCGATAGCCGTGATCGGCGACTGGATGTCCAACGTGGCTCCCGCCTCTTCGACCACGGTCAGGATCTGGCCAATGAGCCCCGACCACTGGAGCAGGCCCTTGACCGTGATCACCGACCGGCCGCGGGAATACCAGTACCGGGCCAAGGCTCCGGCCATCAGCATAGCCAGGCGCGGCGAATCGTCGCGCAGGATGCGCGGCTGGTCCCCAGAGCGGACCAATTGGCCGGCGGGATTGAGCATCAGCACCGTCTGGGGAGCCAGGTACCAGAACTCGGCATCGTCCGCTTCAATCTCCAACACCCCGCCGCAAGGCCCGGCCCCAGGTAGAACCTTCTCGATCACCAGGCGCTGATCGGACTCAAAGGCGATCGTGGCGACCATCTTCTGGTGATCGTAGCGCGGCTCGGTCTCCGTATCCGCCGGCTCGGGTTGCTGCCCCTCCCAGTGGTTCAGGGCGAGTAGATGGTTCGGTGAGGCGTTCAGGAAGATGCCCCAGTCGTTGTGCGGCACGCTGACCGCGATCGCGGCCTGATCGCTCAGCACGTACCGGCCTGGTCCCTCCTCCGGATCGGGATCGAAGATCCACACCGCCGGCGGCAGGAAATCCGGCTCGTGGTCCGCCAGGTTGTTGTCCGCGGGCGGTTCCTTGCTGTAGTCATACCCTTCGCGGAGCGGTAGCCAGCTCAGCGTGCGCCGGACCCGGTTTTGCCAATTGCTGAACTCGCCTGTTTTGAGTTTGCCCTCGCGATCGAGTGCGGGGGCCGCTGAGCTCGCGTTCAGGTCCCAGCCCGGCGGGGCACCGTACGCTTGGTAGACTGGCCGAAACCGATCCGTCTTGCGGGCGGCATCATGCTCTTCGCCGCTGTCGAGCGGGGTTCCCGTCCCGGCCCGATAAGCCGCCTCCAAGGCCGCCGACCATTTGGGCAGCAAAGTCGGCTTCTGGGGATTGGTCACCGCCCCCTCCAGTGAGCAACAGACCACGATCCGCTTGCCCAGGATGCGAATGCGGTCGTAGCGCTGCTCAAAGGTCTTCACGATGGTAAGGTTCTCGGCGTCGATGGCCTGACTGGCCCGCAGTTGGACGACGTTCGGGTTGCGCAGCAAGGTCTGGCCACCAAACTGCCAGTCCTCGGCGGTCAGGACGTAGACCTGAACCTCGAACCCGACTTCCTCGCCCGTGTCGTCGCAGAAGGGCGTGATCCGGTAATCCAACCCGAGGCGGTTGGGGATCAGCTCGTGGAGGATTTCGGCCGCGGTCTGCGTGGTCGAGAAAGAGACCGTATCGGTGATCTTGGCCAGCAGGTCGGCTTGGCCACTAAGTCGCCACTGCGGACCATCCGGTAGCTCCGGCCATTCGACGAATCGGGCCAAGACGTACTCGGCGGCTTCTCGGTGGGTCCAGAGTTGATGCCCCCCATAGACATACGTCCCCTCGTCGTCGGGGAATTTGCTTTGGGAGCGATTGCCCACGATCATCTTGCGTTCATCCCGGCCGTTCATGTCCGGGATCCAGGCGAGTTCCTGCAGGCCGTAATGGTTGCCGTCCTCCTGCCTCCAATACGAGCGGCCCACGTGGATGCGCTGGAGCAGGTGGAGCGGCTCATAGCCCACCCAGCACTGGTAACCACTGGGTTCCGCGTCGCTGCCGTGCACCTCCCGGGCCTGGCCACTCAACCGGCCGATCCAGATGGTCTGCGCCGCCCCGTCGATCAGCAGGCGAATGCGGACCCACCACATCGCCAGATCCGCGGGGCCTACCGTGGCGAATGTCGCCTCGCACGGCTGTTTAACTATCCCATAGCGCCGGCGCAGCTCGCAGGAGCCCAGGTCCTGCCCGGCAGCCATGGCCGTGACCCGGACCAGTTCGAGCTCGGGCCGCGTTTGCCATTCGTCCGACCATTTGGCCTTGATCTGGACCACCGGGGCGGCGACGGGCACCGGCAGCGGCATGGACCCAGGACCGATGATTATGGTGCCCATCAGCACGTCTCCGGTAAGTGGCCTGTCCAGCGCCCCAATTGCAGGGCGGGGCTCGGCCCTTGGGCATCCGCCAGGGCTGTCAGCACGGTGGAACCTTCGGAATAGATCCAGGCTGCCCCGTCCAGCCGGCGGGTCTGGAGGCGGACCTTGACGATCGTCTCGTGCACCTGGGCGGGCAGGTCATGCAGCAGCACGGCCAACCCCGACGTGGCCATCGCCACCGTGACGTCGGGATCGTCTACCGGCGGGGCGCTCTCGTCCGTCGTGTAAGCCAAGGCCCATTGCCCCGCCCGCAACGCTCCGGTCTGATAGTAAAGGCCGACCACGCGGACCACGCCGCCGGCCCGCGGCTCTAATCGCCACTCATTCGGCCCGTTCGGCGGCTTGTTCACTACTTCGCCGGCGACGATCTCCAACCGAATGAACGTCTCGCCCTGGCCTCCCAACGGCAGAAACCCCGAATCGAGCACGCCGTCAAAAAAGCTCAAACTCAACCACCAGGTTCCATCCGCGAAGGTCTCATCGGGCGTGAACGGGAGGGCGTCCTCATAGCTCTGCCAGGTGGCTGTCTCGTCTTCGCGAACCAGCCACGGTTCATCGGTCTCCTCGGGCGGACCGATGTTGGAGCGATAGAGCCGCAGTTGCGGGTAATTGAAGCGGCGGAACTTACCCCGGCCGTCCAGGTAGAAGCGGGTACGCCCGGCAACGCCGCCTGTCCAGCAGCTCGAGACCCGGCGGCGGAAGGCTATCTTTGGTCGCCGTCGCGGGCGCGGCGATTGGAGCAGCGCGGTGGCGGTGGCGCAGAGCGCGTAACTCATGTTGAGCAGCCGGCTCCGTTACTCGTCCCATTCGAGATCGACGCCCAGGGCGACCGCGGTGGCCGAACCGGGGGCGGCTTCGATGCACAGTGTTTGGTTCTTGCCCCACTCGGGGCCTTCGCCGGGGCCCCACTCCAGTACCAGGGTCCCGCGGCTGTTGATGTCCCCGCCGGCCAGACTGCCCGTCTCGAAGGCCGTCGGCTCCGCTGTGTAGGTCTTGCCGATCGCCGCGATGCGCGAGTCGATCTGCGTGCCACGCAGTTTGCCGATCGTGTTGACGTTGACCGCGGTACTCGTGCCATCGGCGGTGTTGTCCGTCCGGCGCAGGCGGATGGCCACTTGCAGGTCCTGGGGGGCGGCCCCACTGCCGCCCACCACCAGTCGGCGAAGCCGAGCGACGTGGCCGGCGGTGTCGGCCAGCTTGAGCCCCACGATGGTGGCAAACGTGTTGGCCGTCGCTCCACTGGCGGCCTGGCCGACCTTTAGATTGTAAGCGCCCATGTTGATCTCCTTGGTTAGATGCCGTCGAAGCCGAAGTGGAGCCGGGCCAGTATGCCTGGGTCGCTTTCGGCCTCGGCCGCGTACTGCCTTAGCCCCTCCAACCGAACGGTTTGGCCGGGCCCCAGACTGTCCCAGATGAGCACGTCCGGGTGATCTTCCGCGTTCGGCGCCTTCCACGCGCCGCCTGATTTACGGATCTGCAACCCGTCGGTCCCGTCCCAGGAGTAATCCGGGTCGATCCAGGCCCGCACATTGCCCAAGGTCACGCTGTTGATGTTGTGCAGATCAACCCACTGCTCATCGTCCGAGCCGATCTCGGCGGCCAAGCCATCGATGTCCGTGATGGCGATGGCATTGTTGTACAGGTCCTCCAGCAAGACACTGGCCTGGCTGGGGCCGCACAGGTGGGCCCGGTAAACGTGCACGCGCAGCCACTTATTGGCCTCCGCCCCATCCTCCAGCAGATACTCGCCATCGGCCGCGCAGGTGACCGGAGCGCCTTCAAACGAGGAGCCAGGGGCCCGCCAACTCAACAGAGCGCCGTCGCCATAACTGCGCAACTGGCCGGCCCCTGGGCCATTTCGCCCGGCGGCGGCCAGGACCACTACTCCCGGAATCGTGCCCACCGCCCGCAGGCAGGGAATCTCGTCCCCCATTTCCAACCGCAACGAATCAGCTCGTGTTCCAGTGAGAGGCATCTGGCTTCGTGCTCACGCCGCCGCAACGGTCACCTGGCTGGTTTCCGGGTCGAAGGTCGCGGTGAAGTTCGGCCCGTCCGGGCTGCGGACGACTCGTTCCGGTCCGATGGTGATGGCCGCGCCGTCGTTCCCGGCTGAATCAACCGGCACGATCCGCCACTGATACTCCGCCAGGTCCACCAAGCGCGGGGTCAGGAGACTATGGCTCCAGGTCCCCACTTCGTGCGGGACCAGCCCGATGACGGTCCAGGCGCCGCTGTCCTGTTTCTGCTCTATGCGGTACTGGCGGACGTCTTCATCCAGCGAGCAAACCCACCAGAGCGTTCGCCGGGCCGGCCAGCCCGTGGGAGCATTCAGCACCGGGTCAAAATCAGGGTCGAGCGTATCTAGGACCTCGATCCGCAATTCATCTCCGGCCGCCAGGCCGAAACTGCGGCTCGGCGAAAGGCCACCACCCACATGCTGACCGTCGACGTACCAGTGGTAGAAGATCGTACCGGTCAGATCGCTCGTCACCGTCACGGTGGTCACCATGCCCTGCCGAACCCGTTGGTAACCGGTAATCGCCACTCAACCACCTCAAGCCACCTTCACACCCTCGATCCGCAGCTCGCCCCGGGTATCGAAGTCCACGCCCCAGGCGGCCCGCCGCAGAGGTTCGCCCACTCGGACGATCAGCAACCCGGTATAGGTCAGCCCCCAGTCGTCGGTGATCGAGACGATCGTCCCCTGCAGCAACTCGAGCAGCCGAAACCAGGCCTCCACGTCGGCGCTGACCTCGTAGAACACGGCGGTGACCCGGAACTCGGCATCCCCCAGGCCCAGGCTCTGGGCTCCGTAGCCGTCCAGGCCGGGCGATTGCCAGACCTCCAGCCGCTGTTTGGGCCCGCGGACGAAGTCCGGCTTGACGAAGGTGCAGGTTATGCCGCCAATGGTGGCCATCTTCAGCGATCCTCATTCGGCCGCGCCAAGGTCGGGCCGCCATGCATCTGTCGCACTGCGGTCGCCAGGCTCTGCGCGGCGGCGTCCAGCTTGTCAGCGGCCCGGTTGAGCTTGCTACCTGCCTCGTCCTCAATCCCCAGCCCCTGGGCCTTCCGCGATCGCGGGTCTGCCTCCCCAAAGTCGCCCCCCCGACCTGCCATCCAATCGTAAACCTTGGCTGTACCCCGCGCGATCCTTTCAAAGCCGGGCATTTTCACGGGTCCCAGGGATGGCTCGATCTCGTGGGTGCCCTTGAGCGTTTCCGTTGGGGCCAACGTCTCGCCCGCCCATTCCGCGCCCTTGAAGAGCGCTCTGTTGATCGCTCGTTCGACGGGGCTTGACTTGGAGGTCAGGTCCTTGGTTACCATCTGCTCAATAGCCATCTGCCTGCTGAGTTGTTGCGGTCCCGTCTCTTCCTCCAGGGCTATCGCGTGCCGCTCCCGGGCGATGTCCAGCTCGTGTTTCTTGGCCAAGGTCGGAACTTGGCTGATCGCGGCCGGCACCAAGGTCGCCAGATCCATGCCGGCGGGGGCGGCCCCAGCTTCAGTGACCTCCGCAACCGCTGTGTCGAGTTCCTTCCGGCGCCGCCGGACCTCCTGGTAGGCCAGGTATCCCGCACCACGGCCGAAGTACTCCTTGATCCGGCCTTCTACATTGGCTCCCTCTTTTTCCTTCTGGGCGAACTCCTCCTCCTTGCGCAAGGCACCCCTCTCTTCGGGCTTGAGTTCCTTGCCCGCCGCGGCCCGCTCGGCGAGATGGTGACTCTGCACAACCCTGAGGTTCGCGGCCCGCTCCAGGGTTTCTGCAGCGGTAAGGGCCGGGGCGGTCTCTAGCTCCTTGAGCTGCTGCTCCAATCCGGGTATGCCGCCCAGCACGCCCTTGCCGCCGAGCCCGTGTTTGCGCATGACCTTGGCGAGCCCCTCCATTTGCTCCTTGGCCTGCTCGGGGCTCTTGAGGCTCTCAGATAGAACGCCCAGCACCGCTATCGTTTCCGCGTCGGACGTCTTCAAATCGCGCGCCGCCTCGGCGACTCCCGTCACGGCCGGGGCGAATTTCTCCACACTGGTCTTGCCGATCCTGGAGCCCTTCAGGAGCTGGTTAACCATCGCGCGTGGGTCTTTTTCGCCCTGGCCGAAGGCCTCTTGCGCCGTCGCGACGGATTCGGCAAAGGCCCCCGGTTCTGTAACTTCATGCAGACCAGCGAACAGTTGCCGATGCCGGCCCCAGCCCTTGGCTTCCAAGGAAGTCTGGAGCCCGCCCGCCGCCTCGGCGCTGAGCCCCTCTTCGGTACGCGATTCCCGAATCGCTTTCTGGTAGGCGGCCAGCTTGGCGGGGTCACCGCCGGCGTACTGAGTCAGTT
>Ga0315289_10009409_pt1 | contig 14067 bp, 11 predicted proteins | sample YL17G11_40_MG_FD_203452 | JGI IMG/M metagenome (GOLD analysis project Ga0315289, IMG submission 203452) | Sediment microbial communities from Yellowstone Lake, YNP, Wyoming, USA - YL17G11_40 | ecosystem: Environmental > Aquatic > Freshwater > Lake > Sediment | place: USA: Wyoming | collected...
AGGGCAAAAACGCAGAAATATGTCATTGATATAAAACCTATATCGGCTTTGGATTTCGTAAAGTGGGATGAAAACGAAGGCTTGACTATTGGTGCTTTAACTAGGGTATCTACAATAGTCAATTCAGATGTAATCAAAGAAAAGTGCTTTTCTTTGCATGAGGCGGCAGAGTCATTTGGTACCACCCAAGTTAGGAATATGGCTACTATCGGTGGTAACATCTGTAGAAGTTCTCCCTCTGCAGATCTGGTGCCCCCATTGTTAACACTTGATGCCGAGGTGAAATTAGTAGGAGCGGGGGGAGAGAGGGTGGTGCGACTTGAGAGATTTTTCCGTGGTCCTGGAGAAAATGTGTTAGACAATGAAATTCTGACTGAAATTAGAGTGCCCCCCCAAAAGGGTTCACACGGAACTGCTTTTAGAAAACTGGGGAGGAGTTCAGAAGATTTAGCTAAAGTAAATTGTGCCGTCAGAATTATGGTGGCTAACGGTAAATGCAAAGATATCAGAGTAGTCCTTGGTGCTGTAGCTCCAACGCCAATTAGAGCTAAAAACGTTGAGCAATCCCTGAAAGGGAAGGAGATAAACGCAGAAGCAATTGACGAGGCAGCAGGAAAAGTAGCTGAAGATATTTCCCCCATAACCGATGTTCGTTCAAATGTTGAATACAGAACCTATGTTAGCCAGATATTGGTTAAAAGACTAATAAATGAAACTATTAAAAGGTTGGCAGGATAATCGATGGATAATTATGAAAGTGTCATAAACATTGTTGTAAATGGAATAATGCATACCATTGATGTAAAGAATAACTGGACGTTGCTAAAGGTGTTAAGGGATCAACTGGGTCTGACCGGGACTAAATGTGGTTGTGATAAAGGGCAATGCGGAGCATGTACAGTGCTTCTAAATGGTAAGCCTGTATTATCCTGCCTGACCTTGGCTGTTGCTGCTAATGAACAAGAAATAACTACCATAGAAGGCTTAGCTGTAGGGGGTAACTTACATCCGCTGCAAGAGTCATTTATTGAACATCATGCTTTACAATGTGGCTTTTGTACGCCTGGTATGATTATGTCAGCCAAGGCTTTATTAGATGAAAACCCTCATCCAAGCGAAGAGGAGATAACGCATAGCCTTCGGGGCAATTTATGTCGGTGTGGTTCTTATCCCAAGGTGGTGCAAGCAATACAGGATACCGCAAAGAAAATGGGGGCGAGAAAATAATGAGCGGAGAGTTAAAGGTAGTTGGTAAGCCAGTCCCACTCAGGGACGCTAAAGAGAAGGTGGGAGGGAGTGCCAGGTATTCCGCTGATATAAGACTAGATGGCATGCTTCACGCCAAAATATTAGGCTCTCCCTATCCCCATGCTAAAATCAAAAAGATAGATATTAGCCAGGCGGAAAAAATTGGAGGCGTGGTTGAGATATTAACTTATAAGAATACAGCCGGGCTTACTTACGCTTCGGTAGAGCATAAGCCTATGTGTGTTTTGGAACAGCAGGTGAGGTATGTCGGTGAGCCGGTAGCGGTGGTTGCTGCTGAAACTGAAGAGATAGCAGAGGAAGCTTTGGGAGCGATTAAAGTTGATTATGAAGAACTACCTGCAGTGTTTGACCCTGTAGAAGGGGCAAAGCCCAATGCCCCCAAGTTGTATCCCGAAGGCAATCTTGCAGGCCCAGTTCCCGGGGGACCGCTAATTGAAAAGTGGGGGGATATAGATAAAGCATTTAGAGAGGCTGATGTTGTGGTAGAGGGTATGTTTAAAACCCCAGTACAGCCAGTCACCCCTATAGAACCCAGGACATGTGTCGCCAGTTGGGATGGCAAGGAATTATCTGCCTGGGTTTCTACTCAATTCCCTCACCGAGTTAAGGAGGATTTAGCCAAGGTTTTGGGGTTGCGCTTTAGCAAGATAAGAGTAATAAGTCATTTCGTGGGTGGTGGTTTTGGAGGCAAGAAACAAGAAGAATATCCATTAATGGCAGCGTTGCTGTCAGTGAGAACAAACCGACCGGTTAAACTGGAGTACAGCAGAGAGGAAGAAACTATCGTTGGTCGGAGAAGATACTCCTCAGTAGAGAACATTAAGTTAGCTGCCAAGAAGGATGGCACCATAACGGCAATAAATTTTGAGACCTACTATGATGTCGGCGCTCATGGCAACTTTGTAGGTGGCTCATTAGGCCTGCTTGTTAGCGAATTTTACATGTACAAGTTCGAAGATGCTATTTTCAAAGTTTATGATGTGAATACCAACTTACCTACTGCGCAACCCTTCAGGGGTGTTCAGTTTCCAGCATACCTCTTTGGCCTAGAACAGCTAGTAGACCAAATCGCTGAAAAATTAGGCATGAACCCCATAGAAATAAGACTCAAAAACACGTATAAAACCGGTGATAAAATGAAACCCTATGGGGCAACGTTGTCTAGCTTCCCTGTGGAAGAGTGTTTAGCTAAGGGGGTTAAAGCTTCTGGGTTCCGGGAAAGCTGGAAAGGATGGGGTAAACCGGTAAGAGCGGAGAATGACAAGAGAAGAGGTATAGGTATGGCCTATAATATGGGTTGGACTGGATGGATGGAGCAATACGCCACTGCCACAGTTAAGATCTATCCAGATGCTACTGCTGAGCTTATTACTGGAGCTCAGGACTTGGGCACAGGGTCTAATACTACACTGTCTCAAGTAGCTGCAGAAGAATTGGGACTACCTCTAGATAATGTAAAGCTAACCACCGCCAATACCGGGTTAACAACAGAGGATTGGGGGTCGTGTGGCAGCCGGACATTATATTCCGCCGGTAAGGCCATAATAGGAGCGGCGCGAAAAGCGAAGGAGGCACTGATTAATACTGCCTGCCTCCGCCTGAACGCCGCAAAGGAGGATGTTGAATTTAGGGACGGAGTGATATATGTTAAGGGTAAAAGAATACTGCTATCAGAGGTAATAAAGGAACCAGTATCTGGCGCCTATAAGAATCCGACGCCGAAGATGGTTGCCCCTCTTTACAATGCTGTCTATGTAGGAGGGCCTTTGCTTCATGTCGCTGAGGTAGAAGTTGATATGGAAACGGGGGAAATTACAGTTCTGAGATATACTGCGGTGCAAGATGTGGGTAAAGCCATCAACCCGTTAGTTGTTGAAGGGCAAATGTACGGAGGTGCTATACAAGGTTTGGGTTATAGCTTGAAAGAAGAATTATTATTTGAAAAGGATAGCGGAAAGCCTTTGAACCCTGACTTTTTGGATTACAAGATTTATAATTTTCAGGATGCGCCAAATGTCCAAGTAATTATGATTGAATCTAATGAGCCGACTGGACCATTTGGCGCTATGGGAGTAGGTGAGCATTGCATTAATCCTGTGGCAGGAGCAGTAGCCAATGCTGTATATAATGCTATCGGGGTTAGGCTGTATGAAATACCAATGACCCCCGAGCGAGTCCTGAAAGCATTGGGCAAAATATAACCTGTTCCTCAGCAATATAAAACATGAGCTTAAAGTTCAAAAGGGTACTTGATTCTTAAGACACGGGGTCATAGAATAGGCACTGGTCGAACGCTCAAGCGGGAATGCCGAAATAAAGTCTTTACGCTATTTTGAGCAAAAAAGCGAAGGAGGTGAGAATCTCAGCGAGTAAAAAGCTTAAGTCAGAGTTGAAGTTGGTGAAATTTTAATCTACTAAGGAGGAAAGAATGAAATATCTGAAGATGGGAGCGATTATCGTTTTGGCACTCGCCATAGCTTTGCCTTCAGCCTTGAGTGCTTGTGCACCAGCACCGACCTCACCAGCCGCACCATCGGCTGCCCCGGAATCACTGAAATTCGGTATGGCAATTGCCATCTCGGGCTGGCTAGCTCCCGATGCAGAGGGGCAGTATCTGACCACCAAGATGTGGGTTGAGGAGGTCAATGCCGCGGGTGGGATATATGTGCCAGAGTACGACAAGAAGATACCAGTGAAGTTGATCATCTATGACGATAAGAGCGACCCAGGCACAACACTCAAGATGGCTGAGAAGCTCATCTTGGATGACAAGATTGATTTTCTGGTAGCACCCTTTGGCACTGAGTGGCACTTCCCACTGGTGCCATTAACCGATAAGTACAAGATACCCTGGATTGGGGACTCGGTTACCAGTGAGCAGCTTAGATCTGACTGGGCGAAGTATCCTTACTACTTCACCATGGAGGCGCAGTGGCCGCAAATTGGGGACGCCCTAGTAGAGATTTGCAAAGAGGCTGGGGTCAAGTCCGTAGCGGTTACCTATTTCGGAGTACTGTATGGAGTAGAGGGTGCAGGCTATAAGATCCCGAGGTTAGAGGTGGCAGGGATAGACATAAAGCTGGTTAAGAGCTATCCCCCGGATTTTACAGACCTGTCCCCACTAGCAAAAGAGGTCAAAGCAGCGAATCCCGATGCTGTACTTTCGACCTGTTACGTCTTTGATTCCTTGATGTGGGTCGAAGCACTGATGCAGACTGGCTTTAACCCAAAGCTCTTTTGCATCGATTATCCTGCCTCTGAACCTGCCCTGCCAGGGAAGTTCGGCAAGAACATGGATGGAATCATGGGTCAAGGTGGATGGGATCCAGATAACCCTGCAGTAATAGCCTTTGAGAAGAGGTTCCTTGACCGGTGGGGTAAACCGACTAGTTACCTAACCAACCCTCAGCGCTGGGCTTCACTTGAAATCCTGAAACAATGTATTGAGAAGGTTGGTCTTGACCATGAGAAAGTAAAGGATATGCTGGCTACCGAGACATTCCACACTGCACTTTGGGGCGATGTGAAGTTCACAAACCAGTATAATCTAGGTGGCCCTTACCTCAACCAGTGGCAGGGCGGCAAGTATGTGCCGATAGCCCCTGCGACATGGCGCAAGGCAACTCCAATATATCCCAAGCCAGCGTGGAAGTAGGGTGTCTATTCGGTTTAATAACTGGGTTGACATGAAGGAGGCTTTTGCCTAAAGAGAGTTCGAGAAGAGATTAGTATTGTTTTGAAGCGGGCTGCCAAAAGGTGGAAAACGGTGTTCTTAAGGGGGTGATTATCCGTCCGCTTAAAGGTGCCGAGTAGACCCTTAAGGCAGCCTGCTTATTAAAAGGGAAAGGTGTGATTACAACATTTCTGGATATAACTGTTACCGGTTTAATAATGGGAGGAATCTATGCCCTAATAGCAGTAGGGCTTAACCTCCAGTACGGTGTTTCCCGAGTGCTGAACTTGGCTCATGGCGAATTTATTATGCTTGGTACCATGGCTGCCTACTTCTTCTATACACTCTTTGGAATTAGCCCGCTTATTTCTCTCATCATTTGCGCTCCGTTAGTATTCCTGATAGCTATTGGAGTCTACAAGATTTTATTTGAACGTATCAGAAAGTCATCTAAGTCAATGGTAGCCTTTGAAGGTAGTTCCCTTTTGGCTGCTTTTGGTTTGTCGTTTGTGCTTCAAAATGCAGCTGCGCTTGCCTTTGGTTCCAACACAAAAGCGTATAGTTATTTAATTCAATCTGTCACTTTTGCTGGAGCAACATTTGCCGTAAATCGGCTGGTAGCCCTTTTCTTCGCTGTAGTCTTCTGTCTAGCCGTTTATTTCTTTCTAAGACTCACCCGCATGGGGAAGGCTATTAGAGCGATAACCCAAAGTCTTGATACAGCTCAACTTATGGGAGTAAAAGTTTACAGGGAGCTTGGTATATCTTTCGGACTCGGTGCTGTGCTGGCTGGCTTAGCCGGTGTACTGCTAAGCCCGTTCTCCCAAATTTCACCATTTATGGGTCTCCAGTACATAATAATCGCTCTCATAGTAGTTGTCTTAGGTGGGTTGGGCAATATCTTAGGCAGTTTGGCAGCTGGTTTTATACTAGGTTTTGTTGGCAGCATAGTAATGTTTATTCAGCCAGGTTTCACGTTGGCTGCCTACTATCTGGTGTTCCTGATTATACTCCTTGTGAAGCCAACAGGTATTTTTGCGAGATAGAAAATGAATAGTATAAAAGCTATTTCTGGAAGGTACCTTTTGCCTTTGCTGCTTTTATTAATTTTAGCCCTTCTGGCAACTATGCCCGAATACGTTCCACCTTATATTGTCATATTATTTATTAGCATCTTCATGTATGTGATTCTCTCCGTGAGTTGGGCCGCTTTCTGTGGTCCAACCAATTATACCTCACTTGCCACTGCTGCATTGTTCGGAACCGGCGTATATACATCATCGCTACTCCAGGCGTTACCCCTGCCTTCGGTTATCGTTATCGGTGGTTTATTGAGTTTGTTGCTCGGCCTCCTAATTGGTCTGATAGCTCTAAGGCTAAGGGGTATGTATTTTATTATATTCACCTTCGGGCTTAGTGAGCTCTTAAGGAATACAATGATATGGTATGAGATTAATATAACAGGCACGGCTGGTAGGTGGCTTACGATTCTAGATACTGAAGCTGCTTATTACTACATGCTAGGTATTGCTTTCGTGACGCTGCTTGTCACTTACCTCCTTGGACGCTCCAAATTTGGGCTTGCTATGCGAAGTATTGGGGAAGACGAGGATGCTTCTGCCCACACAGGCGTAAATGTAAATGCTGTGAAAATTATTACCTTTGCTATCACTGCGTTTTTTATGGGGGCAGCCGGGGCAGTCATGGCACCACGATGGTCATATATTGACCCAAGGCTTGCCTTTAACCCCTTCCTCTCTTTTTACCCCGTCGTGATGGCTCTCTTTGGTGGTGTTGGGCAATTCTACGGTCCTATTTTGGGTGCTGTCATTATCACAGTTTTATCAGATATGGTATTAGCTCGGTTTCCTTTATACAATATACTGTTGCTTGGCCTTATTTTTATAGTGGTTATCTTATTCCTACCCAACGGACTAGTAGGGTTAGTAAGGAGGGAAAGGACAGGTAGTTGTGGGAAGGGCTTCGACGTAATCCGAAAACGACTAGGCATCAAGAGTTAAGCCCATTGTCTAAGACGCTCCTCAAGGAGCTTATAAGAGTTTCCGGCAAAGCTCCTTACCTTTGGTAAGAAAAACAACCTTAATAGAGGTGACATCCCCTCGGCAAATATTTTGGCATCAACTTCAGTCTTGTCTTCATTGATCGCTGTTAGCTTAAATGTGGACTTCTGGTTTATCCAAGCAATCCCTCCCATACCTTTCGCCTTAAGTATAGTGTCCAGAGACTCAGGAGGAACTATATCTACTATTTTCATCTCCACTTGCATGGGCAAGGTAATGGGACCCACCTTCATCCTTAGCAAGGCGCTGAACTCAGTTTGACTGCGAATATTACACCTTTCAAAGGGCATCAGCCTCATTGTTGCCCTCAACAGGAGGTCCCACATTCTCTGCCTAGAAGCATCAATAATGAATTTTCTTTCACCAATAAGCATGGCTATGACTCTAATGGTGATAGTTTAGCGGCATTCCTGCCAGCTATTCGACCGAAAACAATAGTCTCAGAGAAGTTGGTTGACGTCTGGTATAAGAAGCCCCAGATAGAGCCGAATTCCCCCGCAGCATATAATCTGGGGATAGGTTTGCCATGGGGGTCTAATACCCTAGCATCTTTGTCTCGGCGTGGACCACCCTGGGTATTAAACAGCACAGGCCAAAGTTTCATCCCATAGTATGGCGGTCCTTCAATAGCCTTAATCATCTCTCTGGGTCTGCCAAAGTCTTCATCTTTGTTAGCATTGCAGAACGCATTATACCTATTAATAGTATCTACCAACGCCTTTTCGTCTAACCTTAACTGCTTAGCAAGCTCGGGTATACTTTTGGCCCGGATAATCCACCCCTTCTTAATCTCTTCCGAGTTATCTAAGCTCCAAATGTATTTGTTTGTAATTACGTTATACCCCATTGTAGCATAGCTGATAGGTCCTATCCGCCTGACTTCTTCATCAAAGATAAGGTAAGTGGGTACGCGTGGATATTCAAAGTGCTCGATGTCAAAGTAGGATAGAGGCACCCAGAATTCATGGCATTCTATATGTGTTTCATCAGCCCACCTTTTGGCGTACTTGTCCACGTAAATAAACCCTGGGGCTAGGAGGTTTACAACAAATCCTGCCTCAAACTCAGGGACTTTAACAGCAAGGTATGTTGCCTGTTTGCTCATGTGCCATAGTGCGGCACCAACCTTTTGTACCATTCTGATACCATCGCCGGTATTATCTGGATTCCCAAATGAAAATATTGGACTAGGAGTTAAATTGTCCCGCTTTAGATCTTCATCAAACTCAAAGCCGCCACAGGTCATAATTACAGCTTTTATCGCCTTAATATAGACGTCCTTGCCTTCTACCGCAGCGATGACACCAGTTATCTCACCCTTTTCATTTTTAACTAGCTCCTTCACCGGTGTAGCGGTCATAACCTTAATGCCCCTCTTCTTTATCTGCCGGTCAAGGAGATGCCATACCCGGTCACCGCCAGCATGCTCAGAGCAAGTCTCAGTCTGTTTAAGACATCGCAGCTCTAATTGTAGCCCCTGCGCCTCGGGAATCCCTGAATAAGTTTTATTAGGGATATACAAAGAACAAGACGCTGGCGGGAAGAGAAAGATTTCAAGTTCACCCCCCATTTGTTTATACCAATCTGGGTTCTGCAATAGGCCATCAACAAATACGTCAACAATCTCCCGCTCTACGGTGCCAAAGGAAACCGCGTGCAAATATGCAGCGAATTTTTCCTTCTCCTTTGGGTCTTTAGGATAAATCTGATTACCTGCCGAGCACCGTGAATTTGAAGTTGGCACGGCCGATTTCTCCAAAATTATGACGTTTGCTCCATTGTCATGGGCATCAATTGCAGCAGCGCCACCGGCACAACCATAACCCACAACTACCACATCAGCTTCCGTATAGGGCTTTTCAGGTACCATCGTTGCCACTCTCCTTTCCTTTAAAGTTTCACTTAATCACTTTCTTCACTAATATTCCCGCTAGTAAAGTTGATGCCTCTATCAGGCCCAACTAGATAAGAGTCTTCAACACCAAATGCATGTTGTTTATATGACCATTGAAGTTCAACACTGCCAACCATCCCTTCATTTAAGGTTTTCGTGTTACCACCGATAAGTGAAATTGTTACCGGTTCCTGTCTACCAAAAACATGACCCATATCCCTATTATATTCATCCAGGCTTTTCCCTTTTGGTATAAACTTGCTACCTTTGATACCTGCTTTCAATCCATCTATAGCTACTTTATGAATATCGCAGCCCCTTTTCCCAGCACTTATACTTGGAATTATCACTTTGATCATTGTTTTTTTAAGAATTTGGTAAAACCTCTTTGCCTCTTCTGATAGAGGAAGCGTTCTAGCTAAATCTGAAATAGCTCTTAAAACCCCTTTGTCTAAAACTTTTATTCCGGCATCCAATTTCAAAGTGTTTGAGTTTGATGTAATCACATGGTCAGAAGGCACCGAAGGGATTAAAGTTCTATCTCCAGCATGGAGAACCACAAAGTACTCATCTATTGAAATATCCGGCAAGTTAAGCGAATTAAGTGTATCCTTTAAATAATCCGTATAATGCTCATAGACTTGTCTTTCTGTAATGCTGGGATTATTTTGTAAAAATTTTAAAGCCTTCTCTATAGAGCGCTTAGTGATATACGAGCCAATAATATAGAAAGGCAAATCTAAGTATGCTATGGATTCTCTCCATTCTCTCAAGACATTGGTAATGCCAATAGTATCCTTCTTAATCCATTCTAATTCCTTTAATTCTAAATCCTTTTCCTCAACACCCACGGGCGCAATTAAAATTTTATCGAGCACTTTTGTTATATCCACTCCTTCATCTACAAGAGACATATAACCATAATCCAGCCTTCTGGGGGCAAGAATATAAACCTCATCGTTTTTGGTATAAATAGCGTAAGTATCCTCGTCAATATCCTTCAACCTCACTCCTGTTAAAGACCCTACATTTAAAGTCGAGCTACAGAAAATCGAGTTTACTTTACCTAAAAAGATCTTCAAAGAAGCGAAGATTTCAAAATTCCTCGAAAAAAGCTCTTTTATAAATTCTAGCTCTTTCTTTTCCAAATTTAGACCTGTTAGCATTTTCAGAGCGGCGTCTTTTATAGCGGGATTTACATCGCCCAACCATTCCTCGACTAATGAAGCCTTCATCTTATATACATTCACTTTTTTCGCTTCACCTACTTCCTTTTCAATGGAGACTTCAAAATCCCTTCTTAATATATCGTATAATTCAATGGGGGTTTCGTTTCTTAATTCCAATTTCTGGCCCTTAGCAAAGCTTCTGAAAGCTGAGGAAATATCCGGATACACTGACACGCCTTCATAAGCTTTCCCATCCCACGTAAAATAGGGGGCATAATAAACTACTTTGGACACATTTGGTCTCAAGCAAGCTATATTTCCTCTCTCTATGCCCCTAACCACTAAATATTGGCCATCTTCTACAATAATAGGGTAATTTAATTTTTCCCCGTCTAAACTCAAATTCGTCGATAACAGATCCTTCTTTACTTCTATACCTAATTTCTTCAGTTCTACCTCATTTATACTTACCCTCATTTTTAACTCCAAAAAATTTACTCTTCCAAATATTCCCTATATTTCTTTCTGAGCCCTGGGGTAAGCTGACCCCTATAATCCATTGCCTGTAATACTCTTTTCTTTGCTATATCAAGCATGGTATCCCTGGTGAATCTCCTCGTCTTCGACCACTCCTCAAGGACTAGCCTTGTATTTGGTCTTATTTTCTCCGAGATTGTTTTGTATATTCCCTCTAATCCTGGACTTATGGGATTAAATCTGGTGAACATTTCAATACCGGCTACAACGGCAGCACCAGCATTTGCCAGAAAATCTGGTATTAAAATAGTGCCTCTTTCGTGTAGTATTTTCTCAGCCTCAGAAGTTACAGGCATATTAGCCCCTTCAACTATTATATTCGCTTTAACCTTCCCAACGTTTGCCTTTGTAATGACATCCTCTTTAGCACCAGGGATTAGCAAATCACAGTCCAAGAACGATTCCTCGCCAAGTGGAAGTAATTGGCCGCCTTTATATTCTTTTACACATGCATCCTCATAATCCTTTTTCAGCTCTAGTAGTTTGGGGATATCTAGCCCGCCTTTATCATATAGGGCACCAGCCACGGTTGAAATCGCTACTACAGTAGCTCCTGCCTCATTAAGTCGCTTTGCAACCGCGTTTGCAAGTGCCCCAAATCCTTGAATCGAAACTGCAGTTTTTCTGGGGTCCTTTCCTAAGAATTCGAGCGTCTCCAAAGCAGCTTCCGCTACTCCATAACCTGCTGCTCCAATTTCGTCGTAAGGCAAACCTCCCAAAACCCTTGGCTTTGCCACTGATGCTGTTAAATCTTCCAATTCATCACAGATTACTGCAGCATCTCTTTCATTTATGCCCATATCAAGCCCAAACACGTATACCTTCGGGATATACTCTCTTAATGAGGAGGCCCATGCCCTCAGGATTTCCTCTTTTTGGGTACTTTTCGGGTCTGCTACAATGCCTCCCTTCGCTCCTCCTAAGTTTACATCTATAGCGGCGTATTTCCATGTCATCGCTCTGGCGAGTCTCATTACAGTGGTTAAAGTCAGGTCTGGAGCCATTCTAGACCCGCCCTTCGGTAAGCCTCTTGCCGAGTTGTCTAATACGAGATATCCCTTCATCCCGCTTTTTGGATCTGAAACAACAATTATTTTCTCAGGACCAAAATCGTCAATATAGGGCTTCAAATCTAAAGCTTCTAAACCTGCCATCATAAACTCTCCTTTCCTTATTTTAAATAGTCCAATTCTATTCTTCCAGCACCATCCTAATAGCACCTTTAGGGCAAATCATAGCGCAAATGCCACACCCCTTGCAATAATTATCATCAATCTCAATCTGACCTGTGTTTTTGTTCCTTGTTATACATAAGTCAGGACAAAAGATGCGGCATAAGTCGCAACTTTCACACTGGGCATTTCCCAAACAACGCTCCGCCTCCTTTATTGCTGTTTTCTCGTCAAAGCCCAGTTTTACCAAAGAATTTCCCGATAATCTTCGGTTTACCGCCAAAGCTTTTTCAGGATGTCGTCTTGCTATATTTACCTGGCAGTCTTTAGTTTTCATGTTCACCTCCGCTCTGTGCCAGATAAATAGGCTTTTACTGACTCAGCTACCTTTTTGCCACTTGCCATAGCTTCCACTACAGTGGTTGGCCCGTTCACCGCATCTCCTATTGCAAATACGCCTTTCATATTCGTTGAGCCACTGTCATCGACAATAAAGGTATTCCTTGGCGAAAAATTAAACGCTAAGCCCTCCTGATTCCAGGAAAGGTCAGGCTGTTGGCCTATGGCTGGAATAATTGAGGTGGCACTCAATATAAATTCCGAGCCTTTTATTGGAATAGGCCTCCTTCGTCCTGACTCATCAGGCTCACCGAGTCCGGTCTTTATACATTCAAGCCCTTGAATTTGGCCGTTGTTCTCGATAATTCTAACTGGCGCGACTAAATAGTTAATCTTGACACCCTCTGTCTCCGCTTCACTCACCTCATCCCTGTCAGCGGGCATCTCTTCATGGCTCCGACGATAAATGATCACAACCTCTTTGACACCACAACGCAGGCCCGAGCGCGCTGCGTCAATCGCCGCATTTCCCCCGCCGACAACAATAACCTTATCCCCGAGAACTACTTGCTCACCGTTAGAATATTTCCTCAAAAAGGCAAGACAATCGATATAGCCGTTAATACCTCTCTCACTTTCTATCCCTATCTTTAAGCCTTGGTGCGTCCCTATAGCCATAATGATTGCATCAGACCCTCTCTTCTTGAGTTCCGACAAAGTCACATCTACACCGAACTTAACACTGGTTTTTATAGCAACACCCATTCTTTCAATATACTTAATATCTCGATTTAATATATCTCTAGGCAACCTAAATGGAGGAATTGCCCAGCGTAGCATTCCACCAGGCTCAGCAAGCGCTTCAATGACCTCTACTTGGTAACCGTTTCTGGCTAAGTCGTAGGCAGCAGCTAACCCGGATGGCCCTGACCCAATTATTGAGACCCTCTCTTCATTTTTCTCTATTTTCGGCGGCGCTAGCCTTCCATCATCAAAATCAGCCACAAACCGCTTTAAATTCTTTATAACACATGGCTCCTCAATAAACTTTCTAACACATGACGCCTCACACGGATGATGGCAAATATATCCAGTAACTGACGGAAGGGCGTTTGTTTCTCTGATTAACTTCAGTGCCTCTGTGTATTTCCTATCGGAAATAAGCTTTATATATCCCCTTATATCTTGGTGAATAGGACACTCCTGTTGACAAGGAGGCATTTCAACAGGCCCAACTCCTAAGGATGGTGCGCTCTTGATATCTTGGTATATGCGCCCACGTAGACTTGATTCCTCCATCCTCATCTCAGGAATAATTTCTGCTGGGCAGCCCCTCATGCAAACTGCACAGATATTACACCTTTCACTAACTATTATCGGTATATAGGTTCTTCCTTCAACCGGCATGTTGCCCTATCATCCTTCCTTGACTTATACCTACATCTGATGAGACTTTGCTCTTCCCAGCTTAAATCCGATACCCAACGCCTTTAAATTCAGTTCTCTCAGCCTTTCTGGAATAATCTCTTCCACCGCAGACCTCAAAGCCTCGTTAGTAACTACCCCCGTCACTTCTACAGCTGCACTCAGAATGATTATATTAGCAACTATTTCTCTACCAAGTTCCTCAATCGCTGCCTTGGTAGCCGGAATAGGCAGGTATTTCAAACCGGTAATCTCCTTTGGAGAGACGAAACCATCGTCATAAATGACCACTCCCCCCTCACGTTTGACCTGTCCAATATATTTATTATAGGCAGTCTGATACATAGCGATTAAAATATCGGCTTCAATTACATATGGGAAGCTTATTGGCTTGTCAGATATCACCACTTCGGCGCCACAACTACCACCCCTGGCAGCTGCTCCGTAGGAATTCGTGCCACTAACCAACTTTCCTGCATTGAAAGCTGCTTGACCAAGTATAGTTCCG
>Ga0315289_10009410_pt1 | contig 14064 bp, 11 predicted proteins | sample YL17G11_40_MG_FD_203452 | JGI IMG/M metagenome (GOLD analysis project Ga0315289, IMG submission 203452) | Sediment microbial communities from Yellowstone Lake, YNP, Wyoming, USA - YL17G11_40 | ecosystem: Environmental > Aquatic > Freshwater > Lake > Sediment | place: USA: Wyoming | collected...
AGAAAAAAGGTTATAGACAGTATAGATATTAAGTCTAATAGTTTTGAACTATCTATGGAGATACCGCTTAAGGCATATTATTTAGGATTTAAACTAACCGAGATACCCACAGTGTGGCAAGAAAGGATAAAAGGTAAATCTACTTTTAGGATGTTTAAAATACTGCCCAATTACCTTAAGTTGTATATTTGGGCAATTTTTATGAGGTTTAAGAAAAATAAGACTATTCTTTTGTTGGCAATTATATTTATATTAGCCTTTACCTTAAGAATTTATCATTTATCTTTCTTCGAATTCAAAAGTGATCAACTGTATGCCATATCCGCTGGGAATGATACGCGCCGAGCACACTTTCTTATTACGCACGGCATAGCTTCAGGCGTGGGTATTAATAATCCGCCGCTTTTTTTATGGTTTATGGGGATAATCACATTCTTTACTAATAGCCCATTTTATATTACGGCTATATTTATGTTAGCAAATACAGTAGCTTTAGCCTTGGCAATATGTTATTTTTATATTAGCCTGCCAAAAGTTTATGCTATCCTGTCGTCTATTTTATTAGCTTTTTCTCCGGCATTCACAACTTATGCAAACATCATTTGGGCGCAGAGCCTTTTGCCATTTTTAATGGTTTTATTCCATATCGCTCTTTATAAGTTCATTAAAGAAGACAAAAAGGCTCATTATTTTATTTTTCTAACAATTCTTGCTGCCTTAGCCAGCCAATTACATATGTCTGGTTTTTTTCTCTTTCCTATACTTATAATTTTAGCCATTGTTTATAGGAATAAAATAAATAAAAAAATATTCACCATTTCAACTTTTTTTGTATTTGTGGTTTTTCTGCCGTATTTATACCATCTTTTTTATGAAAAAGAATTAGGGAAATTTACTTCTTATCTCAATGTTATTGCGCACAAGTCCATTTACTGGAAGTTATTCCGTGAACATTTGCGTATGGCCTCATTCGATTTCTTCAGATACTATTTTAAGAACGACTTTTGTGACGTCCTGGATAAATCGGTTGGCGTTTTTAGGTTTATACTTTACTCTTTAAGTTGTATTTTAATTGCGTTTTTTGCCATTAGCCTTATATATTACTTAAGCTGGCTGATAAAAGGGCATAAACTATTTAATAAAACTGAAGAAGCACTCAGAGAATATCCCCTTCCTTTTCAGATTTCCGGATTTATGCTCTTATTTATTACTTTAGGTTACTTCGTATTTCGAGTCCGGACTCCTTTGCATTATTTTATTATTCTTTTTCCTTCTTATAGTCTTTTAATGGGATTAGTGGCTTATAAAATATGGAAGATTTTTTTGCTAAAGGTTATTGTTTCATTGTCAATATTATCTACGGTAATTCTTCTCGTGGGTGTATTTTTATTTTTAAGAAGAGCGGGGGGACATCCGCATGAATATGGCCCTGATTATCAGACGCTTTTGGGTTGGAGGCAAGATATTCGGTCAATTGTACCTGAAGGATATTGTCCGAGTTTATCCATATCTTGTTTGGGGCAAGGTAAATGCGATAGAAATGCAATCTCTGCGATAGTCGTAGGTAACTACAAATGTAATAATAATGCGCCAGCTATTATCCCCTTAAGACTTACAATAAGCTGGGATGAGCGTTTAATGCACTATGAGTATTCGTTAAATATAGAAAATTAAATAAATGCCGTTACTCTCAGTAATAGTTCCGGTCTATAATGAAGCAAAGACCATCAGGCAAATTTTAGAAAAGATAAATTCTGTGGCTATCGAAAAGGAGATTATAGTTGTAGATAATTGTTCTACGGATGGCACGCAAGATATATTACAGGACATCTTAAAGAAAAAAGAATTCAGCAGCATCAGGGTGGTATATCATTCATATAATAAAGGTAAAGGTGAATCTGTTAAAGAAGGGATCCATGAATCGAAAGGAGAGTTTGTGGTGATACAGGATGCGGATTTAGAATACGACCCCAGAGAATACTTAAATTTAATGAAGCCGCTTTTAGAGAACAGGGCGGATATCGCCCTGGGCGCTCGTTTTATAAGCGGCCACAGCGGGCTTATGTTGCACAGGTTAGGCAATAAGTTTTTGACCGGTTTTTTGAATTTTATGTTTGCAACCCGCCTTAATGATTATGCAACCTGTTATAAAATGGCCCGTAGGGATGTATTTTTAAATCTCGGGCTTAAATCGCAAAGTTTTGATATAGAAGTTGAAATAATCTGTAAGGCGCTCAAGAATCATTTAAGAATCGCCGAAGTCCCTATTTCTTATTATCCGCGCAGTTACGCTCAAGGCAAAAAGATAAGATGGTTTGATGGTTTTCAGGCAATAATAAGCATTTTAAAATACCGTTTTATAAAATGATAAGTTTTTTTGATTTTATTATTTATTGGACTATTATATTTATTCCTTTTTCGATAGCTATATCATCGGCACCGATGAATGTGTTCATGGGTTTTTTAATCTTCGCCTTTCTTGTTAAAAAAGTATTGAAAGGACAGCGGTTATTCACTAAGACCGCAATAAATATCCCTTTGCTATTTTTATTTATTATAACATGTTTATCCATAATTAATTCCGTAAGTTACAAAGATAGTTTTAAAGGAGGGATGCTGAGATTACTGCAATATATCTTTGTGCTCTTTATTATAGTAGAAGAATTGAAAGACAAAAGACATATAAGAAGGATTATATTTTTTATGGCGCTGGGAGTAATCTTAAGTTCTTTTGATGGCATATGGCAGGTATTCACAGGCAAAGATTTTATCAGGCATTACAAACCGGTTATCAATATCGGCCTTGTGCGCGCAACTGCTTCATTTAAGGATTCAAACGTTTTAGGGATTTATTTGAGCGCGATTGCCCCGCTTATATTCGGTTTGAATCTTTATTATTTAAAAAGGATAAAAAAGGTTATGTTTATTTTTGTAAGTTTAGCAGCGCTTACAGGCATAGCTTTAACCTATTCAAGGCCGACGCTGTTAGCAATATATGCGGCCCTGTTTTTCCTGGGGTTAATAAAAAGGCATAAGGTTTTAATCGCACTTTTACTCATATTAATTTTAATTTCGCCTTTCCTGCTTCCCGGCTCTGTCAAAGATTGGGCAAAGCAGGTCAATTATAACCCATTGAGGTTTATGTGCAATGACGACCGCATAGCGACTTACCGCAATTCCCTCAATATGATAAAAGCCCATCCGTTGATCGGGGTAGGCGCAAATACCTATATGAAAAACTATAAGAAATACAAAGAGGTTCCCGAATACCATAATGTAGTCACTTCGGATTATATGTATGCGCATAATAATTTCCTGCATATGGCAGCAGAAATAGGACTAATCGGTTTAGATATTTTTATCTGGCTGCTCTATAAATTATTTGCTGAATGTAGAAATATTTATCGCTCACTAAACGACAATTTTCTTAAAGTGGTTTCGCTTTCACTATCTGCCTGTTTAATTGCGTTCCTGGTCAATGGCCTTACAGAGAGTAGCCTCTATTATTCCAGAGTTGCTGTCTTGTTCTGGTATATTGCAGGATTTTCATTGTCTCTTAAAAAATTTGCAGGTTCATAAATTATGGTTATAAAAAAAATTTTAGCGGTCAGAAATGACCGATTTGGAGAATTTCTGCTGAATATTCCTGCATTGCGGGCATTAAAAAAAAGTTATGCAGGCGCAAAATTAACGCTGATAGTTGACCCTTATGTCCAGGAACTAGCCAGGTGCATAGATTTTGTAGATGAAGTAATTACCTGGGAAAATATAAGACATAAGTTTAGCCAGATATATAAGTTTGGCAAAGAACTTAAAGCCAGGAATTTTGACCTTTGTTTAATCTTTAATCCTTCAAAAGAATTAAATATTATTGGTTTTCTGGCCAGGATACCTATCCGGGTAGGCTATAACCGCAAGTGGGCCTTTTTATTGACCCATAAAATGGAAGATAAAAAATATCTTGGTCAAAGGCATGAAATAGAATATAATCTTGAATTATTGAGTTTAATCGGAATACAAACCGAAGACAAGACCCTGTCCTTAAAAATAGATGGTGACATAATCAAGGGAGAGGAGATAGTATTGCACCCTTTTACATCCGACCCTATAAAGCAATGGCCGATAGAAAATTTCAGGAAGTTAGCCCAAAGCTTAGTAAAAGAATTGGATAAAAAAGTCATAGTAATCGGCGGTAGAGAAGAGTTAAACGAAGGCGTGGCATATTTTGATAACTTGGGAGCCGGTATAATTAATATGACCGGAAGAACAACTTTAATACAGTTAGCAGCGCTTTTAAAGAAATGCAGGTTATTAATTTCCGGAGATAGCGGGCCTGTTCATTTGGCTTGCGCAGTGGGGACAGGGGTTGTAGCGATATTTAGAAATGACATCCCCGCCAAGAGCGCTAAGAGGTGGGGGCCGTGGGGCGAGGGCCATGCGGTTATAGAAAAACCTGAGCTTGCCGATATAACCGTGGATGAGGTGTTAGATAAAGTGAAGGAGAGATTAAGATAGTATGAATTGCGCAATTATTCTTGCCGGAGGAAGAGGGACTCGTTTTTGGCCTTTAAGCAGGCAATTAGAGCCAAAACAGTTTCTCAATATTTATTCCAAGAGAACAATGCTGGAAGAAACCATAAATAGGTTGGGGAGCCTGGTCAAAAGGCAGAATATTTATATCGCGACAAATAAGTTACAGATTAAAAAAATAACAAAATGCCTAAAAAAGCTCGATATATCCGGAAGAAATCTCCTGTTAGAGCCCGAAGTAAAAAATACCTTTGCGCCAATAGCGGTTTTATCCTGGAAGATTAGTAACGAATACCCTGATGCGGTTATAGCAGTATTGCCGTCAGACAATTTTGTAAAAGATAAGAAAAAATTCCGGGCATTATTAAGCAGGGCAATAAAAATTGCCGGGCAGGGCTACCTTGTAACTCTGGGTATACCTCCTGATAAACCAGAGACAGGTTATGGCTATATCAAAAGAGGCAAGAAATATAAAGATTTTTATTTAGCGCAAAAATTTATCGAGAAGCCCGGATTATCAAGGGCAAGAAAGTTTATTAAAGAGAAAAGCTATTATTGGAATAACGGTATCTTCATATTCAGGCCCGCGGTAATTCTGAGGGAAATAAAGAGATTGCTGCCAAGGGCATATTCAGTAATTACAAGGATGCAAAATAAGAAAGATATTGAAAGGTTATGGTTTAAGCTACCCTCTGTTTCTTTTGATTATGCCATAATGGAGAGGGCTAAAAAGCGAGCGGTTTTACCTGCGGATTATGGCTGGAGTGATTTGGGGAGCTGGCACGCATTGGGCAGTGTTATGAAAAAAGACAGAAATGGCAATATTTTTAGAGGCAACTGCGTAGATTTAGGAAGCAAAAATTCTTTTGTCTGGTCTGACAAAAGAGTCGTGGCTACCCTGGGCCTGGATAACCTTGTTGTAGTAGATACGAAAGATGCGCTTCTGGTCTGTCCTAAAGATAGGGCTCAGGATGTAAAGAAACTGGTAGAGATATTAAAACGCAGGAATTTCAAAAAACAGCTTTGACCCTTCGATGCTTCGACTACGCTCAGCATCGACACTGAGCAGAGTCGAAGTGTCGATTTCACTTGAGGGTCAATGGTGAGCGGAGTCGAACCATTGAAGAAAATTTTCCTTATAAATCCCTTTGGTATCGGGGATGTATTATTTACCACGCCTATAATACACACCCTAAAAGATGCTTTTCCCGGCGTAAAGATAGGCTACCTTTGCAACCGCCGCACTGCCTCTATATTGGAAAGTAATCCTTACGTTGATTCTGTTTTTGTTTACGAAAGGGATGAATTTGAGGCGATCCGGAAAAAATCATTTTTCGCGTGGCTAAGAAATATTATCGCATTTCTGGACAGGATAAAGAAAGAGCATTTTGATATAGCGTTAGATTTTTCTTTGAATACACAGTATGGATTCTTCAGTTGGTATGCCGGGATAAGGGAGAGGGCAGGTTTTGATTTTAAGAAAAGAGGCGGGTTTCTTACAAGAAAAATTAAACTTTCCGGTTATAGCGATAAACACATCGTAGAATATTATGCCGAACTTCTGAAATTTTTGGGGGTCGATTTAAAATACAGAAAATTAGAGCTATATCCTAAAGAAAAAGATATGAGGCGAGCAGAAGGAATTTTAACTAAAGCAGGAGTCCTTCAGGCTGATTTGGTAGGTATTATTCCCGGGGCAGGCAGAAGCTGGGGAAAAGACGCATACCTTAAGCACTGGCCACCTGAAAATTTCGCTCAATTAGCAGATAAAATAATTGAAAATCATCAGGCAGAGATTATAATAATGGGTGATTTTTCGGAGAAAGAAATTGCACAAAAGATATTAAAGAACATGAGGCAGGAGGCAGTGGATTTATCGGGTATGACTACGATAGGCGAGTTATCGGCTTTATTGAGCAAGATGAAGTTAGTTATTACCAATGACGGCGGGCCTTTGCATATTGCCGCGGCTTTAGGCAAGAAGACGGTTTCTTTCTTCGGGCCGGTAGACTCAAAAGTCTACGGGCCTTATCCAGCCGATGAAAATCGCCATATTATTTTAAGAAAAAACTTAGAGTGCAGCCCCTGTTATCGCAATTTTCGTTTAAACCCCTGTTATAGAAACGGGGAGTGTCTTAAGACGATAGACGTCAAAGAGGCTTGCGAGGCAGTAGAGAGACTGCTAAATTAAACGAAAGGAGTTTTTTAATTAGATGATACCTATATTAGACCTGAAGAAACAAATAGCGCCCATACGGCAGGAATTGGATGCTGTTATCAAGAAAGTGATTGATAATGCAAATTTTATCCTGGGTAAAGAAATCAATGATTTTGAGAATGAAGTTATAAAATATACTAATGCAAAATATGCGGTAGGAGTCTCTAGTGGGACAGATGCCATAAGATTAGCGCTGGTGGCTTTGGGTATTAAACCCGGCGATGGCGTAATATGCCCTGCCTTTACCTATTATGCCACTGCCGGAGCAATAGCGTCTATTGGAGCAATACCGGTCTTTGCGGATATAAACCCTGATACGTATAATATCTCAAGCGTAAGTGTTGAAAATGTTCTAAAAGATAAGAAAAAACTTAATATCAAAGCAATTGTTCCTGTCCATCTTTATGGCCAATGCGCTGATATGGACGGCATATTAAAGGTAGCCAGGAAGCACAAATTAAAAGTCGTTGAGGATACTGCGCAATCTTTCGGGGCAGAATATAAAGGGAGAAAAGCCGGCACAATAGGGGATTGCGGCGCAATAAGTTTCTTTCCCGGGAAAAACCTCGGTGCGTTCGGCGATGCGGGTATGGTTTTGACTGATAATAAGATTATAGACGAAAAACTCAGGATTTTAAGAAACCAGGGAAACAAGGAAAAATACTATCATTTAGTAGTGGGGTATAACAACCGTTTAGATACTATCCAGGCTGCCGTACTTGGCGTGAAACTAAAGTATCTTGACTCCTGGAATAAAAAAAGGCAGGAAAATGCCGGATATTTCAACCGGCAACTCAAGGATTTAAAAATCAAGACACCGGTTGTCCCAGAATATACCACGCATATTTATCACCAGTACGTATTATGCCTAAACGGGCCAAATAAAAAATTAATCGAGCACCTAAGAAACAAGGATATAGATGCGCGCGTATATTACCCTGTGCCTCTACATCTTCAGAAATGTTTTAAATACCTTGGCTATAAAAAAGGCGATTTTCCTGAGTCAGAGAAGGCATCTTGCCAGACCCTGGCGATACCAATATATCCGGACCTTACCAGGCAAGAGTTGGATTATATTATACAATCTATTAAAGAGGCCTTACGATGATTAGTTTATCCATTGTGGTATTGACTAAAAATGAAGAAAGCCGTATAGCCAAATGCCTTGAATCGGTTAAGTGGGCTGATGAGATTATTGTGGTTGATGATGAGAGTACTGACAAGACACTTGAGATTGCGCGTAAATATACTGATAAAGTATTTATAAAGAAGATGGATATAGAGGGAAGACACAGGAATTGGGCTTACAGTCAGGCCAAAAATAATTGGGTCTTAAGTTTAGATGCAGATGAGATAGTGACACCTGAGTTGAAAGAGGAGATAGAAAATACCTTAAAAAATAACCCCAAAGAAAACGGTTTTACTATACCGCGCAGGAATTATATCGGTAATTACTGGGTCAGATACGGCGGTTGGTATCCCAGCCCACAGCTAAAACTTTTCAAGGAAGACAAGTTCCGCTATGAAGAGGTGACTGTTCATCCGCGCGCTTTTATGGAAGACCCCTGCGGGCATTTAAAATCCGATATAATACATTATTCTTATAGAAATCTGGAGGATTTCCTAAGTAAATTGAATAGTCAGACTACCCGCGAAGCCCGGAAGTGGTTCGCCCAGAATAAACCTATGACCCTGGGAAGGTTTATTTATCGAAGTATCGATAGGTTTATACGCACATATATAGGAAGAAGAGGGTATAAAGACGGTTTTTTCGGCTTTATAGTTGCTTTTAATGCTGCTCTTTATCAATTTATAAGTTATCTGAAATATCGTGAGATAAAGTTAGAAAGTGCTTCGACTTCGCTCAGCACTTCGACTCGAAGCATCCTGAGCGAGCGAAGCGAGTCGAAGGAGAGAAAAAGATGAAAATACTCGTCACCGGTGGAGCGGGTCTCGTAGGCAGTCACTGCGCTGAGTTTTTTGCGCAAGACAATCCGAAGAATAAGGTTATTGTTTTGGATAATCTGATGAGGTCAAAGATTTTTGGTTATGATAAAGATTCGGTAGAATATAACTGGAATTATTTAAAAAAATTTAAGAATATCGAACGGATAAAAGGCGATGTCCGCAGCGATAAAGATGTTGCAAAGGCTTTTGGCAGGGGCGTTGATGTGGTTATCCATACTGCCGGCCAACCCGGCGTTCCTTCCAGCGTGCGCAAGCCCTTAGAGGATTTTAGCATCAATGCATCCGGCACGATTAATGTGTTAGAAGCAGCGCGCAGGAAATCCAAAGATACAATTTTTATTTATTGTTCGACAAATAAAGTTTACGGAGAAAATGTGGATAAAATCCCTTTAAAAGAATTAGAGAAAAGATATATTTATGATGGTCTAAGGGGCGTATCTGAGGAGATGTCTGTAGATTTAACCGGACACACCCCCTACGGCGTCTCTAAATTAGTAGGAGATTTGTATGTTCAGGAGTACAGCCATATTTATAAGATGAAAACTGCAGTGTTTCGTATGAGTTGCTCTTATGGTACACGTCAGTTTGGCTTCGAGGACCAGGGTTGGGTTGCCTGGTTCATTATTGCCGCGCTTTTCAACAAGCCAATTACAATTTATGGTAATGGTAAACAGGTGCGCGATATGCTTTATGTCGATGATTTAGTGGATGCCTTCAATCTGTTTATCAACAGTGACTTAGAAAGAGGACTGTTCAATATTGGCGGCGGGCCTAATAATACTATTTCCCTCCTTGAATTCCTGGATGAGTTAGAGGCATTGACCGGCAAGAGGCCAAAGGTAAATTTTGCAGATTGGCGGCCATCGGATCAGAAGGTTTATGTTTCTGATACTTCAAAGTTAGAAAAAGCCCTTAATTGGAAGATTAAGACGAAGGTTTTGGATGGGATTCGCAAACTAACAGAATGGGTTAAGGATAATGCGAGTTATTTTTCTTGATCGTGACGGGGTAATAAATAAATATCCCGGAGATGCGGATTATGTAAAATCCTGGAAAGAATTTCATTTCTTGCCGGAAGTAAAACCCGCTCTTAAAAAATTGAATGATAGAGGATTTAAAATCTTTATTATTTCTAACCAGGCAGGCGTTTCCAAGGGTATGTTTTCTCAGGAGAACCTTGATTTGATTACCAAGAATATGTTGAACGAACTGGAAAGATACAATATTGATATTGCCGGAGTATATTATTGCACGCATCGCTCGGAAGATAATTGTTCCTGCCGAAAACCCAAAACCGGCTTGATAGACATTGTAATAAATCGGCTTAAAAAAGAAGGCCTGGATATAGAACCTTCCAGAAGTTATTTTATTGGCGACACTATTAGGGATGTAGAGACCGGTGAGGCAGCAGGCCTTAAAACTATTCTGGTCTTATCCGGTAAAGAAAAGGCAGAAAACAAAAATAATTGGCAGAACCCTCCCCATTTTACTGCTCGCAACTTATCTGAAGCGGTGAACTTAATATTGAATGAACCCCGCCCTTCCTAAGGGATGGGGTAGAGACAAGGAAGGAAGAGCGGGGTGAAGATAATTGTTAGTTATGCCTCAGCCGGCGCAGGGCATTTTAAGGCAGCAGAGGCAGTATACAATTACATAAAAGAGCAATGTCCGGCGATAGATGTACAGATAATCGATGTATTAGAAAAGACAAATGCTTTATTTAGAATTAGCTATACCTTTGGTTATTCTTTTCTGGTTACAAGGCTAAAGTTTTTATGGTGGTTGGCATTCTGGCTCACGGATTCCAAACCTCTAAGGCCCTTTATCAGGCCAATAGCTTCAGTTATAACTCAGCTAAATACAAAGGGGTTCGCCCAGTCATTAATTCAAGAAAACCCGGATGTTATTATCTCCACGCATTTTTTGCCTTCGGAGATTTCTTCAAAATTAAAAACCGCCAAAAAGATAAAATCCCGCTTAGTTACAATAATTACTGATTTTGACGTTCATTCATTTTGGATTTCACCTCACACAGATATTTATGTTGTTGCTTCGCAATTTTCCAGGGAGCAGCTCGTCCATGAAGGCATCCCGGAAGAAAGAATAAAGGAATTTGGCATACCAATAGATTCAAAATTCTTGATACGATATGACAGAAGCGAACTCTGTAGAAGATTTGATATAAATGAAAATAAATTTACAATATTGATTATGACCGGCTCTTTTGGTTTAGGGCCTTTAGAGCAAATCGTCGATGCTTTATACAGAGACGTTCAAATCTTGGTTGTTTGTGCAGCTAATAAAAAATTATATGCCAGGTTAAAGAGTAGAAATCTTCCAAACGTTAAAATATTCGGTTTTATAGATAACCCCCAGGAATTGATGGCTGTTTCCGATATGATTATTACCAAGCCCGGTGGTCTAACTATTTCAGAAATCATAAGTATGGAATTAGTCCCTATATTTATATCTGCGATACCGGGGCAGGAGGCAGGTAATCTAGAGGCCTTAAAAAGATACGGTATTGGATTATACGCAGGAGCCATTGAAGATATAAAAAATACAGTGTTGGATTTTAAAGACCATCAGGATAAACTAAAAAGTATAAAAGATAATATTAAAAGACTTAAAAAACCCGATTGCTTAAAGGAGATATGTAGTGTTGTATGCCAGAGTGGTGCTGGGTTTACCTGTTGAAGGGCCCTTTGATTATATCGTCCCTGAAAATCTGCGTAAAAGCATAAACGTCGGAAGCAGGGTGTGGGTTTCCTTTCGCAATAAAAAAAAGATTGGTTACATAGTAGGCCTTACTCAAAAAACAAAGATTAAAAATCTAAAAAAGATATCGGAAATAATCGATAGTTATCCCGTATTGGATAAAAATATGCTTTCGCTCACCAGGGAAGTATCTGAGTATTATTGTTGCACCTTCGGCGAGGCCATTGAGGCAGCATTACCAGAGGGTTTAAGGAAGGGGAGAAAAATAGAGGAGGGACAGTCCCCGTTCGGGGACAGTCCCTGCATTAAAGGTAAACCGGAGGCTATCTTAATCCATGATTTAGATGGTAAGGCAAGATGGGGTATATATCTTGAATATATAAAAGAAACCTTGAATAACAATAAATCGGCAATAATCTTATTGCCCGATATAAATTCTATTTTAAATGCCAAGAGGATTATTGAATCAGGATCAGGTTCATCCTCATTAAGTATCTTATATAGAAAAGAACCCAAAGAATTAGAAGAATGGTCGAGAATAAAAAGAGGCAAGGCAAATATTGTCATAGGGACCCGTTCAAGCATATTTGCCCCTGTCGGTAATTTGGGCCTGGTGATTATTGACGATGAGCAGAATTCTGTCTATAAACAGGACCAGATGCCTCATTACAATGCCAGGGAAGTCGCGTTTATGCGGGTAAATTTAGAGAAGGCAAAACTTATTTTAGGCAGCGTATCGCCATCTTTAGAAAGTTTTTACCTGGCTAAAGAAAATAAAATCAATCCTTCGACTACGCTCAGGATTGACGCTGAGCGAAGTCGAAGCGTCAAATATATATTGATTCCCAGAACCCGGGATTTTCCGGAAATAAAGATTATTGATATGAAATCCGAATATCACAGGCTTAAGCAAAGATCTGCAATTTTATCAAAGTATTTAGAAGACGCTATTGTCGCAGGCCTTAATTCAGGCGGCAAGATACTTCTTTTTTTAAACCGAAAGGGTTTTGCTACCTTTGCCTCATGCTCAACCTGCGGGGTACTCCTTAAATGCCCGCGTTGTAATATTAATTTAGTTTATCATTTTAAGGCCAACCTATTAAATTGCCATTATTGTAATTTCAAAATGGAACCGCCGAAGATCTGCCCCAGTTGTAATTCCGGCTATATTAAATTTTCCGGGACAGGCACAGAGAAAATAGAAAGCGAATTATCCAGGATATTTGCCTCGGCGAAGATAAAGAGATTGGAAACACGGGAGATTTTAAATATCAAAGACGCAGATATATTTGTGGCAACCAGCGCCATAATCAAACAAACAGATTATAATTTCGACATTATAGGCGTTCTTGGTATAGATAATTCCCTGAACCGTATTGATTTACGCTCAAGCGAAAAGGCATTTGCTTTATTAGTCGGTCTATTAGGGTTAACCGAGCATAAACTCGTGATTCAGACGACGCTACCGACGAACAGCTGTTTCCGGGCGCTGGTAAAAAAAGATATTAATATGTTTTACAAGGAGGAATTAAGGCAAAGGAAACAACTGGGCTTTCCTCCTTATAAGCATATGGTTTTGGTGAAATTGCGAGGCAAATATGAGGATAGGGTTAAACAGGCAAGTTCTTCCCTGTTTGAAAGATTAAATGCGCGTAATAAAAATAAGGATATCCGGATTGTTTCGGTCAACCCGGGGTATCCGTCTAAATTGCGAGGCAAGTTCTATTGGCAATTATTAATCACCTCCGGTAATCCTAAAAAAGTAAGCGCGTTTTTAAAAATGCACTTAGAAAGTTTCCGGCGTTCTGGTATAATAGTGACGGTGGACGTCGACCCTTTATAAAATGAATATCGTATTCTTCGGTAGCGATAATTTTGCAGTGCCTTCACTAAAGGCCTTACTGACTTCGGCTCATAAAATTTCCTGCGCAGTTACGCAGCCGGATAGAAAAAAGGGCAGAGCCTTCCATTTGCAAGCAACGCCCATTAAAACCCTGGCTTACACATCCGGCATTGAAATTTATCAACCTGAAGCGGCTAATGCAGGCGAATCAATAGAATTCCTCAAAACACTAAGCCCGGATTTATTTATAGTTATTTCTTACGGCCAAATATTGTCACAGGAAATCTTAAGCATACCAAAAATATTTGCTATAAATGTCCACGCCTCTAATCTGCCTAAGTATAGGGGGGCTGCGCCCATAAACTGGGCAATAATCAACGGAGAAAGAATTACCGGGATTACAATCATAAAGATGACGCAAAAGTTGGATGCCGGACCGATAATCCTGCAGGAAACAGCCGAGATAAGAGATGAGGATACGGTTATTACATTGGAAGAAAAACTATCAAAAAAGGCAGCGGAGTTATTAATAGATTCACTTAAATCGATTGAAGATAAAACCTATAGTTTAACGGAGCAAGACGAAGATAAAGTAAGTTTTGCCCCGAAGCTTAAAAAAGAAGACGGATTAATTAATTGGGAAAGGTCAGCGCAGGATATTAATAATCTTATACGGGGATGCCTGGGTTGGCCGGGGACTTTCACATATTATAACGGTAAATTATTAAAGATATATAAAGCAAAAATTAGTTCGCAAGTTCGCCAGTTCCCAGGTTCTTCTTCTGGC
>Ga0315289_10009411_pt1 | contig 14062 bp, 12 predicted proteins | sample YL17G11_40_MG_FD_203452 | JGI IMG/M metagenome (GOLD analysis project Ga0315289, IMG submission 203452) | Sediment microbial communities from Yellowstone Lake, YNP, Wyoming, USA - YL17G11_40 | ecosystem: Environmental > Aquatic > Freshwater > Lake > Sediment | place: USA: Wyoming | collected...
TCAACATCGTCTAACTAATACAATTACTCTGGCGGTTTAATAGCTATCACAGAACTCATTATTCACTTGCCCTGTTTAATAAACAGGATTGCGTTTTCGATTGCCCCGAACCAATCGATATAATCGGGCGCTAACTCTTTGACCTTTATTATTTCAGCTTTGCTCAATTTCATTTCCATCTCATCAACCACACGCAAGATATCTTGTTCCTCTAATAAATACCACGGTTCGATATTTTCTCGTTGTCCTTTGATTTCCTTTTTACACGGCATTACACACCTCCCTACGTATATGTTAGCAAACCAATTATATCGCAGTGTACTGGATTTTAAATAAATAGATCAGTTATCTTGTTATCCCTCATCCTTTAGCTTAAAATACGCGTAATCTGTTGTAAAGCTGTGCGGCATGGATATTTTGGTGCAGGTACTTGAATATATTTCCCTGGGGATAGGTGCGGTAGGTATCTTTATTGTGCTCTGGGGCGTTATCCTGGGGTTCATCGAATTCATCCGCGCCTAATGGGCTTTCCTCGGGAAAAATAAGCGGCCGGTACCACTGGAGAAGATACGCATCGACCTGGGCCGCTACCTGCTGCTGGGATTGGAGTTCCTTATCGCTGCTGATATCATACGAACCATCGCCAAACCCAGCCTTGAAGAAGTAACCGTCCTTGTGGCCATCGTCGCCATCCGGACGGTGATCAGCTATTTCCTCAATAAAGAGATAGAGCGGTCGGGGCATGGCAAGTAATATCATTCACAAAATGTGTATAAAAGGAGGCCTTTAAATGAAAATCACCGAAATCGAGCTTTATCATGTGCATGTACCGCTGAAGCATACCTTCTGGCCCACATGGATACCGGGCTACCCGCAGACTCATAACAGATTCACGCTTATCAAGTTGGGGACGGATGAGGGCATCGAAGGTTACTCGGCGGGGACGGCTATGGGCGTCGAGCGGCAGGGGCTGGGCGACCTGCTGGGAGGCTATCTGATTGGCGCCGACCCCACGGACATCGACCGCATCCAGAGTCTGCTCAAGCAGGCGGGCTTCCTGGGCTGGCGCAACTTCTGGATAGAGCCAGCTTGCTGGGACATTATCGGCAAAGCTAAAGGCAAACCTGTTTACGAATTGCTGGGCGGTGAGGCGAGGCCAATAGAAGTCTATTGTTCTTTCGGTGAGCTACATGAACCGGACAAGCGCGTGGAAGAGCTGCTTGCCATGAAGGAGCGCGGCTTCAAGGCCTTCAAGCTGCGCGTGAAAGCCAGGGAATTCAAGGATGACGTCAGGCTGATCGAGGGAGTCAGGAAAGGGGTAGGCGAGGGCCCGGTGATGGGCGTGGATGCCAACCAGGGCTGGCTGGTCTCCATCGTGGACAGGGTGCCCGCCTGGGATCTGAAGCGCGCCACCGATTTTTCCAAAGCCTGCGCTGACAACAGGATCGAGTGGCTGGAGGAACCGCTGGATTCCCGGGACTACGCTGGCAATGCTGCTTTGAAAAAGGTTTCGCCTGTTAAAATAGCCGGAGCCGAGCTTAACTACGGCTGGGATGAGATCAAGATCATGTTTGAGAAGGACTGCTTCCACGTGTACCAGCCGGATGCCACATTCGCAGGCGGCATCGCTCAGGTCAAGCAGGTTATCGACGCCTGTCATAAGCACGACAGGCTATTCTCGCCTCACACCTGGACAAACGGCATCGGCTTCTATATTAACTGGAATATGGTGCTGGCCGATGCGGCTAACAAGCTGCCGCTTGAGTACCCGCTGGAGGAGCCCTCGTGGGTGCCCGAGTTCAGGGAAGGCATCATCAAGCCCATAATCCCGGATAAGAATGCCATGCTGCAGCCCTTCAAGCGGCCCGGGCTGGGCTTCGAGATCGATAAAAAACTGCTCAGGAAGTACGGCAAGCGCTACTACCGCATCACCGGGCGCAGCCTGGCCTTCAAGGTCATCAGGGAGAAAGGGCTGAAGACCGCACTCGAATTGAAGAAGAGGAAGGAGGGGCAGGGATAATAACCCGTAGAACTAGGTATTGACGAACTATTAGAACAATTGTATTATATTGTCCATGAAGTTCAGCTTCGACGAAATCGGGTATTGGACTGAGATAAAGCTTGAGATCATTCGAAAGTACGCCGCTGCCTATTCGCTGATTCTGTCAAAGAAGCTTGATCCATCCTTTCATCACATTTATATCGACGCATTCGCGGGCGCGGGTAAACATATCTCACGTACTACAAGGGAGTTCGTTTCCGGCAGCCCTCAAATTGCCCTTGATATCATTCCACCGTTCAAAGAGTATTACTTCATTGATATTGACAGTGTCAAGGTTGAAGAGCTACGTAAAATAGCAGCGAATCGCCCAAATGTTAATATGCTCGAAGGCGATTGTAACAATAAATTGATTTCGGATGTATTTCCACATGTTCAGTATAAAGAATACCGAGGGGGGCTTTGCCTTTTAGATCCTTATGGTTTACACCTCAATTGGGATGTTATTAAGACTGCTGGCTCAATGCAAAGCATAGAAATGTTCTTAAACTTCCCAGTAGCAGATATGAATCGTAACGTACTATGGACGAATCCTGAAGATGTTGATCCCTCTAATATTCAGCGCATGAATGCTTTTTGGGGTGACGACTCTTGGCAGCGTGCAGCATATAGCAGGAGAGATTTATTCGGCGAAGATCGAAAGTCTGATAACCGGACAATTGCACTTGCTTTCAAAGATCGCCTTAAGAAAGTGGCCGGTTTCAAATTCGTTCCAGATCCCATGCCCATGCGAAATTCTAAGAACGCGATAGTTTACTACCTGTTTTTCGCTTCACAACAAAAAGTAGCAGATGATATCATTGTCGATATTTTTAATAAATACAGGAATAAGCGTGCTTAATAATGGCTCTATCATCATCGATTGAATGGACTGAATCTACGTGGAATCCTGTAACCGGTTGTACAAAAATAAGTCCCGGGTGTAAAAACTGCTATGCCGAACGTATGGCTTTGCGCCTTAAAGCTATGTCCAATCCAAATTATGTAAATGGGTTTAAGCCGACCATGCATTATCACCAGTTACCCCTACCTTTACGCTGGAAAAAGCCACAAATGATCTTTGTGAATTCGATGAGTGACCTTTTTCACGAACAGGTTACAGATGATTTCATAATCCAAATTTTCGACACTATGAATCGTGCCCACTGGCACAATTTCCAGATTCTCACAAAACGGTCTGACAGGTTGCTTAAGGTGTCTTCCAGGTTGAACTGGTCGAATAATATCTGGATGGGGGTCACAGTAGAAGCAAGCGATTACGTATATAGAATAGAACATTTACGGCAGATAAATGCTCGCATTAAGTTTATTTCCTTTGAACCACTTTTAGGTCCGATTAATAATATTGACTTAAAAGACATTGACTGGGGCATTGTCGGTGGTGAATCGGGACCACGAGCTCGCCCTATCTGTAGTGACTGGGTAATTGATATACGCGACCAGTGCAGTAGTGCCGGAATCCCTTTCTTTTTTAAGCAGTGGGGAGGATTTAACAAAAAGAAGGCTGGTCGTGAGCTGGAAGGCTATATATGGGACGAGATGCCACTTTTGTCCGAGCCCGCTTGATATATGGCCGGGAGATTGCCACGGCGCTGCGCGCCTCGCAACGACATGGTGAAACCAGTCTTCTCACTTTGATAGGTAAAACCAAGGGGCGGGGCTGAGGTCCCGCCCCTACAATTTAATCAGACTTTACCTATCTTCTGAATAGCTTCCTTGATCTCGTCCACCGAGGCTTCTTCTTCGATGGTGGAGAGGTCGCCCAGCTCCTTGTTGGTGAGGAGGGCTTTGATGACGCGGCGCATGATCTTTCCGCTGCGCGTCTTGGGCAGCATGTGGATGAAGCCGATGTCCTTCATCACTATGATGGCGCCCATTTCCTTCCTCACATGGTCCATCAGCTCTTTCTTGAGCGCATCGCTGGGTTCAAAGTTCTTATTTAATACCACGAAGGCGCTGGCAACCTCGCCCCTCAGTTCGTCGGGAACGCCCGTGACCGCCGCCTCAACTACCGCGGGGTGCGATACGAGGGCATTCTCCACCTCGATGGTTCCGATGCGGTGTGCAGCAATCTTCATGACCTCGTCGGCGCGGCCGGCGAACCAGATATAGCCGTCTGCATCCCTTTCAGCGGCATCGCCTGCATAGTACATGCCTCTGGTGCCCGGGCGCGCCTCCCAGTAGTCTGTCCTGTAGCGCTCGGGATCGCCCCACAAATTCGGCGTCAGGCCCGGGAAGGGCTTGGTTATAACCAGTACGCCTTTCTCTCCTACACCCAGCGAGCGGCCGTCTTTCTCGTCAACAATGTCTGCTATCACGCCCGGTGTGGGGAAGGCCGCGGAGCCGGGCTTGATAGGAGCCATGCCCAGCCCATAGGGATTACCGATGATAGCGCCGGAGGTCTCGGTCTGCCACATGTGATCGACGACCGGGATTTTATTTTCAAATACCTCTTCCTGGAACCATTTCCAGGCCGCGGGATTGAGCACCTCGCCGGCGCAGACGACGCGTTGCACGCTGCTCAAGTCATGCTTGCGGGCCGGTTCCACGCCAGACCTTGCCAGGCCGCGGATGCCCGTTGGTGACGTAAATATGCCAGTCACATGATTGCGCTCAATGACGTCATACCACATATCGTTCTTAGGATAGTCAGGTGTTCCCTCGTACAAAATTGACGTGCAGCCGTGCAATAGAGGGGCGTATACGTTGTAGCTGTGGCCTACAATCCAGCCTATATCGGAAGTTGAGAACCAGATATCGCTGGCGTTAAGGTTATAAATCCATTTGCCCATGCAATAGACATAGACCTGGTAGCCGGCGTGGCACTGCATGCTTATCTTGGGCTTGGCTGTGGTGCCGGATGTCGGCAGCAGGAACAGCGGCTCGTTGGATTCCATCTCGACGTAATCTCCGTTCTGACCTTCGGCTTTTGCCAGGAAATCCGCCCAGTACATATCCCGCCCGGCCTTCATAGGTATGTCCTTGTCCTCTGGAGTGTTCAGAACTACCGTGTGCTTGAAGCCGTGGCCTGCCGGCAGCCTGTCAAGAGCGTCGTCAACCATCTCCTTGAGCTGGATAGGTTTGCCGCGCCTCGACCCTCTGGCCTTGCAGACTACATATTTAGCGCCACTGAGCTCTACGCGGTCGGCTATTGCCCGCGGTGAAAAGCCGGCAAAGATGACCACGTGCACAGCGCCTATCCTGGCGCAGGCCAGCATCATGCCCGCCGCCTCGATACCCATGGGCATATAGACGGCGATGCGGTCGCCCTTGTTTACCCCGATGCCACGCAGAGCCGCGGCGTATTTCTTAACCAGGTTCAAAAGCTGGATATACGTGACCGTCTTCACCTCGCCGGTATCGCCGGACTCTGAGATAAAAGCGGCTTTGGCGCCTTTGCCCATCTTGACCTTGTAGTCGAGCGCACTATAGCAGATGTTGGTCTTGCCTCCGACGTACCATTTGAAGGTGGGGTAGTTATGCTCGAATACCTTATCCCACTTCCTGAACCAGTGGATATCATGCTTGGCGCTAAGTGCGGCTTCCTCCCAGAAGCCTTCGTAGTCCTCCTGCGCTCTCATATAGAAAGCTCTAACGTGCGGGGGCAACAGGCCTGCCGGCTTCCTGTCTTCCAACGCCTTATCAGCCTCATGGTTTGCCATAGCGGAAACTACCTCCTCTGATTATTCAAATATATGTTTGGAAAAATGCGAAAATTTTAATAATTTTATAGATTGAGCGCGGTTAAATCAAGCCGCCGGAATATTGTAAAATAACCTTATGCCCATTAAAGTCCTGTCTCCCGAGGTCGCTTCCAAGATTGCAGCCGGGGAGGTCATCGAAAGGCCCTCCTCTGTCGTGAAGGAACTCCTTGAGAACTCCATTGATGCCGGCGCGACTGAAATAACCGTAGAAGCCCAGAACGGCGGCGTGAGCTTCCTGCGTGTGACGGATAACGGCTGCGGCCTTTCAGCAGTCGAAGCTGAAATCGCCATCAGGAGGCATGCTACCAGCAAGATAACCAAGCTGGATGACCTTGAGCATATCAGCACCCTCGGGTTCCGCGGCGAGGCATTGCCGAGCATAGCGGCCGTTGCAGATGTTGAGATACTATCCAAAGACCCGGACAGCAACGCGGCCACTTATCTCCACCTGGAAAACGGCAAGGTCACGGCCAGGGAGAAGAAGAGCCGGCCGCGCGGTACTACAATAACCGTGCACCACCTCTTCCGCAGCTTCCCGGCAAGGCTCAAGTTCCTTAAGTCGCCCTCCACCGAGGCAGGACATTTAGCCACGTTCGTTGGCCAGTATTCGTTGGCCTTCCCTGAGGTCAAGTTCCAGACTATCATCGACGGCCGGGTCAACCTACGTACCTCTGGCAACGGCGACTTGCGCTTAGCAATCGCCGAAATCTACGGCCTTGAAATAGCGCAAAAGATGCTGGTGGTCGCAAGCGGTGAAGCCATGATAAAAATAGAGGGCCTCTGCAGCCCACCTTCGGTGCAGCGCTCGAGTCGCAGTTATCTGAGCTTCTTCGTGAACAGGCGCTATGTACGCAACAGCCTGCTTTCCAAGGCGGTTGAAGCTGCGTACGGAGGGCTGCTGATGACGGGCAGGCACCCGGTGGTTATATTGAATATATCGATACCGCCGGAAGAAGTAGACGTCAACGTGCACCCCACCAAGCTGGAGGTGAAGTTCCGCAGCAATAATGCCGTCTTCACTGCCGTGCAGAAGGCACTTAACAACGCCCTGGTAAAAGCACCGCTCCCCGCTGTCACCATATCCCCTGATAACGATGCCCGGGCTGCCTCGCTGTGGGAAAGATCCCCTGTAGCCGCTGCCGGTTTGCCTGTCCTCAGGACGCTAGGGCAGCTTTCAGCAAGCTATATACTGGCAGAGGGACCGGAGGGGCTATACCTCATCGACCAGCATGCCGCTCACGAAAGGGTATTGTTCGAGAAGATAATGGCACAGAGGGCGGAGAAAAAACCTGAGCTACAGGGCATGCTGGAGCCGCTCGCCATCGAGTTGACCCCGGAACAGGACCAGGTATTCAGGCGGTCGGCAGACCTGCTGCACGAATTCGGCTTCGATATGGAGCCCTTCGGGGAAAGGACCTGGCTGCTGCGGGCAGTGCCGGCTATGCTCAATAACACCAACCTCAAAGAGACGGTGAAGGAACTGCTGGACATGCTGGGGAATGAGCAGGACAGCCAGAAAAGAGAGCACAAGGTAGCGCAGTCGCTGGCGTGCCACGGCGCCATCCGCGCCGGCGAGGCATTGGACACCGAGGATATGCGGAGGCTTATAACACAGCTTGAGCGTACTTCACAACCCGGCACCTGCCCGCACGGCAGGCCCACCATGATACACCTGAGTTCACAGCAACTTAAGAAGGAATTTGGAAGGAGCGGGTAATAAAATCAACGCAGGGGCGAACCTTCAGGTCCGCCCGATATAGAGCGGTCGGGTTAAAAACCCGACCCTGCGGACACGTGTTAAGATCGCGTGAAGTAACCTCTGGGATCGAAGAGCCGCACCATTGTCTTCTCCTCATAGGAGGGCAGCTCTATCTTCTTTAAATCCGGCGCCACATCCAGCTCCCAGGCTACGACCTTCTTGATCCCTTTAATGGCCTCTTCGGCTCTTAAGGCTGTAGTATATGGGATATAGGCGGTGAGGGTGAAAGTATCCTTACCGTCCAGTTTCTCAAAGATGCCCACATCCGTGACCAGCGTTTTCACATTATTGCCAGGAAAGGTGATATAGGGCACCTTGTCCACCAGCCGTTCCCTGCCGGAGGTGGCGAAGACCACTGTCTCGCGGCAGGCGCTGGCCACGTCATTGGCGCCGCCTGAGCCGACGATGTAGAAAACGCCGGGTATCTTTGTAGAGTTGGCATTTCCATGCTTATCCACCTGCGCCGCGCCCAACACGCCCAGACAGGAGTTGGTCGAACCGCCTGCGAGGACGCCCAGCGCTGTATCGATGTTGGTCAGCATCTTGCAGGAAGGCATATTGTGCATGCTGAAGACCGTGGGGTCGGAAGGGCGGGGCAGGTAGCCGTACATGCCGATCTCCGCCAGCAGATCTATTTCGTATTTCATCTCCTTCAGCTTGTAGGCTGCCAGCCACCCTGCAAGGTTGGATAATCCCACACCGCATAACATGGTCTTATATCCTTTCGCCCGGCACAGGTCGACAATATACCTGCACCCCGCTATGACCATGCGCTCGAGCTGGTTCGATTCCTTATCCAGTCCGGCATCGGGAAGCGCAGCCAGCGTCTCCACAACCCAGGAATGCTGCTTGGCTTTGTCTTTCAGGTAGCGCAGCCTGTCCTTGCCAATCTTCTCCAGGTACTGCTTGTGGTCTTTGCAGTTGAGGATCCACTCCTGGATGAAACCCAGGAATTTAGCCTCATCCATGGAGGCTTCGCGTATCAGGGTGGCGAAGTCGTAGTCGTCGAAATACCCCTCAAACTGGGGAATGCCACAGCTGGGCAACCCTCCGGGGTGGGCACCGTAGGGCACCTCGCAGACGGCTTTGACCATGTAGGACGGTACACGCACCAGATGTGAGTGGGTACGGATATATTCGGTAGGCACCACGTGCTCTACGCTCACGATCACCCCATCCTTCGCCGCCCAGGCGCCGAAGGCATCCCCGCTGAGGGGGTATGTCATGATGGTATTGCCGCTGCGGTCGGCTGCCACGCCGTGGACGAAGGTGATATCGGGCCGCAGCGCTTTCATAAGACCCGCCTTTTCGCCCGTCCCGAACGGCGAATCTATAACTGCAAAGGCGTCTCTGTTCTCCTCGGCCATGGAGCTGCCGATCAGCGACCTGGTGGGGATGAAATCCCATCCCATGGCTCCCGCCAGCAGCCTTTGTGAGATGGTCAGCATGGTCCAGTTCTCAAACTCCACGGCATTGGACATGTAAGCTTTCTGCACCAGGGGATTAGGCCCGGGAGTCGGATAGGTGTTGCCCGTATAGCTGGTGACAGCTTTCTTGAGTAGCCCGCCGCGTATGAGGACAAGCATCAAGCCTGCAGTATAGGGGCTGATGACCGTGAAGTCGGCTTTCCTGCCCCAGAATTCCCGCACAAGCTGGTAGAAAAGGGCACCGCTCCTGCCCGCGAAATGGAGGGACATGCCCTCACGGACATGCTTGCTGACTGCCTCTTCCAGTGAACAGACCCTGTCCACTCCCTCGAGCGGCGGTATCTGGAACTTGGAATCAATGAAAGCCTTCAACTGGTCATCCATGTATAAGGCCCTCCTATATCAATCATACCCTGTAGCAGATCTCCGGTAGTTTTTTATCTGCATTGTTTTCCCGCACGTAGCGCAAGATCTGGTTGGCACAGCTTATGGTGATCGTTGCCAGTTCATCTCCCTTGATCGTTCTGATTTTCTCCCCGCCGTAAAGCGCGAGCAGCCTCGCCGGGAACTCTTCGTCTCCCCGGTTAAAAGCAAAATAAATCACCACACCGGGGAATATCTCCTTGCTCACCGCCCAATCCTCGCCGATACTGAGCTTCGCAACCCGGCCGCCGAGATATACAGCTAAGGCAGCGGCGTCAGCGACGAAATCCAGGGCACTAGCCCTTATCTTGAGCGCCCCTTTCACCTGCGCCTGGTGCGGGCTCACGGCACCTTCCATATCAGACAGGTTGAGGAGCTTTTTTTCGTATCTGCTTATGTTACCAGGAGGCATCACGTTGTCATCGTATCTTCAGCTTAAACAGCATTTCCTGGACCGCCCGGCGAAACGGTGAATCAAGTGGCAATGCCGTGAGCGGCTTGCCCTTCACATCCAGGTCGGAGATATACGGGTCCTCGGGGATAGTGGCGACCAGTACCAGGCCGGATTTAACCACAGCATCCTTTATCTCCTGCGGCAGCCCGTTTTTAATCCGGTTGATCACCAGGAAGACGCCGGCCTTAACCTCGGTGCGCATCTCGGCAATTAGCTGCCGTAAGCGGATGGCCGTATTCAGCCCGCGCATGGTAGGATCCGTTATAGCAAGCAGGAAATCGATGTCCTGCGTGGTCTGTCGGCTGATATGCTCCAGGCCGGCCTCGCAATCCATTACGACGTAATCGTAATTTTTTGCCAGCTTATCTATGGAGAAGCGTATCATGTGGTTAGCAGCGCAGTAACACCCGCGTCCCTCGGGCCTGCCCATCGCCAGCAGGTCGAACCTGTTTGTTTCCACCAATGACTCATGTATCCTGGCGTCCAGGATCTCCTGCTTGGAAGCCGCTATGGTCAGTCTTCCTTCTTTTATTTCGTCGGTCATCTTCTCGCGGGTCCTGCCCACAGTATTCTCCACGTTTACACCCAGTGCATCGTTGAGGTTGGTGCTGGGATCGGCGTCCACTGCCAGCACTATGCCTTTACTGGACAAAAAATCGACCAGTATAGCCGATATCGCTGTTTTTCCCACGCCCCCCTTGCCTGCCACTGCAATGGTAACTGTCATGTTACTGTGGCTCCTTTCAAGGCGATTCCGTCCTGCCCCTGCGGTTTGCCGGTACAAGGCTGACTGGAGATAACCTTATCGCAGCATTATACTCCACGGGGCAGACAAGCTCACAACTACCGCATTTAGTGCATTTTGACTGGTCGACGACCTTAAGCCCCTTCTCGTCGCTGAATATAGCCTCAACGGGACATGCCAGCACGCAGTGGTCACAGCCGCGCTCGCATCTCTCCGGCAGGATGTAGTAGGCGGTTAATTCTTTACAGACACGGGCGGGGCAGCGCTTTTCCAGCACGTGAGCTTCGTACTCCTCGCGAAAGTAGCGCAGGGTGGTGAGCACCGGGTTGGGTGACATCTTACCCAGGCCGCACAAAGATCCCTCTTTGATGTCCTCCGCAAGCACTTTCAGCAACTCTAAGCTATTTAATGAACCGCTACCTCTGGTGATGTCCTCGAGTACGCTGAGCATCTGCCAGGTGCCGATGCGGCAGTGGGTACACTTGCCGCACGACTCTTTCTGGCTGAAATCGACGAAAAATTTGGCCGTATCTACCATGCAGTTGTCCTCGTCCATGACGATGACGCCACCGGAACCCATGATGGCCCCTGCTTCTTGAAGCGAATCGAAGTCGATGGGAGTATCGAGAAGGCTCTCAGGTAGGCAACCTCCGGAGGGACCGCCTATCTGCACGCCCTTCAACTTCTTGCCGTCCCTGATGCCGCCACCGATATTAAAAACCAGCGTTTCGAGTGTGGTGCCCATGGGCACCTCTGCCAGACCGGTATTGACCAGCTTGCCGGCCAGGGCAAATAAGGCCGTGCCGGGGCTTTCTTTGGTCCCGGTACCAACAAACCATTTGCCCCCATGCTGTATGATAAGCGGAATATAAGCCAGGGTTTTAACATTATTTACCAGGGTTGGCTTGCCCCAGAGTCCTGACTCTGCGGGATATGGCGGGCGATGCTCAGGCCAGGAGCGCCTTCCTTCAATGGCAGCGATCATCGCCGTTTCCTCGCCGGAGACAAAAGCTCCCGCGCCTTTGACTATCTCAATGTTGAAGTCGAAGCCGCTGCCAAGTATATTGTTGCCCAGCAGGCCCAACCTTCCGGCTTGAGAAAGTGCAGTGTTAAGCCTCTCAATGGCTAATGGATACTCTTCCCGTATATATATATAACCCTCCCGTGCGCCGACAGCATATCCTGCGATGATCATGCCCTCGATAACGGCATGGGGATCGCTTTCCAATAGCACCCTGTCCATGAAGGCCCCGGGGTCACCCTCGTCGGCGTTGCAGATCACATATTTAGTCTTGTTTTTAGCCTCATAACACAGGCGCCACTTTACGGCTGTGCGGAACCCGGCACCACCTCTTCCTCGCAATCCCGATTTTCCAACCACTCTAATAATCGTTGCTGGCTTCATCTGCAGGGCTTTTTCAAGTCCCTTGTATCCACCGCAGGCGATGTAGTGGTCGATCTCCAGGGGCGACGTGTAGCCACAGTTACGCAACAGAAATCGCATTTCGTGATTGAACCGTTCAAGTTCCGGAATATAAACCGCTTCCGTATCTCCACCCGCCACCGTGCCCAGGGCCAGCTCGAGGCAGGGGTCGTTGCCGAGTACATAACCCTGGATCAACTGCGGTACTGCCTGCGGCGTAACATGATGGTAGCAAACTGTGAAATCGCCCTGCTTGATGATAATGACCAGGGGCTCATAGGAGCAAAGACCCATGCAGCCGACCTCTGTCAACTGCGCCTGAATTCTTTCCCTTCCAATTTCGCGTTTAAAAGCCTCCAGTACGGCCATCGAACCCGCGGCGCGGCCACAGGTAGCCGTGCCGACTAAGATGTGGGGAATTTCGCTATTGTAGAAAGAATCCCAGCGTGCCCGCGACTGCCCGTATACTTCGTCGTACGTCATTTCTGCTTCCGGGCTTTCAAGCTCCTGCCTGCGTCCGCAGGTTCGATTTCCACCAGCACCTCTTCCACCTTCGGTGGGGTCATCCTGGGATAAACCTCTTTCCCGATGGTTACCACCGGCGCCAATGCGCAGCAGCCGATGCAGGCGACTCTCTCCAGGCTGAATTCGTGGCCTTCCGTAGTACCGCCGATTTCGAGGTCCAGTTCTCGGGCCATTGCCTCCAGCACAAGTTGACCTCCGGCCAGGTGACAGGCGGTGCCCATGCAGACCCTGACAGGATGCCTGCCGGGTGGTGTGAAGCGGAACTGGTTGTAAAAGGTGGCAACGCCCCAGATTGTACTCGATGGCACATCCAGAAATTTGGCCACCTGCAGCATGGCTTTTTCAGACAGGTAGCTCTCCTGTGCCTGGATCTCCTGCAGTATGTCTATGAGATGACGGCTATGGCGGCGGTCAGTGGTTAGGATGCGGGATAAATTTAAATTCTCGCTATTCAAATCCTTTCCTTAAGTCAGGATATTGCTTCGTCACTACGCTGCCGCATGTACCTGTCCTATTTAATAGAGCTGTTTTGCCGGAACCCATTGCATAATTATGTCATTACGAGCGCAGCGAAGCAATCCCTTGATCGCATATTTCAGTATGGCATTGCGCTGACTGAAACGAGAATTGCGGACGAAAGAAGTTCAGCTCTTCCAGCTTTTGACCAGGTTGGGCAGGTAGGCGGGTATCTCGTTGGCATCGCCGGGACCTACAATGATCTCCCAGTCAGGCAGGGCTTCAGTGAGCTCATGGCGGATGCGGGCGACCTTGCCCGGTATGATCAGGCGCCGGTGGTTGATCTTGCTCTCAATGCTGCACTTCCTGATGAAGGGAGCTATAGAATCGCCACTGAACTTGCCCGCCGCCCAGGCGGTGAGCACACCCAGTCCGCCGGCCTCCTTGACGCACAGCCAGGAAGGTACCTTGCTGCTTTCGATCTCCGCGGCAACCAGGAAGTAGGTCAGCGCCCAGTTGGTTGTGATGAGGACGGGAGAACTGGCATCGGGGTTGTTTATAGGATAGATATTTTCCTCCATGGACATGGGCATGCGGGGGTCAGTGTATATATTCAACCGCTGCACCAGGAGTGGCAGAAGTGAATGCTCATCCAGATGCGAAAGTACGATGATTCCGGCGTACTTGACGACGAACATCGAGGCAAGGAGCATCTCGCGCTTCCTATCCTTTGCCATCAAGCAGGGGAAGGCAACCGTGGGATAGCCCAGCGGCCGGAAGCTCTGCTTGAGCGCAGCACGCCGGATGAGGGTCTGGTCGCGGATGGCAGATTGCAGATCCATTGAACCTGGATCTAAAAAGACATCTTCAATACCGGCCTCTTTAAGCCTGTTAGTTATCGGCACCAGACCATTGATATTATCAGCCTTTGCTGTAACCGGTGACGGTTTTACTTTAACGGCGGGAATGATTTTTTCAACATTTGCCAGGGTAACCGGGTAAAGCAGCGGCTTCCTCTCAGCACAGGTAGAGTGGGCCGACAGCAGGGTGTCGATATTTTCCGACATCAGTAGCAACGGGCAGTCTG
>Ga0315289_10009412_pt1 | contig 14061 bp, 13 predicted proteins | sample YL17G11_40_MG_FD_203452 | JGI IMG/M metagenome (GOLD analysis project Ga0315289, IMG submission 203452) | Sediment microbial communities from Yellowstone Lake, YNP, Wyoming, USA - YL17G11_40 | ecosystem: Environmental > Aquatic > Freshwater > Lake > Sediment | place: USA: Wyoming | collected...
AGCCACCATAAGATAGTTTCCCAGTCCGTAGTCAGAACAAGCTGAAAAGTAGGTGATGGTATCCCAGCCTTCTGAGGAAGGGGTGGTTTCGATAAAGGCCCAGTGCTCCCATGTCCCGCTTTGGGTAAAGCGATCAACATAAAGATCGCCATTACGATAGGAATATAAATCGAAAAAATAAAGCTTGTTACCCCAGCTTCCTGTCAGAATCACCGGGTAACTGCAGCTATTTCCCATGCTAGACCACCAGCTAGTCAGGTAAAACCAGTTGGCTCCGCCATCCGTGGATTTGTAAATCTCGATGAAGGCGTTATCCACCCCGTTGTATGTGCTACACCTCACTGCATACAAGTTACCGCTGGCGTCGTGGTCGATAGATATTCCATTCTCAACTGGTCCAGTGGCTACGGTGACATCATTCCACCACACAAAGGGCTTTTCAAATTGAGACTGGGCTTCAGAATCCGTTCTCCCGCCCATAAACAGGAAAACCACCCCAAAGAAAACAAAAAGCCCCACCATAAGGATTAAGCTTATAATTACTCGCATAGTTCCTCCAAGATTAAAGTTTTTAAGTTTTATCTTTACATTACTAATATACCCTAAAACTACAAAAAGTCAATTTTTTTTCAATAAATATTGGAGATTATTTGAGGATTGAAATATGATAAAAAAGACTGCATTGGCGGGCTTAAAAATAGGTCGGGCGGGGGCTTGCCCTGACTTCGTCCCGCCCTTCGGTCCTGCAGTTCGTCTCCCGCCAAAGGCGGGATGTCGAAGGAAGACCTCAGGGTCGAAGGAAAGGACTCAGTCCGAGGGAAGACTCGCTCTGAAGGGTTGAACCCCCACCCGATCCTGAGATTCTTCAAGAGAGCGAAGAAAAAAAGCGAAGGGGGAAATCAGCCCCCCCTAAATTCTTGACACGCTAAGACAAAGGAGTCGAAAATTAATTAAAGCGGAGGGCGCAGGACTCGAACCCGCATGTCCTTACGGACGCCTGATTTCAAGTCAGGTTCCTTACCAATTAGGATAGCCCTCCGGAAAATCCGAATTCTGGATCCATAGGATCAGTCAATAGGCAAAAGGCAATAGTCAATAGGTCTCTTCAAATATCTCTTACGTCATTAATATCGAAGATTTTCATTTTAAAGCAAGAAAAAAGTTTGGTGTACGGGCGGAGCTTCAGCTCCGCCCGAATTGATTCAACCTCTCCCCCTTAGTCCCCCTCTCCACTTTGTGGAGAGGGGGAAACAGGGGGTGAGGTGACAAACAACGTCTCGAGAAATAGCTCCCAGCCCATATGGGCGTAAGCTACAACCTGACTAAAGTCAGTCAGAACCTCAACATAGAAATGAGTTTCTCAAAGTTCTCTGTTTCCCGTTGACATTTATCTTGTCTGCTGGTAAATTGAAAACATGCGAACCGGAATCGCAAATCTACCCCTCCATTACGGCTCTGCACCCAGGTGGCTTTTTGATCGAATGAAAAAATTAGCCCGGGAGATCACCCACATCATCGTGTGGGAATATGGTCCGGAGGAGTTTCTTATAAGGCTTTCCGATCCTTTTTGGTTTCAAGCTTTCGGCTGTGTTTTAGGCTTCGATTGGCATTCCTCCGGCGTAACCACCACCGTAGGAGGAGCATTAAAAGAAGGTCTAAAGGGATTAGAAAAAAGCTTGGGAATTGTAGTCGCAGGAGGTAAGGGTGCTACTTCAAGAAAGACACCGGAGCATATTCAAACTTTTGGAGAAAAACTTCTCTTAGATTCAGAGACCATCTCTAAATTGATTTATGCCTCCAAGATGAGCGCCAAAGTAGACAATACCGCAGTTCAAGATGGATTTCAGCTTTATCATCACAATTTCATCTTCACCAAATCTGGACTATGGACCGTGGTGCAACAGGGCATGAATCCTGATCTTCGCTCTGCTCGACGTTATCATTGGTTTTCTTCTTCTTTAAAGGATTTCGTAGAGGAGCCCCATTCGGGAATCATCACGGAAAATAAAACTAAGACCCTCGATCTGACTGCCAAGCAGAGTCGCCAAACCAGGGAGACCAGCGTGCAGTTGATAAAAGATAATTTTCCCGAATTGATCAAGGATGTCAAAAAGTTATCTGAAACATCCTGGGGGGAAGTTTTGAACCTTCCCAAAGACCATCCTATTTATCCAGAACATTTCAATGTGAAGAGGCTGGAAAAGATTTTTTATCAGATAAAAGACGAAGCTCCTCATAATTTTGAAAAATTGTTAGGGATTCAAGGGGTGGGACCCAGAACCGTTTTGGCTTTAGCTCTGATCTCTGAATTGATCTACGGCACCAAACCCTCCTGGAAAGATCCCGCCCGATATTCATTCGCCCACGGCGGAAAAGACGGCTATCCTTATCCAGTCCACAAAGAAACCTACGACCAATCCATCCAAATCTTGAAAAGAGCCATCCAAAAAGCAAAGATATCCCCATCGGAAAAAATCCAAGCCCTCAAGCCTTTACGTTCTCTCGCATTCTAAATCCTACGTACGCTACAATTATTTTTTCACACCGAATTCATTTCTCCCCAATTCATCCGATAAAATAAATCATAACGGTTGGTTATTAGTTTTACTGTGATTACTCCTGAATTGAAAGTTGACCATACTTTAACATTTCTTCCTTTGTAATGATTGGAGGGGCATATGGAAAGATTCAAATCATTTGTGCTGAAGCACTTTGAGGAATTACTGGTTTTGACGATAGCAGTGGTAATCGTAGTGGTAAACTTTTTCATCATACAAAAGTTGGCTTTTTTGAATTTTTACTATCTTCCGGTTTTGGTCGGCGGTTATGTGATGGGGAGAAAGATGGCAATGCTAGCCAGCGTATTCTGCATAGTTCTGATAGCATTTTCCGCAATTAACAATCCACAACTTTTTTTAGCTGATACGAGTCCCATGCTTTTGGTCACCGATCTTGTGGTTTGGGGCGGTTTTTTAATCCTGTCGGCTTACGTGGTAGGCACCCTTTATGAACAAAGAGAAAAAAAGATTGTGGAACTGCGAAATGCTTATATCGGAGTCCTCGAAATATTGACTAAGTATCTCGAATCCTATGATCGCTATACCCGAAGCCATTCCTTAAGAGTTGCGGATTATGCCACCGGCATTGCCACGGCTATGGAGCTTTCTCGGAATGAGGTGGAAAACATAAAAGTTGCCGCCCTTATGCATGACATAGGAAAAATTGAGGTAAGCTCCGATCTCATCAAAAAAGCCGCGGCTCTCTCCACCGAAGAAAAAGAGATCGTAGCCTCTCATGCACACAAAGGGGTGGAGCTTCTCTCCGCCGTCGGAGGGGTGCTCAAGGATGCCATGCCCATAGTGGAAGCTCATCACGATTTCTTCGTTGAATGCAAATCCTTAGAAGATAGAAAAACCAAAGAAATTCCCTTGGGTGCGAGAATATTATCGGTGGCGGACAGTTTCGACGCCATGGTCACCGACAGACCTTATCGTAAAGGCATCCCTCATTGGAAAGCCATGGAGGAGTTGGAAAAGTGTTCGGGCACTCAATTCGACCCCCAGGTGGTCGAAGCCTTCAAAAGGGTATATGCAGAAAAAATCGAGGTAGTTTAGACTCTGGTTTCGAAGCAGGAACGAGATGTTGTATAGTATTTGTGTTAGTTATTCCAAGAGCTAAGTGCTGAGATATTTCGAAAGCCTGCCTTGGCTCACTTCTGAATAGAAAAGTCCTCATCTTAATTCTTTTTTACAGTTCCCCCCACCTTAAGAAGCGTTTTTGTCCAAAAGCTATCTCCACCTTTGGCGCAATCGAGATAATACATCCTAAAAATTTGCAAAAAATCCTTGCCAAATAAAAAACCACCTACTAAATTAGGTTCAGAAGAGGGAGTAAAACCAATTACTATAGAAGAAGGAGGAAAAAGGGGGAAAGTATAGGTATGCCTATCCTTGCATCCGAGGAGTAAAGGTATGCCCTGGCAAAAACTTTGTCTGATAAGATCCATGGGAAATGAACCATAACCTTTTTCGCAAAGGTATGAACCGTATGGTGCATACCAAAGGAGGGATGATGAAATAAAGATTCATGCGTTATCTTGAAGAGGACTAAAATGACAAAATCTTCATTCGAAAAGGAGATGTAAAAATGTGGTCAAAACTTTATGAGAAAAAGTTTGTGTTTTTTGTGTTGCTCTTTACCTTGATGCCTTGTATTTGTTTCGGGGGAGAATATGCCGTGGACAAAGGAAGCAATATGTTTGGAATCACCGCTGGGTTTATCAATGCCTCAGGTGATTTTTACGAAGATGAGAAAGGGAATTCATCCACGACCCTTCTTATTATGCCTAGCCTGGCTCATTGTGTGGTGCCCAATTTTGGTTTTGGCGGGGACTTACTTCTTCTACATTACAAACAAGGAGATGTAGGGGAATCCCTTCTGGGCTTGGGACCAAAGGCGATGTTCTTCTTTGGCGGAAAAGATAGCAAAGCTTATCCCTACTTGACCTTAGGATTTTATTATGTAACAAACACCATCGACTATGGGACTCATAGCTACACCACCTCAGGCACCAGGTTCAAATTAGGTGGTGGAGCAAGCATAATGGTCGCCGATCATCTGGGTCTATTAATGGAGGCATCCTATAATCTGGACAATTTGAAACCGGAGAACGCGAAAAAATCCGAGTCCGGAAATATGCTGATCGTCTCCATAGGGTTAGCCGGTTTCATCTTTTAATCTCACCTCAGTTGTGAATGCCTTTAATATAAGTGAAGCCAAAGCCTCACCCATAACCACACCGGTTATTAAAGGGGTGGGGGTCAGTTAACTTAAATTAAGTTCAACCTCCACCTCAACGGGTGGAAAGTTTTCATACGAAAATTCGAACAACCCCGAAAATTTTTGATGTTCATCACGGACACCTCCGTCCATGACGCCAAAGAAAGGGTAAGGGACTAAGCGTCTGTTACGAGCACAGAGAATTTATTCTTGGGGATGAAGCCAAAAGTTTTTCTTTATTTCTATCTACAAAACTTCAACTCTCTCTAATTTCTCTTGTTTGGTAGGAAGGGTGATGGTGAAGGTGGTGCCTTCTCCGGGTTGGCTCTCCACGGTTATTTCTCCGTTATGCCGGGTGACTATCCCATAGGCTACGCTTAAACCTAACCCGTTGCTTTTGTCCCTTTTGGTGGTGAAGAACGGCTCAAATACCTTCTTCTTCACCTCCTCGATCATGCCCAACCCGTTGTCGCTTACCAAAATCTGGACATTCTCTCCTCGCATCCTGGTTTTTATGATGATTTTCCCCCCTTCGGGCAAAGCCTCGATGGAGTTGAAGATCATATTGGTCAAGACCTCTTTGATCTCCGAAGCATTCCCTATGGGTTTAGATAGCTTCCTTAAATCCGTGTCGATCTCAATCTTTATCCCTTTAAGCTCAGCCTCATCTTTCCACTTTGGTCTGGTTATTCCTATGACCTCTTGCACAATCTCATTTAAGTCTAATTCTTGAAAATCCTTTTCCGAACGAGCCCTATGAGTGCTGGCAAATTTTTGCATTCGCTCCACCGTCTGGGCTCCGTCATTTGTCAACTGCTCGATCACTTTTAGCCATTTTAAAAGTTCTGGGTCTTGCACTTTGCGCAAAAGAAGTTGGGTTCTGCCCAAAATTGCCGCTAAGACATTATTGAAATCGTGTGCCACCCCCGAGGCTAAATTGCCCAAAGCCCTTAACTTCTCAGACTGAATCAATTGATCCTGCGTGGCCTTCAACTCTTCGATGGTCATTTCTAAAGTCTCGGTCTTCTTCTTTAACTCCGCATAAAGCTCGGCTTTCTCGATGGCGATGGCCGCATTTTCTGCAAATATGGAAACCAGCTTCAGATCGCTCTCCGTGAATTTTCTATCCTTATCCGTCAAATTGATATTTAAAACCCCTTTGGGCTTGTTTTTAACCATTAAAGGAACACACAAACTCGAGGTGATCTTTTTTTCCTTTTCCACAAAATCGGAAAACCGATACGCTCCCAGATCTTCACCTAAATGCAGGGGCTTTCCGTGTTTCATAACCCATCCGGCCACGCCTTTCCCTATCTCGATTTCGGCATTTTTCACTTTTTTGGATTCTGGTCCCCAAACTGAGACACAGCGAAGTTTGTTTTTCAATGGCTCCAAAAGGAAAAGCGAAGATTGGTCTCCCCCTAAGCATTTTAGGGCTTTGCTGGATATTATGTCCAATATGGCAGAAAGCTCCAGCTGAGAATTGACCAGATTGCTTAACTCGAACAAAGTGGTTAGCTCCCTCAAACGGTTTTCCAACACCTCCGAAGCAATCCTCTCTTCCACCAGATCCTTCTGAAGCTTCTTTACAGAGATCTCCTTGACTACTACATAGCCAATAAACAATAAAGATAAAGCCACAAATCCAATTAATAGAAAATTAAACATGAATGCGTCAATATGCTCCGCAAAAACCCCCTGCAGGTCGGAATAAAAAATGATCAACACGATGAAGCTGGTGAAAATCAGGAATAGAAAAATCATTAAACTCCACAACTGCCAATCTCTTTTTTGAACTCTTTTCATCTCTCTTTGGATTTTATCCATTTTTGACTCCCTTTTCTCTATTGTCCCCGAGGAGCTTCGCGAAATAATAAAGTAAAGCCAATCTAAATAATTAAATCGGTAAGAAAAATGAAAACTTGATTGAGGACAATCTCTCGTTGGTGATGGACGCCCTCGTCCACACCATCTACATCGGCCATGGATTTCCGAGTATCCAGCTTCGAGAAAACCAGCTTCTATACAAGCTTCGCCAACGACAAACGATAGACGAATCCCCTCCGTTCGTCATTGACGCCCACTTCCTTGACGCTTTATAGGATTTTTTGAGGTGCAGGAGCGCTACTCTGACACCTAACTGATTATCCGCCAATAGATAGCTTGCCCGCAAAATTAATAGAACTTCGATGGTGAAAGAGATAGGGCGCATGTTTATGGAAGAACAAATATGAATTCTGTTTACGGTGAGCGTAGTCGAACCACTTGTGGTGAATCTGGTCGAACCAGTTATAGTGAGCTTAAACGAACCATTGAACCTTTAAACTGCTGAACCTCTTTAACCATGCAGGGTGAGCATAGTCAACCATTTATGGTGAGATTGCTCGAGCTACTTGTAGTGAGCATAGTCGAACTACTTGTAGTGAGCATAATAAAAAAAATTGTGAAAAAAACACACGAAAGGCACGAAACCCACGAAACGCACGTTGTTATCCTTTGTATCCCCTTCTCTCTTTTCACCTTAAGCAAATGAACGAAAAACTCAAGATTTTTTTCAGACACACACGAAAGGCACGAAACACACGAAACACACAAACCTGAGGCATCCACCATTCGTCATTGCTTTTATTCGTCATCCGTCATGGTTCGACAAGTTTATCCTGAGCGTAGTCGAAGGACTCACCACAAGTTAATCATTCGTCATCTTCTGGCTAACTTGACTGCTTCCATCAAAAGAGGAATCAAAATAAGCTGGAGAGCTATTCCCGGAAGTCCAGTGATAACCGAGACTTTGATGAATGCTTCAGGTCCATAGGGGAGTGATAGAAATCGTCCCAAGATGAACAATCCCAGGGCAAAAGCCAATCTCCCCAATATCATGGCAATCAAAACAGATAGTATGGGCAATTTTATCCATCTTATCAATATCCCGATGGAGAGCCCGTAAATCGCCAACTCCATGCTCATAAGGGGAACAGCATACGGCGGTGGCATTCCGGTCAAGAGAAAACCTAAGCCAGGAGAGACCAATCCTACTATCAATCCACCCACCGGACCCACAAAGATTCCAGCCAAGAAGACCGGTATATGCATGGGCAAAAATACTCTGCCCCCCAGGGCGAACTGATGAAACACAATTGGTAAAACCACCCCTAAGGTGATAAAAAGAGCAGTTAATGTAATCTCTTTGGCAGAAAATTTAACCATGTTATCTCTTTGGCTGTTGCTGAACTCTAATGGCAGGGCTAAATGCCCTGCCCTATGAATGATAACTCATGGTTTCCCATAGGGGCGGGAATTCATCCCGCCCCAGAATGAGACTTTGGCAACAGCCCCTCTTGATATATAAACCTCTCGAAGCTCGATTCCTGCTCGCTGGGGATTGTCCGCATGGATCCTTCGGATTATCATCCCCAGCCTTCTTTTACTTTCTTCCACTGGCTAAATACAGATTCGGCTGGTCGACGATCTCTATGTCTTTCAAACCCGCCTCTTTCAGCATCTCTCTCATCTTGTCATCTTCGGGAAGGGTGTCATGTTCTACCTCGGCTCCTGCCGCTCTATGGTATTCTGCCAACTCTTTTTTCCCTAAGGTGTGCGCGATAAAAAGTTTGCCTCCCTTTTTCAGGGTTCTGCAAATTTCACATACTGCCTTTTTCTTATCGTTAACATGGGCAAAAGTGTCCAGACAGGTGACATAATCGATCGTGTGATCCTTTAGCGGAAGAGCTTCGACTTCTGCATTGATGAAATGGAGGTGTGATTTTTGCTTGCTCTTCTTAGCTTTGAAGATCATATTCCATGAGAAGTCCAAAGCCAAGACTAATCCTTTTTCTTTTACCTTCTCCGAAAGGTAAGGGAGTAAAATTCCGGTGCCACATCCTACATCCAAAACCCTCTTACCTTCTTTTAGATCAAATCTTTTGACCAGCTCCTCAATTTGAGAGGCAACGTCTGGGTTATGCTGTTCATCCCAGCCCTCTGCGTGTCTGTCGAAAAATTCTCTCTTGGACATTCTTTTACAGGGTGATGACATTTTGTGTTTCGGTCAGGACACCGACGATTTCCTGCATATTGCTTATTCTTCCAGCTTGGATCAGGTCCGTTAGCCCATAGAAATTGACACAGGTTCCACAGGAGATGATCTGCACCCCCAAATTCTCTAAACTTTGCAAGGTCTCCAAGACCGGTGAGCCTTTGGCGGCTAATTTCACTCCGGAATTATAAAGCACCAGCATTTGTGGCTTTTTTTCTGCATCCAGGAGGGTTTTCAAGAAGTTGCCCATAAGACGCCCCCCCAATTCCTCATCCCCCTGCCCCATCTTATCGCTATTTATTACAACCACTTTCTCCATTTAAGCTCCCGGATCAATTTTTCCAGCTAAAGAATAAAACATCGGTTTTTCTTTGTAAAGGAGTTTTTGTAAATTTTAATCAAAAAAAATCCCCCCCCGCCTTTGGCGGAGGAGGGACGGATAAATCTCAAAACTCAACATGCGATCGGTGGTGGAGGTCCATATACAAAAAGATAGTTGATCAAAAAGGTCACATCTTCGGCATTTATCTGCCCATCGCAAGTTACGTCACCGAGGAAGGTTGGGTCAGGGACAGGACCATTTACAAAAAGATAATTTATAAGGAAAGCAATATCCGCAATATTAATCAAACCGTCCTTATTGACGTCTCCCGCCTTAACCCCAATAGACCGGGCCACGGTGATCAAGGTGGCTAAATCCATCTTCACCACTTCTCTCATGTAGTTAAAATCTAAGCTATCCACCACATCATAATTTTTATGCCAACCATTGGAGAAAAAATTCCACTCATGGGAGAAAACCGCATCATATGAATATGAATAAAAGGAGTAGTGATCGCTTCCTCCGGATTGACCCCAATATGAGGCCGTCAAAGAGGTATAGGTATTTGCCATATCCATCATGAGGTCCACAAAAGGCATGACGCCATCGTCCGCATAAATTTTGACAAGTGTGTCTGCGGCCGGGTTATGTGCGATCATATCGGAGTTTATCATCAGATCAACTTCGATTCCTTGATAACGAAGATATTGAGCAAAATACCTGCTACCGACCAAGCCCTGCTCCTCCTGGGCAAAGGGGACAAACATCACCGTGACCGGCAAAGGATGCTGTGCCACTATCCGTGCCATCTCTAAAGTAGCAACGGCGCCTGTGGCATTGTCATCCGCCCCGGGTGCCCAAGTATAAGGATCGGTTCCACTTCCGTATACCACCGAATCGTAATGTCCCCCCACCACCAACAGCCTGTCCGGTCTCACCGTGCCCACCACGGTTGCCACTACATTGTATTGATCAGAATCATTGTAGTAATGATGAAACCAGATCGAATCGATATCGAAGCTTGCAAACTTGTCACGAATCCAGTCGCGGGCCCGGTATACTGAATCCGAATAAGAATATCTGGTCTTAAAATTCTGTAGACGCAAAGTCCAGGCATAAAGGGAATCCACCGAGATTAAGGAAAGAAGGCTGTCTATACTGGGAGAATAGGGCAAAGTTTTGGGCAGCTCTTTGGTCACGGGTTTGTATTTCAAAGGAATGGCATAACGAAAAACTTTAGCGATATGATAACCCTTTTCTGCTAAGCTTTTGGCATCCTCGGTTGAGATTTTTAGGAAATAAAAATTCCCAGCCTGCACTAAGACTTGACCATATTGGGATAAATCCACCTTTTCATAGCTTTCGCTTGGGGAGATGACGTAATAACTCTGTGTCCAGGGCTCCTCATCGATAATTTGATAGGTCAAGCCTGCATCATCCAAAGCCTTAATATCCGATTTTTCAAACTCGGCGATGAATAAATTACCAAACCTCTGATAAGCCACTACATTCAAAGCTTTGGCTTTTTGGTAATCAGATTGACCCGCCAACTCAAGCTTGATCAAAACCGGAGAGGCAAAAACTTGAATCGCCCCTAACGAAAATACGGCTACCAACATAGCCAAAGTCAAAACTGACCTTTTGAAACTCATAAATTACCTCCTCCGAGATCCCCCGCCTTTGGCGGGGGAAAGAATAATTGGTTATTCGTCTGAATGCATATGCATTTGTTTTATCGGTATCCGTTCACGGTGAATCTGTTGACCAAAATCACCTCAATCAAATATACTCAAAAACCCAGATTTGTCAATCTACTGATTTGGATTACTTGTGTCCAATGATACGAGACTCCCCCTCTCCCCTGTGGGGAGATTGAACGAAGTGAAATGCATAGCAGGGTAGGGTGAGGGGGAAAGTAAACTAAAATGGAGCAAATTGAAAATACACTCGCATCGAAGATACATACCGTCTTCATGCGTTCATAGTAATTCACAATATTTTGCGTTCTCATTTTGTTGATACACAATATATTGTGATTTTTTTGCCAAAATTGTAATTTTTTTCTTGACAAGCCCAGACTAATTTCTTACCATAAAACATGGGAAGATCTTGATTTATGGAGGGGAGAAATTAAGATCTTCCCCTCACTGGACAATCCAATAAATTGACATAGATGATTGGATTTTTGGGTGAGTTTGGGAAAGGGGGATTTTTCGTCAAAAGAGGGATTTTGGGAGGAGAAACATGTCTAAACCTGGATCAAGAAAGCAAAGGGTCAAGGACCAGGGGGCAGGGGGCAAGTTAAAAGCGGCGGACAGCGGACGGTCGTCTGCGGACGTGACGGTCGAGCTCATGTCCATCACGCCCAATGCCCAGGATATAATCGAGAGGGCTTGCCGAACCTGTTATTTGAGTTTTAATAGATATAATCCTCCCTCCTCCACTGAGGAGTTGATGAAGAAGGTGATAAGAAAGGGACATCATTCCGTTTTAGAACACGCCCTCGCCACCTTCAGGATAAAAGGCGGCTCCAGGGTCTTCACGCATGAGCTGGTCAGACACAGGCTCATGTCCCCCTCTCAGGAGAGCCAGAGATATGTGGAATATGGAAAGACTAAGAATTTTGAATATGTGGTCCCGCCCACAATAAAGAATACCAAATTTGAAGATAGATTTAAAAAATTAGCAGAGGAGACCTTCTCATTATATCAACAGATGGTCAAAGCCGGACTTCCTAAAGAGGACTCCCGATATATTTTGCCCAACGCCACCACCTCCGAGATTGTGATCTCCGCCAATTTCCGCGAGCTAAGACACATCTTTGAAGTCCGTTGCGTAGAAAGAGCACACTGGGAGATAAGGGAGATTTGTTTAGAAATGTTGCGAATCATGAAAAAACAAGCCCCCATCGTGTTCTGGGATTTTGAGATAGATGAGGAAAAGAAGGTAGCCTTCAAGAAAGACGAAGGGAGTTAATCCGTAAGGATTTTATAAATATAGATGAAAAGAACAAGATAGCTTATAGGAAAGAGCAATAAGGAATGTCACCCTGAGCGAAGGGTCTCAGGCGTAGGTTGGGCTGGCGGAGCCTGCCCGAACAACAGATAATGTGGTCTCGCTCCACCGGCCAAGGAATGGCTCATAAATCGAGGTAATAAACGTGGTTTAAAAAAGGGAATACCAATGAAAAATTTTGATGAGATTAAAAGCACAATAGAAGAACACAAATCAGTTCTTAAGAAAACATTCAAAGTTAAGTCCATGGCTATATTCGGTTCTTATCTGAGAAGGGAACAGGATAAAGATAGTGACATCGACATTCTGGTTGAGTTCTATGAGACCATTGACTTATTTGAGTTCATGGGGTTGGAGAATTACTTGAGTGAAATATTGAACAATAAGGTGGATTTAGTCATGAAAGATACTCTGAAGCCTCGGATAAAAGATAGAATATTAAGGGAGGCGGTGGCTTTATGAAAAGAGAATACCGGCTATACATTGATGACATCCTCGAAGCAGTCGAAAAGATAGAAAAGTATGTGGAGGATCTTTCTTTTGATGAATTTACCGAGGATACTAAGACCATTGATGCGGTTATCAGAAATTTCCAAATCATCGGGGAAGCCACCAAACGTATTCCTGAGGAGGTGAAGGGGAGATATGCAGATATTCCGTGGAAAGAGATGGCGGGAATGTCCGAATTCTGGATCCATGGGACGCGACAAACTTGTTCACGAATATTTCGGGGTAAAACTTGACGTGCTGTGGAAAACAATCAAGAATCGCTTGCCGGAGTTAAAGTCGCTGATCAAAGAAGTGTTGGAAAAAATGAACAAAGAGATAGGTGAAGATCAAAATTGAAAGAGCGAAGAATTCGGAGATAAGGGAGATTTGTTTGGAAATGTTGCGAATCATGAAAAAACAAGCTCCGATCGTGTTTTGGGATTTTGAGATTGATGAAAAGAAGAGAATAGCTTTTAGAAGAGAATGAGGGAGATTGACATTTTAAAATTATGCAAAATTACGGTTATACGCCATGCAGAAAATGAAAACATAAAAGGGAGGTAATTATGGTGTTTTCAGAAAACATAATAAAACTAGCTTGGCGTCGAGCTGGAGGAAAATGCGAATGTACACGGATGACGCACAGCCATGGTTATGGTAGATGCAATAAGGAACTAGTTTTGGAAAATAGAGGAAGAGAAACCGGAAAGGGTGCTTGGGAAGCGCATCATAAAACCAGTGTAGAAACTGGTGGAAGTGATGTGTTTTCGAATTGTGAAATACTTTGTTGGGACTGTCATAGTAGAACCCTATAGAGTACCATGTTGCATTGGCGTATAACCGTATTGTTAAAGCGAGAGTTGGGTTGTCCGAAGGACTGCCCGACAAACCGAGCCCCCTATATCCCCCTTTTTAGGGGGTCTCAGATCGTTCCTCCCCTGATAAGGGGAGGTCAGGAGGGGTTTAAACAAGCCCCGATTGTGTTCTGGGATTTTCAGATAGATGAGAAGAAGAAGGTTGCGTTTAGGAAAGAATATTAAACTGAAATCCTTTGTTTTTGTAAGGAAATCATGTCCAAAAAGATAACAAGAAGAGATGTTGTACCGCCAAACTTGGTGGTCACGAGGGAAGAAGCAGAGCAAAAAATAAAGGCTCAAATAGAGAAGGGGCGTGTAATTAGCGAAATGTCCATTAATTGTGATGATGACTTGGAAAAGGCAAAAGCAGATATTACCAAATGGAGCAAGTACAATGTTGAGTTGCTAACTCGTTTGTTTGACAATTCATCTATAGCTAATGAGTACAATCGTTTTGTTGGTGCTATTGTCCCTCGAAACGCTACGCTCGACTGGTTAGTACATGATTTCCGAAAAAACATGAAGATTAAGCTAACTCGGTTGGAAGCGATCTTAGAGCGTTT
>Ga0315289_10009414_pt1 | contig 14059 bp, 9 predicted proteins | sample YL17G11_40_MG_FD_203452 | JGI IMG/M metagenome (GOLD analysis project Ga0315289, IMG submission 203452) | Sediment microbial communities from Yellowstone Lake, YNP, Wyoming, USA - YL17G11_40 | ecosystem: Environmental > Aquatic > Freshwater > Lake > Sediment | place: USA: Wyoming | collected...
CGTGCAAATCGGCGCTATCAGGCGTGAGAATAAAGATAGGGCTGGGACATGCGGAGGAGAGGAGGGAAAGATTTGCCCCAGCCCTTAGTTGCCGGTATTCATACGTTTACTACGCTGCCCGAAACCGGATGTTCGCTGAAAATACGGCAGGAAAATACCCAGATAAAAGTGCAGTTCCGCGGCTTCCTAAGATACTGCTGCAAAAGACTTTACGTCAATTTCAAAAAAACGAGGTCTTCTTAAGAGCCGATTGAGCTTTGCCTCGGGCCATTGCCTGATGTTTAGCCATCGCTGGTACGGCGATGACTTTTGGAATATACGGAAGAGACTACGGCGGGAGTGATGGCCAATCAAAGTTTCTTGTGCAAAGGTGGAGGTGCTCGCGCTGCAGATTCGGCAAGCTCCGTCAGCAGCTCACCACGTGTAGATTCACAAGTGTCGTTTCGCTCCCCACGCTCATTCCGGGCTGGAGACAGTGACAAATAAGAAAGCCATCAGTGTATGAACAATGATGGCTTTCGGGTAACTTGAAGTTATTAGGTCCTTACTTTTTCTTCTTCGCCGGTTTTTTCTTGGCTACTTTCTTCTTAGCTTTCTTTGCCATTCTCAGTACCTCCATGTTAGATTAAGACATTTGATAGGCCGGCCTGTATCCGTGGCCATACTTTTCAGCGCATATTTTAAATAGCCGCAAATAATTTTGCAACAAAAAAAATAAAAAACTTTTTGATCATAAAATTGGCCCATCTTGGGTAGCAGCACCTCGCGCGAATCTCATAGATAGGACCTGATTCTCATCGTGACATCATCCTGATGTGTATGAGCGTAATTCTCTGCCTTTATGCGGATAAGTCACTATATCTCCGGCAGGACTTCAACCTGATTCAGACAAATGCGAGATACATACGCAGTGCAGCGCATAATGCAATCGACAGACACCCCGCCAAAGATTTTTATTGAGCGTAAAGCGTTGGATTTAGTATAAACTGTGAGTGCTGATGTAGGAAGGATGCGATAAGTTTGCCAGAGAGAAAGGAATTGAGGATGGGCTACGCGAAACTAACGACTTGTCTGTTGATTGTTCTGAGTGGCTGCGCCGGTTTTGGTCCACCCGACACTGCTGAGATACCGGTTGTCAACACGTATCATGGTGTCCAGGTCAGCGATCCGTACCAGTGGCTTGAAGACTGGGATGATGAGCAGGTGCAATCCTGGAGCAGCCGGCAGAATGCCTACGCTCGAAATGTGCTGGACAAGCTACCCTATGTCAAAGAGCTTCGCGAACGAGCCACTGAAATTATGACCGCCGAATCTGTGAGTTATTACTCGCTCTCCTGGCGTAACGGAGCACTTTTCGCTATGAAGCGGCAGCCGCCACGGCAGCAGCCGCTATTGGTGACTATGCCGTCAGCACAACAGCCGCAGTCTGAGCGAGTCATTATTGACCCAACCAAGATTGATCCCAGTGGTGCGACATCAATCGACTGGTACGTGCCATCTCCAGATGGCAATCTGGTTGCAGTTTCACTTTCAGTGGGTGGGTCAGAAAGTGGAGACGTGCATATCTATGAGACAGCAACCGGCAAGGAACTTGATGAGGTTATTCTACGCGTAAATGGGGGCACCGCCGGAGGTGACGTTGCCTGGACGCCAGATGGGTCGGGTCTGTACTACACCCGTTATCCGCGGCTGGGAGAACGCCCTCAAGGGGACGTGGACTTTTATCAGCAGGTCTGGTTTCACAAAATAGGCGCCCCATCTGATCAGGACCATTACCAGATTGGTAAGGACTTCCCCCGCACAGCGGAAATCAGTCTCGAAACGCACGTAGATTCCAGTCGTGTGCTGGCAACTGTCCAGTATGGCGACAGCGGTCGTTTCGCACACTACGTGCGTCTGCCGGACGGACAATGGAAGCAAATAACTGATTACGATGACCAAATAGTCCAAGCAACTTTTGGTGCCAATGATACTTTGTTTATTATTTCCCGTGCCGATGCGCCCCGAGGCAAGATACTAAGGCTATCTTTAGCGAACCCTTCCTTGGAGGACGCAGAGGCCATTATCCAAGAAGGAGCCGACACGATTGTGTCGGCTTTTCCTGGCGCGCCGATGGTGGCTACGCAGACAGTTCTGTATGTCACATATCAACTTGGTGGGCCGTCTGAAGTGCGTGTCTTTGACTACGATGGACGTCAGTGGCCCGGGCCGAAGATTTTGCCAGTATCCAGCGTAGGGCAAATTGTCGCGGTGGACAACGACGATGTTCTCTACTGCAACTACTCATATACAGATGCCCCTGCCTGGTATCGATTCTGCCCTGATAAAGGGACAACCGCCAAGACGGCGCTCGTTACCGAGTCCCCTGTCAGTTTTTCCGACTGCGAGGTAGTCCTCGAATACGGCTCTTCCAAAGATGGGACGCAAGTACCCATTAACATAATTCGCCGCAAGGGCGTCAAATTGGATGGCTCAAATCCAGTTTTGCTTACAGGGTACGGCGGGTATGGGATCAGTGAGAAACCTGAATTTAGCGCCCTACGCCGTGTTTGGATTGACCAGGGAGGCGTTTGTGCACAAGCCAATCTCCGCGGCGGAGGCGAATTTGGAGAGCAATGGCACAAGGACGGCATGCTTACCAATAAACAGAATGTCTTTGACGATTTTTCCGCCGCCATGCGGCACCTGATTGATGCTGGCTACACAACGCCTGATAGACTGGCAATCATGGGCGGCAGTAATGGCGGATTGCTCATGGGTGCTATGATCACCCAGCACCCAAAGTTATGCAGAGCCGTAGTTTCCTTTGTCGGCATATACGACATGCTCCGGGTGGAGCTTACGCCTAATGGGCAGTTCAATATCCCTGAATTCGGTACTGTGAAGGACCCTGAACAGTTCCGTGCACTTTTAGCATATTCGCCTTACCATAACGTCAGGGACGGTACGCCTTATCCGTCTGTGTTGTTTCTTACCGGCGCCAACGACCCTCGTGTTGATCCGATGCACTCCCGGAAGATGACTGCTCGTCTGCAGGCGGCAACTTCTTCGGGTCAGCCAATCCTATTGCGAACCAGTTCCGATACGGGCCACGGTCTTGCTACGCCGTTAAGTGAGCAGATTGCCGAGAGCGTCCACTGGCATGCCTTCTTGCTGCATGAGCTTGGCTTAGAATACGGTCGGCCAAAGTCTCAATCACAGTGACTCTGCGGGTAGATTGCCGCCCAGATTTGTCGACAATACGTACACCCAGTTTTCTAATATCCTATTGCGCAGCCGTCCTTGCGCGGGTCGGAGCCGCCAAAATAGCGTCGTGGATTTGACTCTCTCCAGATTCCTTGGTAGCCGCCGAATGAGCCGACGCCGGGCTTTATCCTGTGGCCCATATAGGCGAGCTTCAGTTTGACATCCTCGGAAATGCCTCGCTCAAAGCCCACCGAGCCGCCGTCGACCATTTTGCGACCTGTTGGCGTCGAACTTTCGGAATGCTGCACGCGCGGCTGTTCACCCGCCTGCTGCGGTGACATCCCGAGATCAATTGTGTTCATCAGCACCTGCACGTGGCCCTGCGGCTGGAAATCGCCCCCCATCACTCCAAATGAAAAGACCGGCTCGCCGGCCTGGGTCACGAAGGCGGGTATAATCGTATGGAAGGGCCGTTTGTGCGGCTCCAGCTTATTGAGGTGGTCCGGATCAAGACAGAATAGTTGTCCGCGATTCTGAAGACAAAAGCCCAGCCCGTCCGGTACAAAACCCGAACCCCAGGCGTAATAAATGCTCTGGATAAGGGAAACCATATTGCCATCTTTATCCGCGGTCGTCAGATAAATCGTCTCGGATGAGCCTTTGAGCCTGCCGGGCGCTACAGTTTGAGCGGCGCGTTTGGGATCAATTAACTTCGCTTGCTGCCGGGCGTAGTCTTTACTGATAAGCTGTTTCAGCGGAACATCGGCGAAATCCATATCCGCATAGTAGACGGCACGATCCTCAAAGGCTAATTTTTTTGCTTCTATGAAAAGGTGCAGATGCTCCGCAGAGTTAGGTTCCATAGAGCCGACGTCGAGTTGCTCGAGCATGTTCAGCATTTGCAGAGCGGCGATTCCTTGACCATTGGGCGGCAGCTCCCAGAGGTCGTAGCCGCGATAGTTCGTGCCGACCGGATCGATCCAGTCGGCGGTGTGCTCACGAAAGTCACGCATCGAAAACCGGCCGCCGTGCTGCTGCGAGAGCTTCACGATTCTCTCGGCAATTTCTCCCTGATAGAAAGCTTCCGGACCATCACGAGCAATAATCTCGAAAAAGCGGGCTATGTCCGGATTTTTGAAGACGTCTCCGAAACGCACCGTTTTGCCGTCGGGCATAAAAGTCTTGGCCAAGGCAGGATTTCCTATCGAGCCGAACGACCAGGAAGTAGCGATGATGGGCGAGACCGGGAACCCTTCGCGCGCGTAAAAAATCGCCGATTCCAAAACCTTGGCTAAATTCAGCCTTCCAAATCTTTTTTGTAACGCCGCCCATCCGCTGACGCAGGCCGGCACGCTCCACGATAATGGGCTATGGGCGGGAATCTCCTTAAGTCCGAGTGCCTGCGCCTGCTGGATAGTCCAATCGTACGGCGACCGGCCGCTCGCGTTGAGGCCGAAAAGCCTTCGCTCCTTCTCGTTCCAGACGATGGCAAAGAGGTCGCCGCCCGGCCCGCACATCATCGGCTCGACCACGCTGAGCATGGCGTTGGCGCAAATGGCCGCATCTATCGCGTTGCCGCCCCCCTTTAGGATGTCGACGCCGGCGAAACTCGCCAGAGGCTGACTCGAACAGACAATTCCATTCTGACAGACGACTGTGGAGCGGTTTTGATTTCTGTTCTGCTCCATACTATCATCAATACGTACACTGCCACGCCCGGCACTTGCGTCGCGTCCTTTGCCGAACGATAAATTGCCGCCAAGAAGTGTCGATGTGCACACGCTGCCGGTAAGCTTCAGAAAAGATCGCCGTTCCATAGTCTTGCCTTCCTGTTTGGTCCAAAACGCTCGCCCACGCCAACTAGTCTGGTGCTATCTGGCTTATCTTGCCTTGGGAGAGTATTTTACCTTGGACACCCGGCAGGTCAAGGTTTACCGGGCGCTGACGCTTCCGGCTCTGATGCGCTGCCGGTTGTCTGCCGGGCGCTGAGGCTTCTGGCTCTGATGCGCTGCGGACGCCCATTTTCATTTGCCTTTCCAATAATTCCGCCGTAAGCTAACCTCCAGCTTGTGTACCATCGAGACTAAATTGGAGGAAAGCAAAAGTGGGCAGGAAAGATTTCACCCGTCGTGACTTCCTGAAGTTAGGAGGTCTGGCAACTGCGGGTCTTTGGGCCGGTCAAGCAGGGTCTGCCTTTGGCGCATCTGCCCGCAACCGGGCCGGCGATAAGCTGAATTTCATCTTGATCCTGATTGATGATATGGGCTGGATGGACACCGGCTGCTACGGCAGCAAATTCTACCAGACGCCGAATATCGACAGACTCGCCGCTGAGGGCATGCGGTTTACCGACGGCTACGCAGCCTGTGCGGTCTGTTCGCCCACGCGTGCCGCTATCATGACGGGGCGTTACCCTGCCAGGCTGGGCGTCACCGACTGGATTCGCTCGCGTTTTCAGGGCGGCAAAATCCCGATAGATAAGAAAAATCCCAGTGGATATGTCGGCGATAAAAATAAAAAACTTCTGTGCCCGGAGAACGCATTGTGGATGGAGCTCGAGGAAATTACCATCGCTGAAGTGCTCAAGCCGGCGGGATACACCTGCTGCCATATCGGCAAGTGGCATCTTGGCGCGGACGATTGGTATCCGGATAAGCAGGGCTTTGATTTCAATATCGGCGGCTGTGACTTCGGACAGCCGCCCAGCTATTTCGATCCGTATTTTCGAAAAGGACAGGGACAAATCCCGACACTGCCGGGCCGCCGCGAAGGTGAGTATCTGACCGACCGTGAGGCCGACGAGACAGTTGGATTTATCCGCCGGCACAAAGATAAGCCGTTCTTTCTTTATATGGCTCACTACGCGGTTCATACGCCCATCCAGGCCAAGGAAAAGCTGATAGAAAAGTACCGCGGGAGACCTTTGTTCGGGCAGAAAAACCCTGCGTATGCGGCGATGGTGGAGAGTGTGGACGACGCCGTGGGCAAAATTATGTCCGTGCTGGATGAGCTTGGCATAGCTGAAAAGACGGTCATTATTTTCACCAGCGACAACGGCGGCTTGCTGAATGTGACCAACAACGCTCCGCTACGAGCGGGCAAGGGATACCCGTATGAAGGTGGTATCCGCGAGCCGGTCATTATTCGCTGGCCAAAAATTGTAAAAGCAGGCGCCGTCAGTCACGAGCCGGTGACCAGCGTCGATTATTTCCCGACCATTTGCCAGTTGGCCGGTGTGCCGCTGCCCCGTGACCGTGCTATCGACGGCGTATCGCTCGTTACGCATCTAAAATCCAACGCTGCCAAGCCGCTTGGCCGCGATGCAATCTACTGGCACTTTCCGCACTATCGCGGCGATGTTGTTCCCTACAGCATTATCCGGGCAGGCGATTGGAAGCTGATCAAGCGTTACGAGGGCCCCGCCGATGGCGGGTTCGAGCTGTTCAATCTAAAGGATGACCTGTCGGAGCAAAACGAGCTTTCTGAAAAGATGCCGGAAAAGGTCCGCCGGCTTGACGCGAAATTGACCGACTGGCTCAAAACTACAAACGCAAAACTGCCCATCCCAAATCCGCAGTACAACGCGAGCGTCAAACCATCAGATAAAAGCAGAGGGCAGGCAAAAGGGGTGAGTTATGAATCGGCGTGATTTCCTAAGAACTGTAGGACTGGGGGCAGCAGCGGCGATGGCCAAAACGCTGCCGGCGGCTCAGTCAGAAAACGATAGGCCCAATATTCTGTGGATACTTTCCGAGGACATCAGTCCCGATCTGAGCTGCTACGGCGCACCGCTGGTAGAGACTCCAAACCTCGATGAGCTGGCCCGTCAGGGCATCAGGTACACCAACGCATTTACTACCGCCCCGGTATGCTCGCCCAGCAGATCTGCAATGATTACCGGGATGTATCAGACCTCGATCGGAGCCCACCACCATCGCAGTCACCGCGAGGATGGATATACTTTGCCCGAACCGGTCCGGTTGATCACCGATTATTTTCGCCAGGCGGGATATTTCACAGCCAATGTCACCACCGCCGCTCCGGGCGTGCAAGGCTCAGGCAAGACGGATTTCAATTTCACGCTTAATGGTAAGCCCTTCGATGGGACCGACTGGAATCAGCGTAAGCCTGGGCAGCCATTCTTTGCGCAGCTATCCATCGGCATCACCCACCGGGGCGGGCACTGGAAAAATCTATCCCAGAAACTGAAGAATCCGGTCAACCCGGCTAAGGTCGAACTGCCGCCGTACTACGCTGACCACCCGGTCGCCCGGCAGGATTGGGCAACTTATCTAAACTCCATCCAGTTGATGGACGAGTATGTCGGCAAAATCCTCAAACGCCTGGATGATGAGAACCTGGCGAAAAACACGGTAGTAATTTTTATAGGCGACAACGGGCAGTGCCACGTTCGCGGCAAACAGTGGCTTTACGACGGCGGCATCCATATTCCGCTGATAGTTCGCTGGCCGGGCAGGCTTAAGGCCGGGCAAGTCTGCGACCACATGACAATCGCGATCGACATCTCGGCGACGGTGCTGAAGATCGCCGGCATCGAGCCGCCCGGGCACATACAAGGGCGGGTCTTTCTCGAACCCGCCGCAGATGGGACCTGGAGACCTGTGAAAAAACGCGACCATATAATCGCCGCCCGTGACCGCTGCGACGAGACTATTGACCGCATCCGCTGTGTCCGCACTCAGCAATATAAGTACATCCGCAACTTTATGCCGGAGCGGCCATACACGCAGAGAAATCGCTACAAAGAGCAGTCGTATCCGGTACTGAATCTTATGAAAGAGCTTCAGGCGCAAGGAAAACTCACGCCCGTTCAGTCCCTATTTATGGCGCCGCGAAAGCCGGATGAAGAACTCTACGATATCCGCAGCGACCCATACGAGATAAACAACCTTGCGGCCTCGCCGGAGCATCAAGCGATACTTAGAGAGATGCGGGCGATTCTGGAAAAGTGGATCGAAGATACCGGCGATATGGGCCGATTTCCGGAGAAACTAAGTGCTATAACCGAGCGCGATAGGAAGCGAATCCTGGAAGAAGATAAGAGCTGGCCGTATGGGGACTCAAAAACGAAAACGCCCAAATAAATCCTTCGACCCCGCTCAGGCCCGCCCCGGTGAAACCGCAACCGTCGCCGTGCCGGCGACGGCTAAACAAGATATTTAGCCCCGCAATTCATTGCGGGGTTCTCTGCCTGCGTTTGCGACCCGGCCTGCATGAACTCTCACGCAGGTTCTATAATTTCTGTGCCCTGCCAGGGCTTGGCCAGATAAACGTCGCAGTCCAGATCGAACCTGTCTTTGTAGGCCTTTCGCACCTTTTTACTTATTTTTGCCGCTGCATCAGGCTGGACCAGCGCCACCACCGAGCCGCCAAAGCCGCCCCCGCAAAGCCTGGCGCCATAAGCACCGTCCGATTGCCAAATTTGCTCTGCCAGGAAATCCGTCTGCTCGCACGATATCTGATACAAATCTCTGGCCGAGCAGTGCGATTCGTTCATAAGCCGGCCCAGTTTTTCTATGTCATTTTGCTTGAGAGCTTCCGCCGCGGCGAGTACCCGGGCGTTTTCTCCTATCACGTGGCCGGCACGCAAAAACTGGACATTGTCGAGCTGGTTCTTGACTGAATCCAGCATGGCCTGGTCCGCATCTCGAAGCGCCCTAACCTGAGGGTACTTCTTAGCTATGACGGCGCACGCCTCTTCACACTGCCGGCGGCGCTTGCCATATTCACCGCCGCCGATTTCGTGCTTAACCATGCTATTGAAAATCATTATGGAGCAGGCGTTGCTGTCAAAGGGAAGAAGCCTGACGCTGACGTCGCGACAGTCAAGCAGGATAACGTGGTCTTTTGTCGCCGTTACGGCGGTGATTTGATCAAGGATGCCGCACGGACTTTTTGCGTAGACGTTTTCTGCCTTCTGGCATATTTGGGCCAGTCTTTTCGGCTGTATTTGCCAATCGGGCTTGGAAAGATGAATCATTGCTTTTGCCAGAGATACCTCCAAAGCGGCTGAGCTGCTTAAGCCTGCACCGACCGGCACGTCACTGGCAATGTACAAATTCGCGCCCTTTAGCCCCCGGACCTGTGCCGGGGGCAAGCCCTGCCCACAGTCGGCAGGGCTAAGCTCCTGGCAGAGATAAGCTGCCACGCCTCTTCCGTAGTTTGCCCACTGGCAGTCCTGCGACGGCTCCAGGGCAGGCGACGGCTCAAACTCGTGTCTCTGCCTGGCCCATTCTGAATAGAGGCAGATTATGTTATCGTTGCGTTTTGCCGCCGCTACGAAAGCAGAGCTATCTATTGCAGCGGCGATAACAAATCCCTCGTTATAATCGGTGTGACCGCCGATCAATTCAACCCGCCCACTGGCGCGACTAACAAAAGCGGGCTTCTGGCCGGGGTAAATCTTTCCAAAATTCATCGACATTTTCTTGGGCAAAGAACTGCGATTATCAACCATTCAAACCTCACCATCAAACTTGCGTTTGGCGTACAGCGTATAGACTAAACGCTAAACCCTTCACGCTGCATGCTAATATATGGACCGCAGGCCTTTTTCCTTGACCTGAGCGACAAGTGACTTTAACTCAGCCAACAAGGCCTGCAATTGCTCGGTGCTTTCGAGCATACTTTCGTACAGCCGGCCGTCGTTGACGAGCTTGGCGGCTGTCCCCTGGCCTTGGCTTATCTTCTCGAAAAGTACCCGTAACTGAGAGGTAGTCCGGCTTAACTGTTCGGTTGTGCCGACCATGGCAATAACGAGCTTGTCTATCCCTGCATCTGCATTTTTCAAAGTCGTGGTCCCGGCAGTAGAAAACTCCTGGACTTGCTTTAGCGTCTCGGTGGCCTGTTTTGTCGCCTCGGCCAGGTTGGCCAAAATCAGCTTGAAGTTTTGCTTGGTGCTCTGGTCGCCGAGAATATCGTTGGCGTTCTTAACCAGGCTATTGAAGCTGTCGATAAGCTCTTCAAATTTCTTTTGACTTTCAGCGGGGAAAAACTCGCTGGTCATGCCGGTCGAACCCTGAAGCAGTATTCCGCCCACTAAGAATTTTGTTTCAGGCCGGTTGGGGTCAATCGGCTCGGCAGGTAAGGTAGGGTCAACTACCAGCTCGATAATACTGCTTGCCAGACTCCGCGTCGTCAGTTTCACATGCACGTTGGAGGGGATATCGGTATATTTCTTGTCGATGCTAAGGATAACTTTGGTTTGATGATACACCAGGCGGGTTTTCACATCTCGCAGCTTCTCAGGAGCCATAACGCCTGTTACTGTGCCGATCTGATAGCCGCAGAATTCAACCGGCGTATTCTTCTCAACTCCCTTAGCGGTCGGGAATTGAACGACCACTTCAAAAGAGTGGATTTTGCTGACTTTTATCGGTAGGTCGCCGAACTTAAATACCAGCCATACCAGCGCAGCCAAGCCTACTATCACAAAGACGCCTACGAGAAGGTTGCGTCTCCTTTGGGTGGTTTCATAGTCAGTCACTTTTGTGTCCCTTTCTTTTTTACCGCTGAGACCGCAGAGGTCGCAGAGAAAATCATCTTTCCAATTTTTGCCACAGAGAGCTCAGAGCAAGTATTCTATTTTTCTATCTCGGTGGACTCTGTGTCCTCTGTGGCTTTTTCTCTGCGGTTAATCCTTCAAACCGGTTCGGCCTTGCATAAACAGCTCTCTTATGGCACGTAGAGGATAGCCGCTCCGGTTGAGTCTGTTTATCAGCCTAATTCGCTCTACGTTTTTTTCGTCAAACAGGCGTCTTCCCGTCGGAGTAACTTCGGCAGGCTCCAGCAGGCCAACCATCAGGTAATATTGCAGAGATTGGCGGGAAACGCCAGCTTTTTTTGCGGCGGCGCCTATCGGCATTAATTCTTTATCGACCATTTTATGTCGGGGCCTTTTGCCGTCTCTTGCGGAGTTCGTCTGCCAAAGTCAAAAACGAGGTTCTAACCTGTTCAAAAGTTATTCGCCGCATAGCCGCTTTGGAATCGGCGGACACGTTTGTCTTTTTCGACCATCGGGGGGAGATCATAAGTAAATAATCAAAGCCTGCTGGAATCCGCCCTTGGCACAGCCTCCAGGCCTCCCGCAACAGCCTTTTGACGCGATTGCGCACGACCGCACCGCCACAAGATTTGCCTACGGAGACGCCCAGTCGTGGATAGCCGCAATCGTTCCGGCGGATGTACAAGACTAAGAATCCATCGCTTGCGCACAAGCGGCCGGCCACAACCGCTCTGAACTGGGTGTTGGTGACAAGTCTCTTATATTTGGGCAACGATTTTCTGTTTGCCGTTTCCAATTTAACTGGTGGCTGCTATTTTCTGTCCGCTGTAACGCCGGGCCAATCATCCGTGCGGAACGGGCCGGCCGGCAGACCTTCCTTATTATAGAGGTCACAAACGGGGTTGTCCGCCCAGGCGTAACGCACAGCGACCGGTTCTGCTACTTTGTCGCTGCTGACCACGACGGTATTGCCGTCGATCCGCGCGTCTGCCCAGACGAATTTGCGGTCCGCACCGGCAACGGTAAAGCCCTTCGACGGCCCACCTACCATAGGGCTGGCGGGCGAGCCCCGGCCGGCAACCAGACCGGCGCCCGTGTGATTGAACTCCAGAATAATCTTGTTCCCGTCAACCTTCAACGATTTGTAGATGGGGCCCGAATAGACGAGGTTCTTGCCGTAAGTCTTTGCCAGCGCCCATAACGCCAGACGCTTGCCGACGTCTTGCTTATTTTTCGGGTGTATGTCGTTGGCCTCTCCGATGTCGATGATGACGGCCATACCCGTATTGGGCAAAGCCAGCGTCAATAGCTGCGCCTCGCGCAGCTCAGCCCAGTCGCTGTCACCGGGTTCGGGCTTAGCTGCCATGAAGTTGGCCAACTGCACGAAAAGAAAGGCAAAATCTCCCTGCTGCCAATCCTTGCGCCAGTTGTTGATCATAGCCGGGAAGAGTTTGCGGTATTGATATGCCCGCCCGGCGTTGGATTCGCCCTGATACCATATCGCCCCCGCGAGGCCATACGGAATCAATGGGGCAATCATTGCGTTATACAAGCCTGCCGGGCAGTTCGGATTCCCCGGCCCGAACGGTTCGCCGGGCCTGGGCGGCGGCTTGCTGCCTTCGGTCTTGGCCTTTTCGACCGCCTCCTGCCACTGGGCCAGCTTTTGCTCATATTCCTTCTTTGCCTGCGGATATTTCGCAACCGCGTCATCGTATCGCTGCAGGATGGGGGCAAAATCCTGCTCCGCCTCCAGGGCCTGTCGGCTGGTCCAGGCCTCAGCGGGCGTGCCGCCCCAGGAGGTGTGAATCAAGCCGACCGGCACGTTCAGCTCTTTGTGCAGCTCTCTGCCAAAATAGTAGGCAGCCGCGGAGAATTCGGCAGCCGTCTGCGGAGTACACTGCTGCCAGCTGCCGACGCAGTCGCTCTGCGGCTCTTCCGCCACCTTACGCTGAACACTAAAGAGCCTGATATTCGGATAGTTCGCGGCGGCAATTTCCTGCTCGGCGTTGGCGGATTGCCTGACCGCCATCTGCATATTCGATTGGCCGGAACAGACCCAGACCTCGCCCACAAGAATATTCTTGATTGTTATGGAATTTTTGCCGCTGATAGTCATCTCGTAAGGCCCGCCTGTCCCCCTGCCTTCTTGCGAAAGCAAGAAGGGGGGCGGGGTTATTTCAAATCGCCACTTGCCATCCTTGTCGGTGGGCGCTGCCCAGCGCATATTATGCCAGCTAACCGCGACCGTGATCTCTTCGCCGGGGGCTGCCCAACCCCAGATGGACACTTTTTGGCCGCGCTGTAGAACCATGTTGTCGCCAATCACGGCCGGCAGCCGAACATCTGCCAAGGCTGCACTTGCACAGACCAACGGCAGAACTAAGCCGGCAAGTAAAACGATTGACTCTGCGAAACTGACTCTCCTATGCCTCATCTTTCAACTCCTTAATACGCCATGCATTTGGAAAGGACGGACCTCTTCCGTGCGGAACAGGCAAGTCTACCACCGATCATAACGTGCGCCTTTTCGTCCAAACGTTACAAACAGTAAATGGAAGATGATAAATACTAAAACAACAAATACTACAAATCAAGGGCCAGCTTTGCAAGTGCCGGATAACACACTTGCCAAAAAGGATTGAAAGGTATTTGCACTATTGGCCTTATGTGCTACATTAACGCAGCAGCGAAGTCCCACCAGGTGCGATTTGGACGAGCATGCGCTAAGTGAATAGTAGCAGATGAATTTGTTCAGAGGGGTGGCAAAGAAATGTTAAGGTTATCATGCGTGGTCGTTGTCACGTTCGGCATTTTGCCGGCCCAGGCTATCGAGCCTTTCCGAGTGGTGCTCACCGACGTCGAAAAGAACATCTATGTGGAAACGTTGCGTATCACAAACCGCGATATCACGCCTGATTGTCCCATCCCGTGGTCGGTACATAAATACGTGCTTCATGGAGGAAAGCAGGAGGGTGTCGAGGTCATCGACGTTGACAACGGCAAGCTCCGTTTTCAGGTGGTTTTGACGCGCGGGATGTCAATCCAAGAGGTTCTGATGGGCGATCTGCGTCTGGGCTGGGATTCGCCGGTTAAGGGCTTGGTACATCCGCAATACATCAACCTGGAAAGCCGAGCCGGCCTGGGCTGGCTGGAGGGCTTTAACGAATGGATGGTGCGGTGCGGCCTGGAATTCTTCGGCGGACCCGGCACCGATGAGTTCGTCGACAACACGGGCAAAAAAGCAAAGATGGATTTGACGCTCCATGGCAAGATCGGCAATACGCCCGCATCGGTCGTGGAAGTGCTCATTGAACGCCAGGCACCTCACCAGATTCGCATCCGTGGCCG
>Ga0315289_10009418_pt1 | contig 14056 bp, 14 predicted proteins | sample YL17G11_40_MG_FD_203452 | JGI IMG/M metagenome (GOLD analysis project Ga0315289, IMG submission 203452) | Sediment microbial communities from Yellowstone Lake, YNP, Wyoming, USA - YL17G11_40 | ecosystem: Environmental > Aquatic > Freshwater > Lake > Sediment | place: USA: Wyoming | collected...
GAGGCCGGTCTGCCGCGAGCGAGAGGCCGGTCTGCCGCGAGCGAGAGGCCGGTCTGCCGCGAGCGAGAGGCCGGTCTGCCGCGAGCGAGAGGCCGGTCTGCCGCGAGCGAGAGGCCGGTCTGCCGCGAGCGAGAGGCCGGTCTGCCGCGGTCAGCGGGCCCGTGTGCCTCGCCTCCTCCTCCTCCGCTCTGCTGCTGCTCCGTCGCCGACAGAGGCCGGCCCGTGCCCCTCGCCACGGCCCCGGCAATCTAGCCTTTTTGATTCTAGTTCGACTCAACTCTTCTCTCTCTCTTTCCATCTTTCTTACCTTTCCGAAACTGCCAATGCCGAGTGTCTTTCCTAGCCGATAATTAGACAGGAAGAAATCTGCAGCCGCTGCGGCGGCGGGAGGCGTGGCCGCCCCCGATGCATGCTGCTGATGTTGCGCCGCCGCCGCGGCCGCTGCCTGAGCGGCGTGAGCGGCGGCGGCCTGTTGCTGTGCATGCTGCTGCTGAGCGTGCTGGTGCTGAGAGTCGCCGTACATCTGGTCGTGGTGATCCATTTGCCTCCTCCTTGATGTAGTCACACGAGCACAGCTGGTGCAGCAGCCGCGAGAAGAGCAAAAGAGAGAAAGAGGAGGCGACTTGATGCGTCAAACTTGATTGCTGACTCCACTACTCTCTCCTTTCAGATCTCGTCGTTTCCCGGCAAGGAAACGTGCGCCGATGGACCTGCCCTTTCTCGAAAAGATGCGGGAGATCAGCCACGAGCCGCGACTTGAGAGGACACGAGTCAGCAAGCCCTGGAACGAGACGCTGAGAGAGGTTGAATCACAGCGTCTTTGCTTTCTCCATTTCTGTGATGAAAAAAAAAACTCTCAACCTCGTTCGTCTTTTCGCTCGTTTCATTTCGTTTCTTTTTTACAGTTCAGGAATTAAAGCAGAGCAGCAGCAGCAGCAGCAGCGGCAGCAGCGGCAGCGGCAGCGGCAGGAGAAGCAGCGGCAGCAGCCGCAGCGGTTCACGCAAGTGCAGGGGGTCGGTTCATCAGAAAATCAAAATCGAAAATCATCTAATCCTCGTCGTCGGCGCCGTCGCACACCGCGGGCACGCGCAGCGACAGGTCGACCGCCGCGTCCACGCCTCCGCCGCCGTTCCCGGCAGCAGAAGAATGGGCTCCAGTCGAGTCCCTAAAGGCGAGCACGATGTGGAGGTGGCCCCCCACGTTCCCCCCTCCACTCCCTCCGTTCCCTCCGTCTTCTCCTCCCCCTCCCGCTCCCCCTCCCAGGATTGGGATGCCGAGCAGCGCGCGGGCCGGGTTCATCGCGGCCACGGCGCCCAGCGCCCTCGCGAGGTCCTTGGACGCCACGTGGACTCGGGACCTGTGAGGGCCCCCGCCGCCGCCGCCGCCCGCGAGGTTGTCGACCTCGTCGGCGCTCCGCTTCGCCGAGGGCGGCAGCACCTCGAGCCCCTCGAGCCGGCTGCTGACGCCGCAGCCGACGCCCTGGGCCGAGGCTTCGAGGCGGCCCGCGGCGTCAATCGAGAGCGTCAGCGTCGGGGCGAGGGCCAGGACGCGGTCGGCGAGGACGCGGAGGCGGGAGCACGCCGGAATGCCCCCGCCGGTGGCGGCGGCGGCGGCGGAAGCCGCGTCGTGCGCAGCGGAGGGAGAAGTCGACGACGAACCGGGGCTCGAGGCCAGGTCGACGTAGAAGCGCGCCATGAGCGGCGCGTCCCTCTCTGCAATGAGAGCGTCGATGTCGCTCGGGTACAGCGGCTGCGAGATCGGGATCTCGACCGCGGCGAGCAGAGAAGAGGAATAAGAAGCGCCGGCGAGATTTCCGCCGCCGCTCCTCGCCTGGATCGAAAGGTAGGGCTTCCCTCGCAGGTCGGCCCCGGCCCCTCCGGCCCCCGCGCTCGGCCGCAGCGTCAGCTTCAGGTCCACACCCTCGGGGGCCAGGGCCGCGGCCCCTCGCAGCCCGCGCCGGAGCTGGGACCCCTCGAGCTGGAACGCTATCAGGTTGCGGTGCCGCGAGACGACGCGGCTCGAGGAGAAGATCGCCGGCTGAGTTTTGTTTGGTGGTTTTGAGTTATTTTTTTCGAGTTTAAGCAGTTCGGCGCTTCATTCGAGGCAAAGAGAGTTCTTGTCGATCGCATTCGTCGCGTTCCGAGGCGGGGAAGGGGGCGAGACGAGAGAAAAGAAAAGAAAGAAAGAAAGAAAAAAGAAGAAGAAACTCCTCACGCTGGCCCAGCGCGCGACGACCTGCATCCCCGAGGCCTCGAGCGGGCCCTGAATCAGGTAGACCTGATCTTCCGTCAAAAGGATAGAGAGGAGCCTCCCCTGCTTCTCGAGGGCGGGGAGCCAGTCTTTGTTTGTTTATTTTGAGTTTAGGGGGTGGAGAAGTGGTCGAGGTCAAAAGTGGTTGAGGTTGGTGGGGTCGAACGAACGAGGGTCGACAAGGAGAGGGCACTGAAATTCTGTTTTGCTCTTCAACTCTTCATCACACTCTCGACGGCTTCTCCCCCTTGTTTCCTCACCTCGCTCGAGCTCGTGCAGGGCCCTGTCGGTCAGGGACGCGCGGAACTTCATGCCTGCGAGAATTGGAGCGGCGAGCAAGGCGGGCTCAACTGGTCATGCGGAAAAGTGCAAAAAAGGGAAGAGAGTCTCTGCGAATGCTTTGCTTTTCGTCTCCCGCCTTCGTCGTTGTCGCCGAGCGAAGAAATGGAGTCGTCAAAAGTTTCTGACGGCGAAGACGGAAAAAAAAAAAAAAAAAAAAAAAAAGCGACTTCGCGACTGCTTTCCTCTTGCTCTTCCTCTTCGATTTGTCAGCGCGCTGCTCAGAGCTCCCCTCCTGCCCTTCTTCGAAACAGAGCACCTGGTGACAAGGGGAACCAGCAGCGAGTGCGCGCCGCCTCACCACCGACGTCCCGTCGATCGTCGTTCGTCGCCGCTCAAAATCGGCCGCATCAAAATTCAAACCCGCTCTCCCGCTTTCTCTGCTTAACTAGAGAATGATCTTCTACTCCTTCTTCAAGACCCTCGTGGGGAAAGAGGTCACGGTCGAGCTCAAGAATGACCTGTCGATCACCGGGGTGCTCCACAGCGTCGACCAGTACCTCAACATCAAGCTGACCGAGATCAGCGTCGGCGAGCCCGAGCGGCACCCGCAGGCAAGTTTTTTCTTTCCCCTTCTTTTCCCTCTTCTCGCCTTCTCTCTCTCGTCCCGCATTTGCTCACAGAGGAGAGCAAAATCCCAAAAAACACGAACAAACAAACGAACAGCTGGCAACGGTGAAGAACGTGTTCATCCGCGGGTCCGTGGTGCGATACGTCAAGGTAAGCAAGAAGGAGGTTTTGAGTTTTGAGTTTATTTTGTTCTCTTCTTCTCCGACCTCTCGACCCCTTCCTCTTGTCTTTCTCGCGCTCACACTCTTCTCTTCTCTGTCCACCCATTTTCGAACATACGCACGCCAGCTCCCCACCGACGGCGTCGATACCGAGCTCCTCCACGACGCGACGAGGCGGGAGGCACGGGGGCAGTAGGGGGGTGAAAATGTAGAGCACTTGCCGAAAGAGTTTTCTTTTTCGTTTTTTTGTTATCGAAAAATGGAAATTGAAGAAAAAAAAGTCTACCTCTCTCTGTCTCTCCCGCGCACGTCTTTCCTTTTTCGTTGATTCATTTTGCGTTTCGTCTCGTTTCGTTTTCTTTTTTTGCACAAGCATTTCTCGAAGAGCAGGAGGAGAACAAGAAAACAGATGGATTGAAGGCGACAAAGAAAGCTTAACAGCCAGAGAGAAAAAAAAAGTCAAAAACATATTCAACTCCTCACTTGGCCGCCTCGACGATCGCCTCCCGCGCCTCGGCGAACGCCCCCACCACGGCCCCAAGCTGCAGCCGCTCGCTCACGCCGAACGCCAGGCTGTACTCCACGTCCGCCAGCGCCGACACCAAGGCCGCCCGCGCCCTCTGCGGCATCCCCCCGAGCCTGAAGCACAGCGGGCCCAGCCCGCGCACGATGTCGACGAGCGCAAACCCCTGCAGCTGCTGCATCGAGCTCACGACGCGCAGGGCGTCGGCGAACTCGAGGTTGAGCAGCGCCTTGGCGGCCTGCTCGATGTCCTCCGGGGTCGGGTCGCCGGTGCAGGCGTATACGGCGGAGGCCTCGATCTCGCTCGTCGGAGCGGGGGAGGGCGCCGCCGTTGTCCCTGCAGCCGCTGCTGCTGTTGTTTCTCCGGCTCCTCCGCCGCCGCCGCCGCCGCCACCGCCGCCGCCGCCAGAGGCCAGCGCCACGCTCTGCAGAATGTTGAGCGTCCTGCGCATGTCGCCCCCGCCTGTTTTTTTGTGTCATTGAGAAGATTTTTGGGACGGAAGAAGAGAGAGAGAGAGTGAGTTTTTTTTGGGCGTCCAAGCTTTTCAGCCGCCAGGAGACAGGCTTCTTCGCTCCCCTCTTCGCCCCGCTCGAGGGGAGAAGAAAACAAGGGAGAAGAAAAAACGTACCGAGCGTCACCACGGCATCGAGCCCCCCGGGAGCCAGCCTGACGTTCTCCTTTTCTGCCACGGCCAAGACGCGCTCCCTGACGTCGGCGTCCGGGAGAGGAGCGAACCGGAACCGCGTGCAGCGGCTCTGCAGAGCCGGGATGATCTTGGACGCGTAGTTCGCGATCAGGCAGAACCGCGCGTTGCGCGTGTACTTCTCGATGACGCGCCTCAGGGCGAACTGCGCGTCCTTGGTCATCGCGTCGCACTCGTCGAGGATTACGAGCTTGAATTTATTGGAGAAGATCGTGCGCGTCGAGGCGAAGTCGACGACCTGCTGCCTGACGACGCCGATCCCGCGGTCGTCCGAGGCGTTGAGCTCGAGGACCATCGAGGGCATGGCCGCGGGCCCGTAGAGCGCGCGGGCGACAGCCAAGATGGTGGAAGTCTTTCCCGTTCCCGGGGGACCGTAGAGGAGGAGGTGCGGGAGGCGGTTCTCGGAGACAAGGCGGCGGACTGGTCGAGTTGTATGGGTTTTTTTCCCGGAAGAGGTCGAGGTCGAGGTTTCGAGAGGTTTTGAGCCGACCTGCGCGATTGATCGATTGTTCCGTTCTGATGCCATCAATCTTCGCCTCTTCTTTTCTTTTCCTCTCCTCCTCCAACGATATCTCCACTCACTCGTCTCGATGATCTCCCCGTGCGACGCCACATCGTCCAGCGTGTTGGGCCTGTACTTCTCGACCCAGGGCGCCGACGCGGCGGTGGCCGCGGCGCGCGCGAGGGCGTCTGCCGACAAAGCATTGGCAGCGACGGGGGCCTTGCCCTTGGCAAGCGCTTTCGCGGCGGCTGCTGCAGAAGCATCGGCGGCGGCGGCCGCAGAGTCTGCAGTAGATGCCGGGGCCTCTACCATGTCGGCGTCGGTCATTTTAGAGAGACAAGGGAAAGAAGAAGGAGAACGCGCGACAAAAGAGAGAGAGAGCGTCCCTCTTATTTTTCTCGAAGTGAAAAATCTGGTTTTGACGTATGGGCGTTTTTCTTCACTCTCGATTTTGTTTCCCTTGTTTCTCCTCGTTTTTTTTCGAATTCTCGCAAGCATAGGCTGCGCTTCTTCTTCTCCGGCGCAGGCCGAGAGGGGGGGCTCTCGAGATTCGTCGTCACGATGTCGTGCTGGAGACGCCGCGAGGTGAGAAAACGGAGAGAGAGAGAGAGAGAGAGAGAGCCTTTTAAAACGAGGAAAGAGCGAATTCAAAACGGTTTCCTACTCGACCCTTCCACTATCAAAAAAACAGCACGAGCGCCGCCGACCCCTCCTCCTCTCCAATCGGCGATGAGACCCCTGGATCGAAGAAGGATAATGACGTCTGGTCCTCCCTCGAGCGCCAGACCTCTGTCTGGCGCCAGACAGAGGCGAGCAGGAACAGAGACGAAGGAGAAAAAGAAGCCGAGGCCCCGTGGCTGCAAGCGCCGCCGCCGCCGACGACGACCTCCTCGTCCTCGCCGCCCCCGCCTCCCCTTCCCCCTCTCCCCCCGCACGCCACCCTCGCCGCCGACGGCGTCCTCGACACGCCCATACTCCACGTCGACACCCTGGCCGGCGTCACCTTCGCGAACCAGTACGTGATCGCCTCCACTCTGGGGAGGGGCGCCCACGGCGCGGTCAAGGCCGCGCTCGACTCGAGGCTGATGCGGCTCGTGGCCCTGAAGGTGATGCCGCGGGCGAGCAGGGCGGACCGGGAGGCGGCGCTGCGCGGAGGGAGGCTGCTGGGGATGCAGAGGAGGAGGGGGGGGCAGCCTCTGCAGGAGGCGACCGCCGAGAGGGGGCTCTCCGGGATCTCCGTCGCCTCGGCGGCGGCGGCTTCGCCGCGGTCTCCGACGACAACAGCGACGACGTCGAGGCTCCTCGCGACCGCGGCGGCCAGGGAGGCGGCGCTGCTCCGCGCGCTGAGCCCGCACCCGCACCTGGTCCGCCCGCTCGAGGTCATCGACGACCCCAGGAGGGACCGCGTTTTGCTGGTTCTGGAGCACGCGCCGGGCGGGTGCGTCGGGAGGGTGAGCGACTTTGCTGCTGCTGCTGCTGCTGCTGCTGCTGCTGCTGCTGCTGCTGCCGCCGGGGCGGCGACGCTTCCGTCGTCGCCGTCGCCGTCGGCGGCGGCGGCGGCGGCCCCTCGCGCGCTCGTCCGCGCCGCGGCCTTCGGCTGCGCCTCGGCCCTGCTCCACCTCCACTCCAGCAACGTCGCGCACGGCGACGTCAAGCCCGACAACATGCTTCTCGCTGAGTCGGGCAGGGTCGTGCTGGCGGACCTGGGCTCGGCGAGGCCCGCGGGGTTGCTGCCGCCGCTTCTGCCGCCTTGGCCGCCGCCGCCGGCCTCCCCGACCTCCTCCCGCCTCGGGAGAGGGGGTGCGGCAGCAGCGTCGGGAGCGCCTCTGATCCCTTCTGCTGTCCCTTCTCCTCCTCCTCCTGCTGCTGCTGCCCTTCATCGGGACCTCTCCCACCTCTGCGGCGGCGGCGGAGGGGGAACGGGAGGAGGAGAAGGCGGCGTCGGCCTCGGCGTCGGCGGCGGCATCGGCCGGACGACGTCGAGTGCGTCTGCGCTCGCGGCCTCGTCGATGCTCGGGACGCACGCGGGCACGCCCGCGTTCACCAGCCCCGAGGAGGCCTCGGCTGGGGGGCTTTCGTCCTCTCCTCCCGTTTCCCGTGGAGGGAGCTGGAAGAGCGGCAGCAAGGGTGACAGCAGCAACAACAGCAGCGGCAAGACTCTGGGAAGCGGCAGCAGCGGCGCAAGCACGCCGCGGACGCCGGCGACGCCGGCTCTCCCCTCCTCCCGGCGCCCTCGTCCCGCCGCCTCGTCGGCCGCCGCCGCCGACATGTGGGCCCTGGGCGTCTCCCTCTACTGCCTCGCCTTCGGGGCGCTGCCCTTCAGAGGCTCCTCGCCCCTGGAGCTCTACGAAAACATCGCGACCGAGCACCCCCCGGCGCTCCCGCCCAAGGGGCGGGCGGGAGCCTCCGCGCCCCCTCCGCCGCCGCCAGGCTCCCTCGCGCACCTCCTCTCGCGCCTCCTCGAGAAGGACCCGGCGCTGCGGGCCTCGGCCTCCGAAGTCCTGGCGCATCCCTGGGTGACCCGGGGAGCCCACGAGCTCTCTCCGGCGTCCTCGAACGCCCCCTCGCCGTCGCCGGCGCAGCCGGGGGCGACGGTGCTCTCTCGCCTGCTCGGCGCCGCCGCCGCCTCCGCCGCCGCCGCCGCCGCCCCGCCCCTCTCTCCTTCCTCGCCGTCTTCCCCCTCTGCCGGGAGGCACCGCCGCCTCCTCTCCCTCCGCCCGGGCCAGACCCTCGCGGAGGAGGGGGACCGCGCCCCCTTCCTCTTCCTCGTCCGGGAGGGGACCCTCGAGGTCGTCCACGCCCTCGGGGAGGCGCTCGCGGGGGACCCCGACCTCACCGGCGCCGGCAGCGGCGACGAGGACGAGGACGGAGGAGCGGGAGGAGCGGAAGAGGTCGGAGGCGGCGCCGCGGGGGAGCCCGAGGGGGGAGGCGACGGGGGCGGCGGGGCTCCTCGGCCTCGCCGGTCCCGCGTCCCGCGGCCGAGGCCGATCGCCGCGAGGGCCCCCACGGTGCGGGCGACGGTGCGCGGGGCCGCGGCGAGGGCCGCCGAGCTGCTCGCCGCGGCCGCGCGGGCCTCCGCTCCGGCCGCGCTCCCACCCTCCTCGTCTCCTCCGGTGGCGGCAGCGGCGGGAGCCGCGCGCGGCCCTCCTTCTTTTCCTCCTGCATCTTCTCCCGCTCCCTCGTCTGCTGCTGCTGCAGTCGCGATCGGCGTGAGGGCGGCCGGGGAGCTGGTCGCCGAGCCGGAGGCCATAGAGGCGGCGGCCGCCGCCGCAGCCGTGACGAGGAACGCCTCTTCTGCTTCTGCTTCGACCTCCGCCCCTCGCCCGCATCTCCAACACCGCCTGCACCCGCCCCCGCGGTGGCGCACGGGCGTGCGTGCCGGTCCGCGGGGGGCGAAGGTGCTCGAGGTGGACCCGGCTGCTCTCTGGGAAGCCGCCGCCGCCGCCGCCGCGGCGGCGGCGGCAGCAGCTCCTCGGAGGAAGAAGAGGCCGAGTCGCGCAGCAGCGGAGGGAGAGGGACGAGCGGGAGAGGAGGAGCGAGAGGAGGACGCCCTCGTCTTCGCGCTCGAGGCTGCGGCCGCCTCGCGCAGGGCGGACCTCCTGGCGCGCGGCGCGCTCGAGAGGCTGGCAGCGCTGGCCAGGGCGCTGCCGCCGGCGGCCTCCGTCGCGGCCGCGGCGCGCGGGAGGCTGCGGGCTCGGGGGGCCTCTGCTGCCTCCGCCGCCTCTGCTGCCTCCGGGGGCGGGGGAGCGGGGGGAAACGGGGGGGACTTTTCCGCTGTGTGCGACGCCGCGGTGGCCGCGGTGCAGAGGGAGAGGACGCTGAGCGAGAGGGAGCTCCTGAAGCAGCCGCAGTGACGACAACGGGAGGAAAATGTACAGCACCGTGGTTTCAAATCTTTTGATTTTTTTGAATAAAAAAACACGCGTTCCCCTTCCTCTCAAGCGTTGCCCCACCCGCCCCTGTCCTCCGCGACCCGGGGCAGCCACGAGGAGGCGTCCGGGTCCCGCTCCGCTGTCGCCCCTGCCACGCCCCCTCCCTCACTCCTCCTGGCCGCCGCCACCGCCGCCTCGAGCTCGAGCCGCAGCGCCCTGCAGCCGTCGGCGCTGAGGCCGAGGTCTTTCGCCGTCTCCGCGGCCCAGGCCGCGGGGAGCGGGGCCGGGTCGCCCAGGTCCCAGAGGAGCCTGTCGCGCACCCTGACGCCGTCGCAGTGGGTGTCGAGCTCGAGCTCGACGACCCTCGGAGAAGAGGGGGGAGAGGGGGCGCGGGGTCGGGGGAGGGAGACGGCGGTGCGGCCCGAGGTCGAAGGAGCAGCGCCTCCTCCTCCACCTCCGACCTCGCCTTTCTTCTCCTCCATTTCTACTTCTCCTCCGTGTACTTCCCTGAAAGGAGCCAGGTACTCGAGCACCTGCTCCTTGATCGCCTCCGCGGAGGCCGGGGCCATCCCGGTCTCCTGGCAGAGCTTGAGGGCGAGGCGGGAGGCGGCGTCGTCGGAGACTGGTGCAGGAGGGGTTTGGGGGTGGGGTTCAAAAAGAAGAGGTGAGGCAAAAGCGACGACGGTGTATCGAACCGAAGAAACGACAGCGACCTTTTAGCCCTTGCGAACCAACACGCTGAGAGCAAGATAAACAAGTGAGCTCTCTTCTCTGCTTACCGTCGAGAGGCAGGAGGATATCCTCTCGCATCGCTGCGTGGCCTCCAGTCCTGTCGATCGCGACGGCGACCGGGGCGACGAAGAAACCATTGCCGCCGGCGTTCGCCGCCGGCGTCATCGCTTCTTCTTGCTTCGCCGCCCTGGCAGGCATCGACGCCTCGCGCTTGACCACCGAATAGGGAGAGATCGGCTGCTCGGCGAGCCGCATCGATATGACCTCGGCGAGGGCCAGGCGCACGCTCGGGCGGCGGGCCTCGGAAGAGGAGGTCATCGAGACGTCCTTGTTACGTCGAGATGTGGAAGAGTTTATTTTTTCTTCACTCTCTTCTTTTTTTTGTTTTTTTCCTCCATCGCTTTCTCTTCTCCCTCTTTCTGTCACCATGCGCCTCACCGCCGTCGCTATCCTGCGGAAGCGGGAGGGCGACGCCGCAGCAGACCCGCTTCTCCTGGGCTTTGGCGCGGACCTCTCCACCTTTGGCTTCTTCCAGCGCGGCGCCGTCCGCGAGATGCTCATGTTCGTTGGGAGGACGGTCGCGAAGCGGACCGAGGTCGGGTGCCGCCAGGTAAGGGTCGATGTCGCTTCGAAGTGGAGGGACGCACCACGAAAGGTCACATATGAGGGTGCCCAGATCGGCGAAAGAGATCGGGAGGCTATGGAGAAACAGGTGGTCCCTCGTCTCGGTGCTCTCGCCGCGAACAATCGACTTCTCGAGGCGCGCCCTTTCTCTCCTCTTTCGCAGTCCCCTCCTCCCAACGCTTCTCCACCCCCGCCCCCTCCTTCTCCAACTCCCCCCGACTCCTCTCCTTCCCTACGCAGACCGTCCAGAACGAGGACTACTTCTGCCACGCGCACAACGCAGACGGCCTTGTCGGGATCGCGTTCGCCGACGCCGACTACCCTGCCCGCGCCGCGTTTGGCGTCGTCTCCTCCGCACTCGAGAATTACGTGCGGCAGTTTGGCGACGCGTGGAGGGACGCGAGGGAGGACTCCGCCGAGGGCAACCCTGTCTGCGAGGCCGCCGTCGCCTCCCATCAGGACCCCGCATCGGCGGACAAGCTGACGGCGATCCAGCGCGACCTCGACGAGACGAAGGTGGTGCTGCACAAGACGATCGAGTCGGTGCTGGCACGCGGCGAGAAGCTCGACGCGCTGGTGGACAAGAGCGCGGACCTGAGCCTGGCGTCGCAGATGTTTTACAAGCAGGCGAGGAAGACGAACTCGTGCTGCAAGATGATGTGATATGAAAGGGAGGGGGGAAGAGAGAGAGAGGGAGAGAGAGAGAGAGAAGAGAGAGAGAGAGAGAGAGGGAGAGAGAGAGAGAGAGAAGAGAGAGAGAGAGAACGAGAGGGACGAGGGAGGGGGGGCCTCGAGGAGCGTTGACGACCCGGGAAGGAACAACTTTTAATTCAGAAACCAAAAACAGCACTTGATTAATCTATCCGCAGTCCTTGGCGTTTCTCTCCTCGCGTTTGCCCGCGACACGCTTTTACATTTTTCGAAAGACGTTGAAAGAGAAGAAGAAGCAGAGAAAAAAAATGAGAAGGAAATAATGATGAGGCAACTATTAGCTCGTCCCAGAATTGACTCGGTTTCGTTCGATTGCCGCGGTGCTCTCGTTTCGCGGCGCTTCCTCTGCGCCCTTGTCTCCTCCCCTAAAACGGCGTCATTATGAGGGGGGATCGCAGCTTGGGTGAGCTCGGCGGCGTCGGCGAAGCATCAGCGCAGCGGAGCGAGGAAGAAGACGAATTAGCCGCCGCCGCTGCCGCCGGTCCCACCGCGTCGACCGACGGCGACGGCGGCCCTTCCACCGGCGGCGACAACGCCGACAACGCGACGACCGCCAACCCGAAGGCGAAGAAGCGTTCCCGCGTCGAGCTCAACCGCGCGGCACAGGCGCGCTTCCGCGAGCGGCGAAAAGCCAAAATCGCAGCGCTCGAGGCGTCTGCGGCGAAGGCGGCGGCCGAGGCGCGCGCGCTCGACAAGCTCCGGGCCGAGGTGTCGCGGCTGCGGGCGGCCCTGTGCGTCGCGGGGACGGCGAATGCTGCCAACAACAACAATCATCATCAGCAGCAGCAGCAGCAGAAACAGGGACAGCGGGAAATAGCAGCAGCGGCGGGAACGGCAGTGGCGGGAGGAGCAGCAGCGGCAGCAGGAGCAGCGCCCGAGGAAGGCGCCCTCCTCCCTTCCCCGGACTCGCCGCCGCCTCCTCTCCCTCTCCCGACGGTGGCCATGGTGGATTGGCTCAAGCTCGCCCCGAGGCTGGTCCCCGCGGACTGGGACCTGACGAGCGAGCCTGTGCGGCGCGAGCTGGAGGGCGTCGCGGCTGCGAGGTCGGCGGCGCTGGTCGATGCGGGGGGCGGGGGCGGGGGCGGCGCGCTCTTAGGAGGAGGAGGCGACGGCGGAGGAGGTGGAGGCGGAGGGACCGAAAGGTCCCGTGGCTGTGGAGCGGCGGGATCTTCTTCTCGAGACGGCGGCGGCGCGACAATACCGGGGGGAGCAGGAGCTTCTTCGGCGGGAGCGGGAGCGGCAAACGCGGCAGCCCGCATCTCCCCGCGCTCCGTCGTCATCAGTCTCACCTTGATGCCCCCCGACCACGAGAGGACGCCCAGCCCTTCCTCTCTGCCTTCTCTTATGTCTTCACTACCCGCGAATAACGCCACGGTGGTGGTCGCCACGGCGGAGGACGTCATGAGGTGGCCCTGGCGCCGCCACCTCGCGCTCTATGCTGCGGCCGCAGCAGAGGCCGCGCGCTGCCTGCCGCTCGCCGCCGCGGGCGACGCCGCCGCGGCACTCTCTGCCGCCGACGCCGCCAGGCAGCTCCGCGCCTGCCTGACCGTCATGGGCAGCGTCGACGCCAGGCACGCTCGGGCAGCGATGCTCTCCGACGTGCGGACGCTGGGGCTCCCTCCTGACGGCGACGGCGCGCGGGCGGCGCAGGCCGCCGCGGCCGCGCTCGCGGCGACGCTGACGCGGCAGCAGGCAGCGGCCGCCGCCGCGGCGGGCGCGGCCTACGAGGCCTGCGCGCGCGCGGCCCGCGCCAGGCGCGCGGCCCTGGCCCCGCTCGCCTGCGGCGACGGCGGCGAGCTGCGCGCGCTCGAGGCGCAGGGACTTCTCAGAGCCAACCTTGACGAGGAGGTCGAGGCCTGCGCCGTTTTGTGTCACGCGCTCTTGGCGACGATTTTGTCTCCGTCCCAGGTCGCGGCGGCGGTCGGTGCTGCGTACCCTGCGGGTTTGGACGTCGCGGCGGTGACTGCGGCCCTCGTTGGGAGGGGGGGAGCGGGAACGGGGAGGAGGAGAGGGAACGGAGCAGGGAACAACGATGATGACAACGCCGGAGGTGACCAGCGGCAGCAGCAGCAGCAGCGGCAGAGGCGGCCCGGCAGCGGTGGAGGCGGCAGCGGAGTGAGCGGAGGATTCAGCGGAGGCGGCGGCCCTTCTCCATTAGGGGCAGGAGTCATTGGGACGGACAGCTTGGGCTTCGATGACCTCATTTTTTAGAAAGGAGCATTTTTTTCTCTTTTCGGTTTTTTTGTTTTGTACTTTTTTGCTCTCGTTTTTCTGTCAGTCTTTTTTTCTTTCACTGCCTTCTTCTTTCCTTTCGTCCTCCGGTATCCCTTTTCGTGTCTCTCTCGCGCTCTCTCGCTGTCTCTCTCTTTCAGCCAGAAAGCATGTCTGAGGTAAGAGAGGCGCTGCCGCTGTTGCGAGAAAGAGAGGGAGAGAGAGAACGAGAGCATAGAGTTATCGAGGAGCTCTTCCGCTCTCTTTCCGACCTTTTTTCGATTCTCTATTTTTAGAAACCGGAAAAGGCAACAACTCTCGTCTATCTCTTCCCTCCCTCCTCCCCCCCACACCAAAACAAAAACGCGCCAGCAACTCCGTACCGTCTTCCTCGCCTATTCCGCCTTCGGAGCCCGCCGCCCCTCGGGTTCATCGAGCGCGCCTTCGGGGACGACGATCCCGGCCTTCCCGCTGCCGTCGCCGACCGCGGCCGAGATCGACGGCGCGCGCTTCTCCAAACTCGTCCGCGCCGCGGGGCTCCTGGAATCCATCTCTTCTGGAAAATGCAGGCTCACGCCGGCGGACGTCGACCTGGCATTCTCCCGGGCCTGCGCCTCTAGCGGCAACCCGGCTTCCAAGAGGCTGCGCTTCGAGGAGTTCGTGAAAGCACTCGGAGCGCTCGCGGGCCGCGGCGGCCTCGACGAGGGCGAGCTCGTTTCTGCCATTGCCTCTTCCGGTGGGCCCAGGCCCTCGGGCGAGGCGACCGTGCCTGATTTCGTGAGGTTCCACGACGACAAGGTGAGAAAGAGGAGAGAGAGAGAGAGAGAGAGAGAGAGAGAGAGAGAGAGAGAGAGAGA
>Ga0315289_10009419_pt1 | contig 14056 bp, 4 predicted proteins | sample YL17G11_40_MG_FD_203452 | JGI IMG/M metagenome (GOLD analysis project Ga0315289, IMG submission 203452) | Sediment microbial communities from Yellowstone Lake, YNP, Wyoming, USA - YL17G11_40 | ecosystem: Environmental > Aquatic > Freshwater > Lake > Sediment | place: USA: Wyoming | collected...
TACCTTTCGCGCCATCGGGCATTGTGTATAGCACTTTATTATTTGTATTACCAAGTGTATCATCAAAATCAAATACTCTTATTTTTTTAACCTCATTGCTGTATTTATCTGTTAATGAATTAGTAACGGCGTCATTTGTAATAGCAATGTCTTTACTTTCTTTGCTAACCACATTATTTTTTACTGCGTCATAAAAATCTTTAGAAGTTTCCCACCCCATTAATTCTGGGTTTATTATTTTAACATTTGGATTAACTTTAATATAGTCATTCCATGCTTCTAAAACGGCTGGGTCTTTATACCTAGGTTTTCCTGGTAAATCATAATTAGGCATTGCATTAGCAACAGCTCTAGGAATATAATGTACCTGTGTTGCAGCTAAATATTTTTCAATATCAATTTCTTTTCTAAAATTTTTATTAGTTAAATATTTATATATAACATCTTTTGCAATTTCTATTGGAGGGTTATGTTCGGCAATCATTTGGCCAAGATTTTTGCCCTCTAATCCAGACCCAATTTTAGCTAACTGTCTGCCATGGCCTAATTGATCTGTAAATATTACATTTAGATTTTTCTTTATAATTTTATCTAAGTTTTCTTTTTGACTTGGGTCTAATAATTCTCCTTCAGCATCTTTTTTAAATGTTTTATAAGCGGTATCGTATTTATTTTCTAAATAATTAATATCTGACATTACAGCTTTAAACGCATCGTTTTTATGAGATTGAGCGAGGCCTTTTACATCATTAAACCTATATTTTATTTCTGTAGTATATACAGGTATTCTTAATTTTTCTCCTTTATTATTTAGTATTGATCTATTCTCAAAAACAATTCTTTTATTTTCAGGCAAATTAAATTGCTTTTGTATTGGATCAATTATTTGGTCAAAAATATCTTTATTTGTTTTACCAATTAATCCAGAAGTTTTTAATCCTATTTTTGAAGCAGAAGTTGTTAAAGTACGGGCTTTTGATATTGCAAAATTTTCTAAAATATTTTTTATATAATCTTCTTTTTCAGATTGTGTTCCTTTAAATTTTTGAATATTATCGGTTAAACCAAATGTTGCATCGCCATAAATTTTATCAATATCGCTTTGCTTTTCTTCAATAGTTTTACTTTCCTTTTTATTACCTTGTTCAAATTGACGTATAATTTCACTTTGCTGAACTTCTGCCATAACAACCCCTAATGCTTCTTGATTTTTTCTAAAAGCATCAAATATAGGGTTTTCAGTTTTAATTGCATTATTAAGATCTTCAATCTTTTTATTTTCAGCTGAAGTGCGTTTTTCTGGAACTATGTTTTCTATTTCTAATATATCATGGTACTTTTCCATACCCGCCAAAATATCATCTCTCCATGCTTCTAAAGATATTTGCTTAGCTAATTCAGTAGCCACCGCTTCTTTTGCGCCTCTACGAGGATTTCCAGTTGCTGGATCAATAATTCGATTTATAAAAGCAGCATCAGAAACAGCATTTGCTACATCAGGGGTTCTTTTAACCATTAAATCTCCAGAAGTATTACCCTTATTATCTGTAGTAGTTGCGGTTCTATCTATCTTTTTGCCAATATAATCAGGATAAGATAGCCATTGTCCATTAACTCTTTTTTGCACAGCTTCTGGTATACCTCCGGCCACTTCTGTTGCGCTTGATTTACCCATTAAGAATGTGGTAGTTGCATTTTCAAGCACAGCTTTTTTATTCTTAATTAACCAATTTACAAGTTGATTGTCTTTTTTACCACCCATAGCGGTCTTAATGTCAATATCAACCTGTGATCCCATATTATTAAGTATTTCCCTAATAATAGGTTCAATGCTTTTATTAATTGAGGTTTTTATATCAACTCTAGTTTTAAGGGTCCTTGCTACTGGTATAACTTTATTCTTTATAGTATTTAAAGTTTCTTTATCTACTATTTTAGAATCAGTTAAACTTTTAAATTTAGGTTTATATCCTTGTTCAATTTCTGGTTCAAATTCAAAATCAGCTTGTTCTTCTGACATTAATTCTTTTACAGATCCAACGCCGCCGGCTTCAACGTCTATTGACGATGTGCTTAATTGCTTTTTATATTTATTAGCTACATCCCCAATTTTATTCTTAAGCCCAAATTGACTTCCTAAAATAAATCCACCTAAACTATTATTAACTTCCGGATTAAACTTTAATAATGTGGCTTCTAACAAACGATCTTTTACATCTTCTATAAATGTTTCAACGCTAATACCATGAACATTATCTGCAGAAACGCCATTACGAGTCAATTCTTTTTTAATTAATGGGTCAAGCATTTTCCCATCAATTAATTTTTCTTTTGCCTTTAATAATCCACCAGCATCCCATTCTTCCTTAGTCATTTTGTATTTACCATTAGCATCTTTTGCTCCTACAAAACTATCTATTTCATTACCTAATTTTTTTTCATCAACAGATTTAACTTTTTCTGTTTTTGATACAGATTGTTTTGTGATTGGTTCAATTACTACCTCAGCGCTAGGATTTTCTAAAGCATCAATCTTTGCAAATAATTCCTCTGTACCTATTTTATTATCTCCATATAGATCATATAACTTCTGAATTTCGTCTTCTATATTTTTAGATTCTCTGGTATTATAATTAGCCATTGCGGCTTCTTTTGCGTTAACTACAGCATCATATTTAGCTATTGCCTCAACATCATTAATATCAGCATCTTTAAATTGTAAATCAGTAAAGTTACTTAAATCTATTTTAGTTAATGCTTCGCTATTTGCATAAGAGCCACCTTTTTTAGACCCAAAGCTTTCTGTATAGCCTTTTATTAAGTCCATTAATTGTTTTGCATTAGTAACTTCTGCACTTACTGCATCTGGACTTTTAATTAATTTTTTGAAGTCATTAAGTAAATTTTTAAATGACCCTCTTACTTCTAAAGGATTTACTAATTTAGCACTTGAGCCTAAATCTTCAATAACCCTTTTTACTATTTCATCTTTAATTTCAGCAGGGTTTATTACCTTACCATCTTCATTTTTCTTTTCATAAGCTCTAGTTACTGCGTCAACTACATTTAACTTTTCGTATTGGCCGGTTTCTTTATTGATAACAGGATAAACTTTTTTATCCATTACATCAGGGAAATTTTCAGTTAATATTTTAACTATTCTTTCGTTCTTATTTGCTTCTAATTGATCTCTATATAAATTTACTTCTTCTTTACTTGGCAATTTTTCTTTGCCATCAACCATTTTTTTGGTTTCAGCAAACTTTTTGGCTTTAACTTCCATTTCTACACGATCAAAAAGGTGGCTAATCTCATGCCCAATAATACCAGTATTAATAAATCCTTCTTTAAATATTTGGTTTCTATTAAGTACTATTGTAGGTGGCAATGGATTTCCTTCTGCATCAAACTCTTGTTCTTTAATAAAACTAGTCCCCCCGACTAATTTTCCATCTACAACCTTCCCAATTTCATCAGAAATCTCTATAACAGGTTCAACACCATACTCCGCCTTAAATTTATCAAATAGATCTTTATTATTTGTGTTTACATAGTTTTCTAATCCTTCGGGAGTAGCTAAGGTTTTCTCATACATGTAGGTACTATATGTTTGAGAAATAACTTTTTGAGCGGCCTGCGCTTTTTCTAACTCTGTTTCGTAAGTTTTTACAGTATCTTTATAACCTTTAGATCCAGACTCATTATTAATTTTAAAGTTATTTAAGTTTTGAGTTATATCTGTAACCTTTTGATTTGTTTCGTTTAGCGCAAGTTTTAATTCGCTTCCAGACTTAAAAAAATGAGGGGAAAACATTTTAGGAGCACCCATATAGGAAAACGCTAATGAATTACCTAATATTCTTCTACTTACCTGTGAAAAGCCATCAAATTCTTTATCTAAATATTCTTTAAAATTCTCATCATGTACAATTGTTTTATAACCATGCTCAACAATACCAGCAGCTTCCATAGAAATACCGCCATTAACAGCATGGCCCATTAAATTTGTTACATTATTTATACTTCTGTATTTTTCTGGATCTAAAAATTTATATGACTTTGGCAATATAGTTCCTGCTCCATAAAAAGCAAGTCCAGATCCTGGTTCAAGCCCAACCGCTCTCATTTTAGCTTCTTCATTTAAAGCCATAGTAGTATGGTAAAGTAACTTTTCAGTTATTTTTTCGCTTGTTCTAAGAGCGTTAAAAGCGGCTATTGCTTCGGCCCCTAAAACAACATCAGCAATACCACCGGTTATTGCACTAACTACTGCAATTTTAGCAACAGTTGGTATACCACTTCCTGCTGCAGTACCTACATCTTCTTTAAAACTTGATATTAAATCGTTTTTTGTTGCTTCAGAAGTTGTAAAATCTGCTTGCTCAAGTTGATTAGCAGCTGTATCTCTTTTTTCACTTGTTGTAATATACTTATCATCAAGTGCTTTTCTAAAACCGTCTTGAGCTGCTTTAAAAAATCCAGGTGTATTCTTTGTAGGGCTTTGATTTAATAAATATGCTTCATTTATAGCAATTGAATTTGCTTTTAAATCAATATTATTATTTCTCCAATCATTTAATTTGGCGTCAATTTTTTCACCGCGTTTATTGTTTTTTGTATCAAACGAATAAAAATCAAAATTACCACCTCCTAATTCATCAGCAAACAAACTTTTTCCACCAGTATTTGCGTCTTGATTAACAAGCCCAGCAATAATTTTTGTTGGAACTCCTACAAAGAGTAAATCTCCATTTGGTAAACGCTTTGTAGTATAGCCTTTGTTAATCCACCAAGTGTTATTTATAACAAATTTTTCAGCACTTGCTTTTGGCAAAACAACATTTTGTTTTTTATTACCGTCAAAATCGCTTTGTTGTAATTGTGAATTTATTTTTACAAATTGAGTAGCTAATTTTTCACGTGTAGTACCTGCCCATATTTTAGAAAAAGCTGTAACTTTATCTGTAATATCGGAAGATTGAGTATTTTCAGTATCTATTTTTGCTTCACTAGTCTTTGCTAATTTTGCAGTGCTAGAATTATATAAATATCTATTGTGTTCAGTATCTGTAGAGGCAGATAGTACATTAGCCTTTTTTTGTGCGTCAGCAATTTGAATTTTTAAATTATCAATTTGCTTCATTGTAGTAGGATCAGTTTTAGCTTTTTCGCTAGACTCAAGCATATATAAACTTTCTTGCAGTCCATATACATTTTTATTTGCTTTGTATATATTAGTTTGTTCCGGAGTTAAACTTTTTGCTGCAATTTGTTCATAAAAATCAACATTTACTCCAAGATCTTTAGTTTTTAAATTATCCGCAACGGCTTTTTCTTGATCTAATTTTTGATTATCACGAATAACAACTAATTGATCCTGAGCCATTTTTTTTATTACTTGATCAGTCAATCCTGTTTTAATAACAAAACCTCTATTTTTTGTAACAAAATCATCAAGATAAGCTTGTACTTTGTCAGGAGTATTTAACAATGTACCTAAATCAAACTCTTTAAATACTGGATTTTCTTTAATATTTTTTTGTACTACGTTAGATACCTCGTTTTTAACTTTACCTAAAGCATTACTAATAACCGCATATTTTTCTTTTTCTGAAGCATTTGCGTCTGTTAATTTTACTAAATCTTTCTCTTCATTTAATAATCTTGAAGTTTCTGCTACATTTTTTAATGTACCGGATATTAATCCTTCATCAAAAATATCACTAAAATAACCTCCAATGTTTTTAGTAACTTCCCAAAGCTTTAACCCATTGGTATTTGCAGCTTCTAATACTTGTTGCTTGTTTAGGCCCGTATTTTTATATGTTTGTACTTGATCCGCATTTGATGGATCATATACACTATTTTCAAAAACCCATTTATTTAATTCGTCATGTGCTTTCTTTTGTGATATTGCATCTTCCTCCCCGGTATTCCAAGAATAATTAAAAGTATTACCTGTTTTATTTGATTTTAAAGTTACCATGTCAGTTCCTGGCATAAACGGAACACTAACAGTAAAGTCTTTTAACTTCGCATTTGGGTTATTTTTTGTTTTATCGTTTCTTGTATTTAAAAGAGTTTCTAATCTATTAACAGCTTGATCTTCGTCTAAAATTCCACTCTCATACCATGCCGCATCTTTTACTTTATACCAATCTTCCATCAATGCTAATGGATTTTTTTTGCCAGTATCAATAGGTTTTTTAATAGCGGCTGCAATAGGTTTAGAGGTGCCAGGAATTGTTTCGTTAAATGAAAGAAGTGGTTTATTTAATCCAAGTGGATCTAAAATATTCTTTTTAGCGTATGGAGAATCCGCTCTTGTTGATACCGCTTTAGAAGTTGGAACAGGTTTTTTCTTTTTTTTAGGCGGCTCAATTACCGTTGACTCAGATCCTACAGGCTCATCATTTTCTAATCCAGTTATATCTTCATCTGCGCTTATAGTTGTATTTGCTTCTTCTTCTTCAATTATTTCTAATTCTTTTTTAGAAACAAAATCATCTAAAGTAGTATTAGCTTTATTAGCCAACTCTTTTATTTTTTCTTGACTATAAGAATTACCTCGTTTATCTTTGTATGTAGTCATTATTTAATTATGTTAGCTTTTGTTTTATTGTTTTTATCTTTTGTAACATTCCATTTTTTACCTCTAGATAGAACTTGCGTTTTTTCTCCTGGAATAGAAGGTTTCCCTTGATTCGATAATTCAGTAGCACGTTTAACATCGGTTGCTACATCAGCGGCCTTAATTTGAACAATTGGTTCTCCCGCTTCATTTACCATTTGCCTTTTTGGTGGAAATGTATGTGCAAAATAATTAGCTAAGGCTTCTTTAAATTTTATAGCTGCCGGATCATTTGGATTAACAGAAGCTTGTGCGAATTGCGATGCAGTATATCTTTCTGGCTTATTAGGATCCTGGAAACCTGCCGAATTCATTAATGCCGCAACTTGATCTGGATTTGCTAAATATCCAGCAACTTTAGCTGTAAAGGCGTCTTGCTTTTGTATGCTTTCGGCTAAATCTTTATATTGTAATGTTCCTGTATAATTTTGATTAATTTTACCTTCTACATATTTAGGATCATCTTCCCATTCAGATTTATAAAAATTATCCGCTGGGCCAACAATTTCTTCAATAATTTTACCGCCTTTGTCTACTTTTTTAACTTTGCCATAAATATCAGTAGTTGTTAATGATTCATTTAAAGCGGAAGCAGCATCTGGAATTGTTGGTAAAATAGAAGTTCCTTTAAGTTGCATTTGCTGAACAGTAGAAGAATTTATTGTACTTTTCCATTCTCCATTGATGCCTTCACTATTAAAATTAAGACTATAATTGCCATTAGTGTCGGTCACTAAAGCAATGTCTTGTTTAGCCGGGGCATTACCATATATAGAATTTAAGCCATTAAATGTACTATTAGCGGGATCATTTATATTTATATTTTGTTTATCATATCCATTTGGTTGTCCAGCTAACGCAACGCTTTTATTATGTGCTTCTTTTTGACTCATTAAAGTAGCAATTGCCGTTTTGGCTTGTCCAGGAAGCCTATCAAGTCTTTCTAATTCTTCCATGTCAGCTTTAACATCCTCTGAAGTATTATTCATTAATCTTAATTGAATATTCGCATATTCATCTGCTTTACCTGAAAATGTTTTACGCAAATCAGCACCGGCATAACCCTCAGCCACATCACCTACTTTTGAAGCGTATTGAACTTTTAGTTTTTGAGCAGCTAATAGGTTCTCGTTATATTTTTTTTCATTAGCTTTGTACTGTACTGTTTGATCGTCCGCAACATCGGTAAGCCCTTTAACTACTTTGTTTGTTGCGTTTGCCCAAGCATTAGCAACGTCCATTGTATAATCTTTAACTTGTTCTGGATTTTGATAAGCTCCCATATATTATATTTTTTTTAAATTTTATTGTCCATAATTAGTTCCACCAAACCCATAACTTTGCTGATTACCAGGTAATGGATTAGTTGGTGCAGGTCCAGCGGGAGCAGGTGTAGTTTTACCAACAGTTTGACTAGCCGCTTTATTAGCCGCATTCTTTGCATTTATAGCTCCTATTCCAGACGTTACAGCGCTTCCAATTCCGGCAAACATATTTGCTTGTGCCATTTGACCCGCTGCCGCAGCTGAAGCTTGTTGATTTTGTGCTCCTGTTAATTGAGATTGCACCCTATCCATTTTAGCAATTTCCCTTTTTTCTGTTTCACCGTATTTAAATTGAGCTGCTGCATTTGTAGCATCTTGCATTTTTTGTGCCTCAGAAATTTTAAACTCATTTAATTTTTCTTCTCCTTGAGCTCTTAATTTTTCATTATTAGCTTCTTGAGTCTCAATACTCGCAGCTACATCTTTCTTACTTCTTAGCGCAGCATTAGCTAAAGCGGTTGCCCCTCCAGCTCCGGCCCCAGTGGATCTTAATGTATCTAGTGTATTAGCCAATGCTAAATCGCTTTCCTCGGCTTGCATTTTAGCGGCTTGTGTAGATACACTAAGGCTTGCAAATGCGTTTTTACCCATTGAACTTAAGTCTTTGGTTGCTGCATAAGGATTTATAATTGCTTGTCTGTTTTTTTCTAATGAATCCAGCTGAGCATTTAAAGCAGCAGCTCTCTGGGCAGCAGCTCTTTCCGCAGAAGCAGCTGAACTCATTCCAAATATACCACCAACAATACTTACCGCGGCTCCGCCAATTGCAACATATGCCATATATTATTCTTTTAATTGTTTGTATTCTTCGTATTCTAAATAGTTTTTAGCTATCCATGTGTTTTCTATTTTATCTAGATCCTGTTCATTGTCAGGGTTTGGATATATATTCACAAATATAGAGTCCTCATTTGCATATACCGCTCTTTTTATTCCGCCTTCGCTTTTAATATAACAAGGCCCAATATAATCCTGAGTACCATCTACTGTTGTTATAGTTAAGTGTCCCTTTAATAACATCCACAAATGTTCTCTCTTTTGTAATTTACCTATAGCAAAATGATCTTTCTTTATTTCCATTTCACGTATATACAAACCGTCAACAAAGGTATGCTTTAAAGGAAACATTTCTGAATCGCCAACAACTAAGTCAAGTTCTTCAGAATAATGCATTAAAGCAGCTTCTAATTGATCTATTTTATCTCTTATACTTAATTCCATTTAATTTAATTTTATTAATATGACGATTCTGCGTATTCTGCAGAACATGCATACAATTCTCCCTGATTTGGATACGATGCATTATTTAATACCATAGTGCAAACCGCGTATATTCCTTTTACGCCGGACATTGATTGCCCCCATATTACATCCGCTCCGCCAACACTACTGTTATTAAATATATTTGCAAAGTATTTATTTTCTTTTGCTTTAAAATTATTTGTAAATAAAGAAAATTCTAGGGATGATAAATTTTGCGGGGTAAATGCTGCAGAAATAGGTATTGCAATATCAGTATCGGTTATAATACTTTCCATCATCCACCCTAAAGATCCTTCGTAATTTATTGTATTAAAGTTTTTAATTAATGACGGCTGAGCGTTAAATACAAATTTTACGCTTGAATCTGCAATTGGATCATTATAAAATTTACCTCTATTACTAGTTTGAGAATAATGCTTCCAAATATTACCATTTTTAAAACTATAATAATTATTTAACATACCGTCCATGTAGTCTGGAATGTATGTAAAAAAGCTAGTCCATCCTAATGAATCCTCATCAAAAGATAATGTATAAGACTCTAATAGAGCGCCCTCGTTGTTTGTTGATTGAGAAATAGGTTGCAATGAAACTACATATTGTTTATTATGTATATCCCATCCTCCTACTATTTTACCTGTTGACCCAACACTTCCTAATTTATCTCTAAAGAAATCAAGCATTCCGTATGCAGATATTTCAGTTATACCATCTTGTGACAATCTAAGCACAACGTTCTGTACCCTATCAACAAAATATTTTCTATAACCATAAACCGCAAAGCTTTCTGGATTTGTTGATATACCATAATTACCAGCATATGATTGTACCTGACCAATTACTTGAGCGCCTGAAGTGGTCATTGCCTGTCCTTCAGCTGTATATATTGCGTCTTTATCAATTAACGCCCTGCTTACTTTACTTTCCTGGAATATAATTAAATTTGTATCTTCTGAATATAGTTTTTGTATTGTTCCATTTGCAGGATCTACCGATCTTGTTATGTCTTCAGAAACATTAAATTGGTTGGTATTGTTTACATCTGTTCTTGAATTAAATATACCTGAATAAATTAATGAACTTGATCTATTTTGCTGATTATTATTGTCTTCAACAATATAAGCTTTAACTCCAAAATCTACAGATGTATTATTATATCCACCTCTAATTCTTGCTTCTTCAATATACCAATCCTCATCAGCGCTTGAATAAGCAGCAGGTACATATTTAAAATTTATAATATCTCCGAAAGTTAATTTATTAGTAGAATCAAAAGCCGTTGTAACAGGAAACATTAATGTAATAGTTACCCCATCAATAGCTATTGCTCTTATAATTAGTGTATATGTAATACTACCTATTGTATAATAAATTGCTTGGCCCACGCCGCTGTTTAACTGGGCATGATTTAAAACTATTGTAGTAGCTCCAACGGCAGCGCTCCCAACAATTTCATTATCATTGGGGGTTATGCTTGGTAATACCGCTACAACCTCTTTCATTTTCTTAAGCCAAAATGAATTGAAATACTTTAATTCTATAGTAGCACTCATATTATTATAATTACTTGTTTTTTTTATTTTTTAAATACAATTGCCAGATATTGTACAAGGAGCACAAGTTGTTAGTTCGCCTGATCCACCGCCTTGATCGCCCTGTACTGTTAAGCTTTGCGGGTTACCAAATTGATCAACATAATCTGCTTGACAATTTCCAAATTGACTATATACTGTTACCGTTGCTACAAGATTATCTACGAATCTAACGGAATAACCTCTTTTAGGATCAAGTGGCATAGCAGGGCCAACAGGCAAATTGTTATATGTAAAACCAAAGGATCCATAAATCCCGGCAAGATCCGTGTCTGGGTTTTTAGAATGAAATACTGCTAATTGATCTTTATAGCTAAATGTTCCGTTTGCATTAATTTGCCCTGCTGGTATTGCGTTAAATCCGGTAACATTTGTAGCGCCTGTATTAGGGGCTTGCCATAAGCCGGTTCCGGCTGTTAAATCGCCAGTAGCTTTAAATCCCCCGGGGTTATGCGCTGGAATACAATTTAATATGCACAATTCATATGTAAAAGGTATACGATAGCCTGTTGGAGCAAATTGCTTTCTATTATTAGGCTGAGCTGCGTCCCATATTCCTTGTGTTGCATATCCGTTATATAAAAGACCGTAACTAGCGTTTGCAGCAGTATAGCCATAATAACACCAAGCTCCAGTTGTGGCATTAGCCCAGTCTGCCCCATTGCTAATATAAGGTATAGGGGTTCCGTCTTGATAGGTAATTCCGTTGTAGTTTTTTGTTGTCCACTCTCTACCGCATATTATTGCTTTAGCCAATGAAACTTTTAATACAACATTGTCTTTTTTTGATTGATATTTTGTTGTTCCAGAAGTGGAAGTTCCATTTGCTAATGTAGCATCCTGCACTTGAATATTTAAAACAAATTCTGCCGTTGTTATAGGGTAATCCTGTAACAAAACAACTTCACCCGCTTTTGTTGTAGGGTTTGTGTCAATTCTAAAATAACTTGCCCAATTTGCCGGGGTGCTAGTATTTAATATAGACCATCTTAACTCGTCTTTATTTAAAATAACTGAGTTGGCGCCATTAACAGCAGTAAAGGTATAAATTGGTAATGGAGGAACAGAGATAGAGCCCAATTGCAAATTTATTATAGGATCACCTGCTATAACCGGGGCTACATTTTCAACTCTTCCGTTTATTGGATATGTCACAGGCACTCCATTATTATTGGCTGGTATAAGAGTTATATTAAATACAAAACTAGTTAAGCTTGTATTATTTATAAAAACAAAATTATCTTTTATATATATTCTATAATGATTTGCTGCTCCTCCTCCTGCATTAAATGTTTCTATGCCGAAAGAATTGCTTACATTTGCTGGTATTGGGGCTTCAGTGTTTATAACAGATAAAGAAACTCCGGTTGAATCCAATTCTATTCCGGTGCTAGATACGGGCCAAAACTCTGTGGTTATATATTTAGTTGAATTATTTGGATTAGCACTTTCTTTAAATGCGTCAAAATTTACTTCTGACAATCCAACCGCTCCTTCAAAGCCGGTAAGAACATCTGCATTTAAATCAGAAATTAATCCAGTAGTCGATGTTTCCCAAAATATATCCAATAAAGAATATACAGGTTTAGTTTCATATACACTTAAGTAAGGAAGCATATTAGCTATATTAGACGGGTATGTACCTGTAGGTGAAGGACCATCATTTTTAACAGCCGTAAATCCTATTTTATTTGTTGTAGAAATACGCGCAATTAAAGGAGTTGTTTCTAATTGATAAAAATTATAAACAGCAGACCCTTCATTATTTGTTACTGATTGAGGTAAAAAACTTAAATCAGAAGCCGTGCCGATTGCAATTGCGGTATCCGCTTTAGTTGATGGAAAATATTGAGTATTATTAGGAGCCGAAGTTGGCGGATCTATAATCATTGTATTTTCAACTCTACCAAATAATTGAACACTACTTCTATATAACTTTTGATCAGGACCAACCTCAACTAAATCTCTTGGGACTTTATTTATATTATCATTTATTAATACAGTATGTGCAACCTTATTAGTTTCATTTGTTGGAAATACAGTTGTATTTATTCCATTAGCCAACGTTGGAAGCTGTCCACTATATGTAGTTTCTGATCCATATGTTTGGCCTTTAGGATACCCATTAAGCATTCCAGGCAAATAAACATTATAATATTCTTGTTCTTGTTGACGAACTACAACTTTATATGAATACCAGCCATTTACATTTATTGTATAAGCGTATTTAACGTCTGGAGGAATATTTGTTCCGCTGTATTGATAAATATTATTAACTCTACCATCCAAGGTTATAGTATAAGGTATTCCGTATGTAGTTGGGATAGTGGGGGTTGGTGAAATTGTTTTTACTGTAACATAATCTGTAAAAGCCCCTCGCATTGAGTCTTTTACTTCAGGAATAACTCCAGCTGTAGGTGTAAATGTATAGGCTGTATCGGTTATAGTAGCAGCACTTGCTATTGTAAATCCACCCGCTGAAGTTGGCTCTGCATATAATCCAGGCGTTCCTAAAGAAGGTTGATTACTAGAGGCTATTGGAGTATTTACTAATAAAGTTATTGCATTACCAAACCAATCTTTGACAACTGGCATTGTTGATTCCATATAATATGGTGAAAATACAGTTGAACCACCATATTCAACTCCCCCAGAATTTGTTGTTAGGGTATCTAATGCAGATAAAATAACTGAGGATTGTCTACCATACTTATCCGCTAAAACAAATCCTACTTGGTAAGTTCTGTTTTGTTTTACGGTATGATTTGGATACTCAATAAAGTTTAATGAATTTTGTTGTTTTCTAGTAACGGATACTTGATAATTTAAAGATTTTGGAGCGGTATAGTTTTTTAAGAAATTACCATATATTATTCTATTTCCAGCAGATTCTTGTGCTTTTGCTTTAACCGGAACAATATCGTATACTCGCGTTGTTTGATCTTCTGTTAATAATTTATAAGGCTTTCTAGATTGATAATCGTATTCATATACATTTGTAGTAGTATTTGAAGAAAATTGAGTATAAGGAATAGTTTCAATTACATTTATAGCAATCCTATCAGATTCTTTATATAAAATATCTAAAGCTTGTATTTTATAACTTTGATTTACTTTAGATAATATATCCGGAAATGGAATTAATAAAAGAATATTATTTACATTATTTTCAAACCATTTTAATACAGTGCTTTGATATGCGTCATTTTCATTACCCTCTATAAAATATCCTTTTTGATTTAGTA
>Ga0315289_10009420_pt1 | contig 14054 bp, 11 predicted proteins | sample YL17G11_40_MG_FD_203452 | JGI IMG/M metagenome (GOLD analysis project Ga0315289, IMG submission 203452) | Sediment microbial communities from Yellowstone Lake, YNP, Wyoming, USA - YL17G11_40 | ecosystem: Environmental > Aquatic > Freshwater > Lake > Sediment | place: USA: Wyoming | collected...
AGATGAGCTGGAAGCGGTCGATGACGTCCACTCCTGCCAACGTCGAGAGTTTGAACGCTTGGGTGGGAGTGAGTTTATTGGAGAAAATAACACGCTCAGCCTTGGAAGTTTTCACGAGTTCGGCGAGCTCCTCGGCCTTTCCTCTGCCGATGTTGTAGGCTGAGTCGGGCTCACGGATCTGATCGATTGTCTCAACTACCTCGTGCTTGAGCGTCCTCGCTAGCGCGGCCAGCTCCTGCAGCGTTGAAGCTTCGCCCCTCTGGCGCCGTTCGGCCAAGATAACTCGCATACTATCACTCCTTATTAGTGGCTCAAAACCAAAAAGATTGGGGTCAATTTGAAAAAAATCGTGCTGATATTGCTCCCGTTGATGTTGCTGGCGATTGCAAAACCTGTCGAGGCGCAGGCGGCACGGGGTTATTATGACTGGGTAGAATTGAGCTACGTCATAAATGCCGATAGAACTCTGAGCGCCAATGAGAACTATGTGATAGTCAACACTTCAGCCGTTCGAGTTGTAACAGCACATATCAAGACCATACCATCATCGGATATCAGCTCGGTCAGCGCGCGGGATAGCGATGGAAGTTTGACGTGTATCACAGAGCATATTGGTAATCAGACTAGGGTTACCGTAAACTTCAGGAACCCGATTGGAAAAGATCAGAGTTATGCATTCAGCATGTCATACGTCGCGGGCGGATTGGTCTCCGGTACTGGTGCAAAGTACGCCTGTAGGCTCGGCGGGATAAACATCGATCCGGATGATTTTCCATACAATAGTTATGTCGTCAGAATTCAGGGGCCGAGCGGTTCGAAGCTTTTCACGACGGATTCAACTGCAGAAGTTTTGGCGACGGATCCGCCGACGGTCATGTATGAGACGCAAGTGAGCGCTCCCGGCAGCTTCGATGGGCTCTCCGCCGTGTTTTACACATCGCCAATGTACTACAAAGTAACTATGACTAATCATTTTGTTAACAGTGGTTCGGAAGTATCAAGGAACATAACTTTTGACGCGACGATGTTTGCTTATTTCCAATGGCAGTTCGCCGCTTTCGCAGGGACAAATCTGCCGCTCAAAACGATGTATGTCGACGAGGAAAACAATTGGCACGGCGTCTTCGATGTCGGCGACCTCCAGCCAGGGCAGAGCAAGAGTCTGAATATAGAGCTCATCTATATCGAAAACATTTACACGCCAAATATCTCGAAAAATGACGTTGGAACAATAGCCGATGTACCGGCTGGGCTTTCTCCCTACCTAGAAGCGCGTGAATATTGGGAGGTGGATAGCCCAATCATCCATCAGAGAGCCGATCAAATTGTCGGAACCGAAACCAACGCATACGAGGTTGCAAGGCTGATCGTCGAATATGTCAGCGATTATGTAACGTATGAAATTACATCACAAAGACAGGGCGCCCTTGAAACTCTCTTGAGTGGGCGGGGTGACTGCGACTGTTTCAGCGATTTGACGATTGCACTGAGCCGGGCGGTTGGCCTGCCCGCGCGCATGGATTTCGGTTGGGGATATCAGGAAAATCTGGTCGGCCACGCTTGGGTCGAGTTCTACCTGCCAGGGAAAGGTTGGCAGCCAGCGGATCCAACTTGGGCAAAAACTTCTGGCGATTATTTGTTCAAGCTGGACCCGATCCGCATACTTCGATACGTGCGCGGAATAAGCTCTTCCGAATCCGCTTCTGGATACACTTGGTACGATGCCCAACCTGACGTAGAGAGCGAGGATGTAAGTATCGTTTCGCTCACAAAATCGGGAGCTGCGCAGGTCCTTGTCCAAGCGGGGGAGAAAGCAATCGAAGTGGCGAGCGATCTACTGGCGTCGCATCCCGACGAAGCACTTGCTCAAGAGCTGGATGTTGCGCGCGCGAAACTGGAACAGGCGCAGGCTGCCAGCGACGAGGACGCGATTTTGTTGGCCCAGGAAGCTGTCGACCACGCGAACGTTGTAATCAAAGCCCTCGGGGAACCGCCTGAAGCTGGCTTCATTTTTCCAATAAGTGTTCTGTATCTAATAATCATCCTAGCAGTGATTGTTCCGATCGTTGGTGCAGCCGCTATCTGGATTCAAAAACGGAGAGCTTGACGCCGAACCTTCATTTCCACTGAAAGTTTTTATGTCCACTCTCGTCAGGTTAGTTCGGGATTTAAATGTCGGAGGAACCGAAGGCAAAGGAGCCACACGCTCATGATGACGCGTATGTTACCGATTACATCAAACACCTTGAGCAGCGCGTCCGAAACTTGGAGCACGAGAAGCGCACGTTCGAGGCGAGCTACGCGCGGCTTGAGCACGAGTTGCGCGGGCTCAGGGCCGAGTTCGAACACCTGAGGGTGCCGCCTCTGATTGCAGCGACGTTGATGGACGTGCTGTCGGACGGACGCGCCATCGTCAGGAGCTCGACCGGACCGCAGTTCGTCGTGGGCATTTCGCAGTTAATAAAACCGGACAACCTCAAGCCCGGTTCCAGGGTCGCGCTCAACCAGCGCACGTTCAGCATAATGGAGATCCTGCCGTCGAAGAAGGATCCGCTCGTGCTCGGGATGGAGATAGAGGAGGCGCCGAACGTGACTTACAAAGACGTCGGCGGCCTTCAAAACCAGATCGATGAAATACGCGAGACCGTCGAATTGCCCATGCTGAAGCCCGAGCTGTTCAAGAAGGTGGGCATCGAGCCTCCACGTGGGGTGCTCCTGTACGGCACGCCGGGGACGGGAAAGACGTTGCTTGCGCGGGCGGTCGCTCACGAGACGCACGCCACTTTCATCCGCGTGATAGGATCGGAGCTCGTGCAGAAGTACATAGGCGAAGGGGCGCGGATGGTCAGGGAGATGTTCGAACTTGCCAAGGAAAAGGCCCCGAGCATCGTCTTCATCGACGAGCTCGACGCGATCGGTGCGAGACGCATGGACACGTCGACCAGCGGCGACCGCGAGGTTCACAGGACGCTCATGCAGTTGCTGGCGGAAATAGATGGCTTCGACCCGCGCGGCGATGTAAAAATACTCAGCGCGACCAACCGACCAGACATATTGGATCCAGCGCTGCTGAGGCCGGGGCGCTTCGATAGGTTGATTCAATTCCCGGTGCCAGATGAAAGCGCGAGGGCGACGATATTCAAAATTCACACAAAGGGCATGAACTTGGCAAAAAATGTTGATCTGGCGGTGCTCGCTAAAAACACGAGCGGGAGCACGGGTGCAGATATCAGATCGATGTGCACTGAAGCAGGGATGTTCGCGATCCGCGACGTGAGGGAACAGGTGACGAAGGAGGACTTCGAGAAGGCAATCGCGAAGGTGACGGCCGTGGCGAAGGCGGCGCCCAAGCCAGAGGTAATGTTCGGATAACTTGTTATATTACAAAGTCCAAGTTTTGCGTGAGCAAAGAGCTAAATACAAACAGGAAAACTCCAATATTTGGCGATGACAAATGACACCTCCCAAAAATGCGGTGATTTTAACACACGGGGATGTTGACGGTGTATGCGCGGCGGCGATAGCGAAGACTTCTTATCCCAAAGCAGAAGTTGAGTTTGCAAACCCCCAAGACTTCATATCAAAGTTGGACTTCCTGTCTAAACACGATTGCGTCGTTATTTTAGACCTGGGGATAGCTACTACAAAAGAAGCTGAGGCGCAGGCGGCGTTCCAAAAGCTATCCAAGACCTCCAGTATTATCTACATCGACCATCACATTCGCCCCCCAGGATTGACCACAAGGAGCCTAGCTTGTAACAGGATTGTGCACAAAACGGATGCTAGCACTTCCGAGCTCGCATGGGAGTTCTTCAAGCCTGACATTTTTTATGATTTCATCGCAGTGTTAGGGGCAGTAGGAGACTATACAGAGAAAACTCCTCGGATGCAGGGGCTAATTGAAAAGTACGGCGATAGGAGAGTCTATCTAGAAACATTGTTGTTGGAATGGGCCTTGATGGTGGCCGAGGACTCGTTTAAACTGGGAGTGGTCGAAGAACTCGTCCAAGGCAAATGGCCCTATCAGATGTCCATCATGGGCGCAGAGGCAGATTACATTATAAGGCGGCAGAGGACACTGGAGCATTACGTGAAAGAGAAAGCTGAGACGATTTGTGAGCACGTGATGCTCATAAGGAACCCCCCGTTTAAGGCCACAGGCCCAGCTGCTACCATTCTGATTGATTCCGATAACGTAGACGTAGGCCTAGCGTCTCGTCAGGATGCGAACAGCGTTTATCTGAGCCTGCGGAGGCATAAGGACTCGGACGTAGACCTCGCCTCGCTGATCGAGGAGAGCTCAGTGCATTTTGGCGGATTTGGGGGGGGTCACAAGGAGGCGGCGGGAGGGAAGATCCCTGTTAATATGTTCGACGAGTTCCTTCTGGAGGTTAGACGCATGTTGCCCAAAGAACAGCTAAAAAGGACAAGGGGATTGAATGTGGAGTTCATAGACACAAAAATAATCAAGCGCAAGCTGTTCAAGGAAATCCTCGATCGCGAGCGGGCGGAGGAAGAACTCCGAGAGTCTGAGAAAAGATATCATACATTGTTTGAGAACGCCAGCGACGCAGTTTTTATAGTTGATACAGAAACCGGAAAGATAGGGTATACAAACAAAAAGGCAGAGAAACTTACCGGTAAAAATAGAGACGAACTCATCGGCATGCATTACTTAGAGTTGCACCCGCCAGAGGAAGCGGAACGCCATAAAAGAGGATTTATTGATGACGTAATATACGGCGGCGCTGCTGATAAGGAGGCCTTGGTGGTAAGAAAGGACGGCACTAGGGTCCCCGTGGTAATAAGCACAAATACTCTTGAATTAGGCAGAAAAAAAGTTATCCAAGGAATTTTCCACGACATCACCGAGCGCAAGAAGGCGGAGGAGGAGCTGAAAGAAAGCAGAGAAAAATACAAGGAACTTTTCAACAGTATCACTGATCCCTTCTTTGCCATGGACAAAGACCTAAAATGTACTTATTGGAATAAAGCATCGGAAAAATTTGTAGGAATTTCAGCGAAGGATGCAATTGGAAAGCGTATCAAAGACCTTTTTTCAGATAGCGAAGAAACAAAAGGAGCAATAAACATTTACCAAAATGTTTTAAAAAGGCAACAGTCCAAGACTTTCATGAGCAGGTACCATCTAAAAGATAGGGAGTACTTTTTAGAAATCAGTGCTTATCCCACTAAGGATGGCCTCTCTGTTTTCGTCAAGGACGTCACCAGGCTAACGCGGGTGGAGGAGAGGCGAATAAGAGCAGAGACAGAGGCAGAGGCGGCACAGGAGAGGGCAGCAATTATTGATGCAATGGGCGATGGGTTGATGTTAATCGATATGGATGGAAAAATAACTTCAGTTAACCCGGCATACGAAAAAATGATGGGCTATGAAAAAAACGAAATTGTCGGGGGAAATGTCGCTGATTTGATGAAAAAAGAAGTTAAACCGGAAGACCTGAAAACAGCCATGGGGCGCCTCAAGGCCAATACGAATGGCAAAGTTCTAGACCCCATAACCATTACTCTCTTCGCGAAGCGTGGTCGGGAGGTTCCCGTAATCATCACGTCATCGGTTACGAAAGATTCGGAAGGGAAACCCTCCTCACTAATTCTCGTATTCAAAGATATCACCAAGCACAAGAAAGCCGAAGATGTAGCTTTCAAAGAACCGTAAAGTATATCCATTGCTAATAGTAAACCTTTGTAAAACCCTCAGGAAATCCCGAAAACCTTCATTATCAGCTGTCATGTCTGCCCTGTCTCTGCGCATCTTAACCAGTTGCCCAGCCAGCTTGCCGATCCTCGCTTTATTGTAGCATAAAACAAAAATGATAGGTTAGGAAATCTTTGTAACCTTGATGTTCGGATAACTTTTTATCCAGAGGAGACCAAACTTTGACCGCCCGATGATGTCAAGACATCTACGAGCTTCGGCTATGACATGATGATGGGCGAACTGAGGGCCCCAGAATCCAAATTCTACTTTCCAACTTTAGGCAACTTTGTCAGAGCTTTTTTTATGAGAGATTCCGGATATTCGTAGTCCGTGAGTTTTTTGTTGAGGTATGCGTCGTATGCGCTCAAGTCCAGCAGCCCGTGTCCGCTCGCGGCCAGGAATATCGTCTTCTCCTCGCCCGTCTTCTTGCATCTCAGGGCCTCGTTTATCGCGCCCCTGGCGGCGTGCGCGGTCTCCGGGGCTATGATGATGCCCTCCGTACGTGCGAATGTGATGGCCGCTTCGAACACCTCGTTCTGGTTGAAGGCCACAGCCTCCATGAACCCATCTTTCGTGAGCCTGCAGAGCAGCGGGGCGTCGCCGTGATACCTCAGCCCTCCGGCGTGGATCGGCGGTGGGATGAAACTGTGCCCGAGCGTGTACATCTTCACTATTGGTGCCATCTTAGCGGTATCTCCAAAGTCGTAGGCGTAGGGTCCTTTTGTAAGGGTTGGGCATGCCTTCGGTTCGCAGGAGACCACCTTGAGGTGCGGCTTTTTCCCGCTTATCTTGTCCGCGACGAACGGGAACGATGCGCCGGAGAAGTTGCTCCCTCCGCCGACGCAGCCGAACATCGAGTCGGGATAATCGTCGATGAGCTCGAACTGTTTCTTGCACTCCAACCCAATCACGGTCTGGTGAAGCAGCACGTGGCTGAGCACGCTACCCAATGAATATTTAGTGTTCTCGTGAGTCACGGCGTCCTCTACTGCCTCCGAAATCGCCATGCCCAGGCTGCCAGAGCATTTTGGGTCGTCCTTCAAGACTTTTTTGCCGTACTTCGTTCGGTTGCTCGGGCTGGGTATGCACTCGGCGCCCCAGGTCTCCATCATTATGCGCCTGTATGGTTTTTGATCGTAGCTCGCCCTCACCATGTAGACCGTGCACTTCATGCCGAACAGGCAGGTGGCGAACGCGAGCGCGCTTCCCCACTGGCCTGCGCCAGTCTCCGTGGCGAGGCGGGCCACACCCTCCTTCATGTTGTAGTAGGCCTGGGCGACGGCGGTGTTGGGCTTGTGGCTTCCGGGTGGGCTGTTGCCCTCCCACTTGTAATAAATTTTAGCTGGAGTTTTCAGGAATTTTTCTAGCCTGGTGGCGCGGTACAGCGGCGTGGGGCGCCATATGCGGTAGATGTCGCGCACCTCTTCAGGTATCGGGATCCAGCGCTCCTGGCTGACCTCCTGCTTGATCAGCTCCATCGGAAAAAGTGCTTTTAGGTCATCTGGCCCGATCGGCTGTCCTGTGGCCGGATGCAACGGAGGGTCGAGGGGCGTTTTCAGATCAGCTTGGATGTTGTACCACTGCTTTGGGATGTCTTCCTCACTCAGCTCGATTTTCACCTTTTCCATACAATCACAACAAAATCCATTTCAAAGGACTCTATTATAAAGTTTCGTGAATGTACTAAATTGTGGATTTCATGTTGGAAACGATCGCCCAGCTCGGCATCGGGTTCGTCGTGGCGCTGTCCGGTGCCCTGATACCTGGCCCAATGCTCGCATTCGTCGTGGCAAAGAGCGCCTCATTCGGCGAGAGGGCCGGTTTTTTTGCCGCGGTCGGGCACGCGTTGGTGGAGGTCGTGATACTCGCGCTCATCGCCGCTGGCTTGGGCATCGTCTTGGCTAGCACCAGCTTTCAAACTTTTTTCGGGGTGCTCGGAGGAGTGCTGCTCGTCGTGCTCAGCTTGTTCACCTTCGTCAAGTTGAGGGCCAAGACTCCGAAGTTGAGCAGCGCTGCGTTGGGGTACCACCCGATCGTCGGCGGGGTAATCTACAGCACAGTGCTCAACCCGAGCGTCTTCATCTGGTGGGCGACCGTGGGCTTCGCGATGCTGATGGAAGCAGTGTTGGTGGCGTCCTTCGCAGGCGTCGCGCTTTGGTTAGTCGGGCATTTTATGGCGGACATCGCTTGGTTCTCTTTGGTTTCATATCTTGTTGCGAAGGGCAAGTGGTCAAAGGATAGCAAGGCACAGAAATATCTGCTGGTTACATTTGGGTGCATGTTGTTAATCTTTGGGTTTTACTTTTTGATCAAATACGGACTGCAAATTTAGAAATCTATACGTCTGTGTACCGCGCCCAAGCTTTTTTGCTTCGACTAAATCATCGGGGTCGTCTATGTCGGTGGCTACTGTGACGGAGCGGTAGATACGAGGTTTGACGCCGGCGCGATGAGCCTCCAAGAGGTGCGCTGGAAAACTTTCCCCGCCGAAACGCGGGCTCATGACATCAGGTGGCTTGAGAAAAAGCGCGTTTGTTCCGTTGTCCTTTGAAGGAGTGATTACAATTTCTCGTTGTGAGGAAGCCATCGCTATTATGTTTTCGATGTCGTTGGCGGTCAGAAAAGGGATGTCAGAAGGAATTATCAGCACCGACATGGCCCCGTTTGTGATGGCGCTCTGGATGGCGATCTTCAGCGCCTCGTTGAACTCTACACCTGGTTCGATGACTCCTTCAGCTCCGCTTTTTCTGGCGAACTTTACGACATCTTCATCGGGGGAAACGACGATCGTGCCCGTTATCGACCGCGCGCCGCTCATCGCCTTCAACACATCCTTCAACATCGCGAGGACGAGCTCGCGCCTCTGTTTTGGAGTAAGCACGGCGCTCAGGCTCGACTTCGCATCCTTCAGACGTTTGACCGGAACGATTGCAAATGTCAGCATATTCTCAAAACACATTTATTGAGCAGCGCATCTTTATGATGGTATCTAGATGGATTCGAACGCACATATCGGGCGCGAGGTCAGCTACTCCAACAACGTCTTCCTACCCATCACGAACCTTTGCCGAAACCTCTGCTCTTACTGCGGATTCAGGCGCGACCCGAACGATGGCACCTGGTTCATGTCGCCGGAGGAGGTCATCGAGCTCGCGAAACGGGCAAAGGTCGCGGGGTGCTCGGAAGCCTTGATCACGCTCGGCGAACGGCCCGATGTTCACGCCGAAGCTAGAGAAAAGCTTGAGGAATTTGGATACAAAGACACGGTCGACTACTTGGTAGGACTCTGCCGACAAATTTTAGAGCTCGGGCTGTTGCCCCACACGAATGCTGGCACATTAAATGAACGCGAGCTCCTCCATTTGCGCCGATACAACGCCAGCATGGGGCTGATGCTCGAATGCGCTGCGGAGCTTCCCGCGCATCGAAACAGCCCTGGCAAAGACTCATGGTTGCGCCTCGAAGTCATTGAGGCTGCTGGTAAACTTCGAATCCCTTTCACGACTGGCCTGCTCGTAGGCATAGGCGAAAGCTCTGAGGATCGCGTGCGCTCGCTGCGTGAGATCCAAAAACTTCACGAGCGCTACGGCCACATTCAAGAAATTATCATACAACCGTTCGCACCGAAGCCCAATACACCGATGGCGGAATGCGCTGGCCCGAGCGATGCCGAGCTGCTCGCAACCGTGGAGATGGCGCGGGCATTGATGCCGGAGATGAGCATCCAAGTGCCACCCAACCTCGTGTCCAACGTTGGACGCTTCTTGCTGGCAGGTGCCAACGATCTCGGAGGCATATCATCAGTTACGCCAGATTTCATCAATCCTGAAAGACCGTGGCCGACCATCGAAGAAATTGAGATGACTATCAAAAATGTTGGGTTCTCGTCCCGCGAACGCTTACCTATTTACCCGCGCTACGCTTTGGACAAAAGTTTCATGTCAAAGGAAGTTTATGAGTGCGTAAGTAAATTGGCGGATGTCGATGGTTACCGGGGGCAGGATTGATGTTTGAAAAATTGTTCGACTCACTCGATCCAAAATTTTGCGGGATCATTGAAAAAGCGTTAGAGGGGGAGGAAATAACCGTCGAGGAATGCGAGCGCTTGTTGCATGCGGATGGAAGAGAACTTCACGCGCTTGTTTTGGTGGCAGATGAAGTTAGACGCCAGAGAGTTGGTGATGTCGTGACTTATGTCGTGAATAGAAATATCAATTATTCCAACATTTGCGTGGGCGACTGCAAGTTCTGCGCGTTCAAACGCAACCGAGGCGATCGAGACGCATACACGTTGACCTTGGAACAGATCTCGGATAAAACGAAAGAAGCGCTCAATTTTGGTGCGACCGAAATTTGCATGCAGGGCGGCCTCAACCCTGAGCTCAAACTCGAAAACTACGTTGCGATGTTGAAGGCAATCAGAAACGTATCGGCCGACATCCACATACACGCGTTCTCGCCGGCTGAATTGAACTTCATCGCGAGACAAAGCGGGCTGCCTTTGAAAGGAGTGATCGAGACTTTGCTGGAGGCTGGCTTGAACTCGGTGCCTGGAACAGCCGCGGAAATTCTAGCTGATAGGGTGCGGGATATAATTTGTCCTGGAAAAATTAGCTCGAGCGAGTGGCAAACGACGATCAAGCTCTGCCATCGTTTGGGTTTGCCGAGCACAGCGACCATGATGTACGGTCATGTTGAGACGCCGCGCGAGCAAGCTGAGCACATGGCGCTCGTGCGAGAAATCCAACGCGAAACGCACGGTTTCACCGAATTTGTGTTGCTCCCCTTTATGCACGAGAACACGCCGCTTCAACGGGAAGGCATCGCGCGGGATGGCTCAAGCGGTGTGGATAACATTCGTGTTCACGCGGTCGCAAGACTCATGTTGGCCGGATACATCGACAACATACAAACATCCTGGGTCAAGCTCGGACCGAAGGTCGCACAGATGATGTTGAGCGGCGGGGCGAACGACCTCGGCGGCACGTTGCTAGAAGAAAACATTTCACGTGCGGCCGGCGCTCGGATCCAAATGATGGCTCCTCGAGAGTTGGAGCGATTGATCAAGGAAATTGGGAGAATCCCTAAGCAGCGGACGACGACGTATGGCACGCCTCAGATTGGCGGCAGCTTGATGTCCGCGAGGGGTAGCTGCAGGATAGCCCGCGCGAGCCTGACCCGCGCCGCATGATCGGGCATCATCAGGTCTGCGAACATCGCCCTCATTCCAAGCTCCATTATAGATTGAGCGAACTGGTCGTCTTTCTCGTCTATCAAGATGCTCGCAGCGACGTCCCGATATATCTGCGCCACGCCGCGTGGAGTCACTTCCTGCCCGACGCCTTGCATCAGAACTCCGGCTGGCCCGCTCACGGGTTTCCTCCCGATTATCGGGCTGACCGCGAGCACCTTATCGCGGTTTTGTGAGAGCAATTCTCTTATCTCTTTGATGGCGAGTATTGGCCCGATGCTCGTCACGGGGTTGCTGGGTCCGATCAATATCAACTTGGCCATTTGAAGCGCTTCGATTACCCCGGGCGCTGGCTTCGCGTTCTCGGCGCCTTCGAAACTTATTCCCAGAACTTTATCTGAAGCGTCTCTAGCGATCAAGAACTCGTGAAAAGTTATGGGGCCCGCCTCGGTATGGATGAGCGTCCGCACTTTATCATTCGTCATCGGCAGCACGTTTGTGCGCACGCCCAATTTATCGCACATCTCCCTCGTCACTTCAGAAAGCTTCTTTCCTTGCTTCAGCATCGTCGTGCGATAGAGTATGGTCGCCCTGTCGCGATCGCCTATCCGCAGAAGTTCCGTCTGCCCGAGCCGCTTGAGCATCTCGTGACAGAAAAATGTGTCACCGCGGATGCCGTACCACTTATCTTCATCGACGATACCCGCCAGCGTGTACATAACACTATCGATGTCCGGAGAAACGTGCAGGTCTGAAACGGTGGGGTCTTCTCCGGTGTTCGCTATCACCGAAAAGTCCTCAGGCTTCAGCAGCCGTGAGAACCCTTGAATTAATTTCGGTGTTCCAGTTCCACCAGAGAGTATGGCAATCATCGCTTCACCCGAAAAGATCTTTTTCGCGCGGCATTATCAGCTCTTTCACGCTTCCTTTTCCTTTCTCGTATGTTGCTCCTTTTATCACCGCAACTGGTGTGCCTTCGCTGGCCTCACCTATCACGGCAACCCCCGCGGCTGCGAGAGCATCGGCCACGCCTATCACCTTACTTTTAAGTTTCTTTCCATACAAGTCTCGCCTTCCTCGTAAACGCATCAAAGGTTTCATCCCAGCTACCCCTATCGCAGTGCCGATCGCACCCATCCTGAATGGCCTGCCGTGAGTGTCGGAGATTATCACAGCGACGTCGGCCCCACTCGCCTGTTTTATCCTTTTCCTGATGCGTTGAGCGCTGGCATCTGGGTTGCGCGGCAGCAGGGTGACTTTTCCATGCTCCACATTGGAATGGTCCACGCCCGCACTCGCGCAGACAAATCCATGATGAGTTCTCGCGACCAACACGTGCCGCAGCCGCACGATTTCCTTTGACTCGCGCAGTATCACCTCCATCTCGCGTGGATCCTTGTCGAGCTGCTTCGCCAATCGCTTGGCAAATTCACTAGTTTTCACCTTGTTGAGGTCTACGACACACCCTTCGGCTTTCGAAACTATGCTCTGCGTCACGACGACGACATCGCCATCTTCCAACTTGAGGCCTTGTTTATCAGCTGCGCGAGCGACGAGTCCGCCAATGTCGGCGCCGCGTTTCACAAGTGGGAATCCTTCGAGAGCTATTACATGCATCCGCACACCATCGAGTATTTTAACATACCCACATTAAAACCATCAGGGAGAAGATGAAATTTGGTGTGGAGTTCGTACCTTACAAACCGATAGACGTTTTAGCCAAGCTCGCGAATGAAGTTGAAAAAGCAGGATTCGAGCACATTTGGATATGCGACCACTACCACAATCGCTACGTTCACTCCGTGCTTGCGAGGCTTGCGACCGAGACCAAGCGCGTGAAGCTCGGCCCAGGCGTGACCAATCCTTACCTCACCCATCCAGCAATCACCGCTGCGGCCATCGCCACATTGGATGAGCTTTGCGACGGCAGGGCTGTGCTCGGGATCTCCGCGGGCGACCCAGTTTATCTTGCGACGCTCGGTGTCCAGCTACACGATCCCGTTGAGTCCGTAGAGGAGGCCGTCCACATCATAAGAGAACTCTTGGCTGGAAAACGCGTCGACTTCTCTGGAAAAATTTTTACATGCAAGGGCGCCAAGCTGAGGCACACTCCGAATAGGAGGATACCAGTGTACATAGGTGGCAGGCGCCAGCGCATGCTTGAGCTTGCGGGTTCGATAGCCGATGGAGTATTGATAAACGCATCGCATCCTGATGACATGAAAGAATGTATATCGTACATCCGCGAGGGCGCCAAGAAGTCAAAAAGAAATTTGAAGGATTTGGATATCGCGGCGTACATGGCTACGTCGATAGACGATAATATTAAAAAGGCTCGATCGATCGTGAAGACCGTCGTAGCGTTCATCACAGCTTCCAGCCCCAAGAGCTCGCTCGAGCATCATGATATCTCGCCCGCAGATGTGGCAAAAGTGCGCAAGTATCTTGGAAATGGGGAAATCCAGAAGGCAGCTGCGGCCGTGACTCTTAGCATGATAGAAGCTTTTTCCGTGTGTGGACCTATCGCCAAGTTGAAGGCGCGTCTCGACGATATACGCGAGCTCGGCATAACTCAGGTTGTTATTGGCTCACCAATTGGACCGGAGCCGACGAAAGTAATTCAATCGATCAAAAAATTGCTGTGAATCAAGCGCCGGGCTTGAACGTGCCAGATAGAGATTCAACAGCCACTGGCAGAGGCTGGTTAGACGTCCGTCGCTGTTCGATCTCTCTTAAAGCATTCTGCATTTTCTTCAACGATAAACGTTTCACTAAATCAATGCCGGGTTTGACGTCTGTAAGAGGCGTCACATCGAGCACTCCAGCTGACTTGGCCAATTCGAATGCTTCTTCACCGATTGGGGTGCGGGTAAGAACTGTTGAATAACTAAGCGGAGATCCGACCGCTCCGACTGAGATGTCCGCAAGATCCGAGGCGAAGTCAAAGCACAACTTGCACGGCGTGTCCACGAACTGCCTGAGCGAGTCGACATCCAATTCACGTTTTGGCTTTCCTTTGCAGTAAATTGTAAACTTTCCGTGTTTAATGTCAAACTTGGCAACATCCGCCAATTTTATTCCGAGTTGCTCCTCCACGACTTTTTTGAAAAACGCTTCGTAGGGGAGCGCTTCCACACAGAA
>Ga0315289_10009421_pt1 | contig 14054 bp, 13 predicted proteins | sample YL17G11_40_MG_FD_203452 | JGI IMG/M metagenome (GOLD analysis project Ga0315289, IMG submission 203452) | Sediment microbial communities from Yellowstone Lake, YNP, Wyoming, USA - YL17G11_40 | ecosystem: Environmental > Aquatic > Freshwater > Lake > Sediment | place: USA: Wyoming | collected...
GACGGCGAGGTGTTGGCTAGCCTGCGCCTGGGGGAGGTCGGCATCTTGGTGGCAGACCTCTAACCCGAGCGTGCGCGGGGCACACGATGGCAGGAAAGACCGGGGGCGTCGCAGGGGCACTCGGGACAGTCCGCGACCAGGGCGCCGCCACCCGCCTGAGGCGGGGACAGTGCCCGTGAGCGGGTCGTAGGGGCGGGCCAGCCCTTCCGCGGGCGAACGGGGGCCTGCCCCCACGGCCGGGCGACCACACCGGGTCGCCCCCACGAGGAAGGGCAGGGGGGGGCCGGGAGTTAGGTTGCTTCGCGAGGCGCCGTGGGGATGTGGGTGACGATCATGAAGAGGCCGGTGCCCACGAGCAGGATGAGGAGGCCCCGCTGGTAGAGCCCGAGCCACCACGGTTGGCACAGCGCGAACACCGCGAAGGCCATCAGCACCTGCGCCAAAGTCTCAAACCATGCTACGACTCGGCCGACCATCGCGCCTCTCCCTCAGGACAAGGCCCGCTCCGTCTCGCGGTCGAAGAGGTGCATCCGCGCCTGGTCAATGGCAAAATGGACCGTCGCTCCCATCGCCGGCTTGAACGTCGGCGGCGTCTTGGCGCGGATGATCTGCTCGCCAACCTTGAGATCAATGATGTTCTCCGAACCCAGCGGCTCGACCACATAGACCTCCGCCGGCAGCCAGCCTCCGGGCGCGTCGGTGGACACCGCCACGTCTTCCGGCCGCGCGCCGAGCACCAGCGCCCGTCCCGCGCCCTGCTGCGTCATCTCGGCACTGAGCGGCGGCGCCAACCCCAGTTGGAACTGCGCGCGCGCGGCGTTCAGCGCCGCGCCGTCGCCGCTCACGGTGCAGTCCACGAAGTTCATGCCGGGGCTGCCGACGAAGTGCGCGACGAACAAGGTCTGCGGGTTGTCGTAGACCTGCGCCGGCGTGCCGACCTGCTGCAGCAGCCCGTTGCTCATCACCGCGATGCGGTCGGCCATGGACATCGCTTCCACCTGGTCGTGCGTGACGTAAACGGTGGTGGCGTGCAGGTCCACTTGCAGGCGCTTGAGTTCCGCGCGCATCTCCTCCCGCAGTTTGGCGTCGAGCGTGCTCAGCGGCTCGTCCATGAGGAAGGCGCGCGGGCGCCGCACCATCGCCCTTCCCAGCGCCACGCGCTGCATCTCGCCCCCGGAGAGTTGGCCGGGCCTGCGCGAGAGCAGGTCGCCGATGTGCAGCACCGCGGCGACCTCTTTCACCGCGCGGTCTATCTGGTCGCGCGGCGTGCGCTGGGCGCGCAAGGGGAAGGCGATGTTGTTGTAGACGGTCAGGTGCGGATAGAGCGCGTACATCTGGAACACGAAGGCGATGTCGCGATCCGCGGGCGAGAGGTTGGTGACCGGCTGCTCGCCGATGTGGATCTCGCCCTCGTCGGGCCGGACCAGGCCCGCGATGCAGCGCAGCGTCGTGGTTTTACCGCTGCCGGAGGGACCCAGCAGCACCATGAACTCGCCGTCTTGAATGTCAAGGTCCACGCCGGCGACGGCCACCGTGGCGCCGTAGCGCTTTCTCAAGCCGCGTATCTTGATGGATGCCATCAGCGTTCCTAACGACGCACGGCGCCGAAGGTGACGCCGCGCAGGAGATGATTGCGCACCAGGAAGGTGAATACCAACACCGGCAGCAACATGACAAACCCGGAGGCGGAGACCTCGCCCCACTGGATGCCCTCGGGCCGTATCTTGCCGACGATCTCGGGGGGGGCGGTGCGGGCGTTGGCGCCGGTGAGCACGAGCGCAAAGGCGAACTCGTTCCAGGCCGTTATCAGGCAGAAGACGGCGGTGGCGGCCATGGCGGGGATGGCCTGCGGCAGCACTACCTTGAAGAAGGCGCGAGCGCGCGAATAGCCGTCGCACATCGCCGCCTCCTCGTAGTCCGCGGGAATCTCGTCAATGAACCCCTTCATCATCCACACGGCAAAGGCCATGTTGAACACGGTGTACAGGAAGATCATGCCCAGATGGGTGTCGCGCAGGCCCCAGTCGCGGTACATGAGGAAGACGGGGATGACGATGGCGATGGGCGGGAGCATGCGCGTGCTCAGGATGAAGAAGAGCAGGTCGGCCTTGCCCTTCATGGGGAAGCGCGAGAAGGCATAGGCGGCGAGGGTGCCGAGCAGAACGGCCAAGATGGTGCTGATGGTGCCGATGATGATGCTGTTGGCCAGCCGGCTGGGGAACTCGGTGGCGCCGGCCAACTGCCCCTTGGCCACGAAGACGTTGCGGTAGTTGAGCAGGGTGGGCTTGAAGAGATGCTTGGGAGGCATGGCGAAAACGTCGCCCGGCGCCTTCAGCGAGGTGGCCAGCATCCACAGGATGGGGAACAGGTAGAACAGCAGGGCCCCCAGCAGAATGACGAGCACGAGGACGCGCCAGAGCCCGAGCCCGGCCCTGGGCCTCACCATGTCCACGGCGCCACCCCCGTCCGAGTAGACAGTAGACGGTAGACGGTAGGTGTAGTACTCACGCAGGTTGTTGACACTTTGGGGCAGAGAAGAGGGCGTTGCGACACTGGTAGTAGGGGCGGCACCTTCTGCCGCCCGCCGGCTGTGCGGACGCGATAAGATGGTGTCCCTACTGTCCCCTCCCGCATCGTGCCAGGCACGCCTTGACCCTCCTTCGGTCTCGTCGTCTGCCTCTCTCTGCCGCCTGCCACCTACTACCTGCCTCCTATTGGCCTGCGGCCTTCGCCAGGCGCCGCACATAGATGTTGGACAGCCCGATGATGATCACCAGCAAGACGTACGCCAGCGCGCATGAGCGTCCGGTCGCGAAGTGCTCGAAGGCGTCGCGGTAGAGCAGCAGCGAGACGGTCGCGGTGCTGGTGCCCGGCTGGCCGCCGGTGAGGCTGTAGACCAGGTCGAAGAGTTTGAAGGCGTCCATGGTGCGAAAGAGCAGCGCGATGATGAGCAGCGGCCAGACCAAAGGCAGCGTGACGTGACGGAACTTGAACCAGCCCGACGCCCGGTCCACCTCCGCCGCCTCGTAGAGCGACTGCGGCACCGCCGAAAGCCCCGCCAGCGATATGAGCATGATGAAGGGCGACCACATCCAGGTGTCCACGACGATGAGCGCGGCCAAGGCGGTGTTGCCGTGCGACAGCCAGGCGACGCGGGGTAGGTGCAGCAGGCTGAGGTAGTAACCCAGTATCCCCCAGTTGGGGTCCAGCATGAACTTCCAGAAGAGACCCACGACGGCGGGGCAGAGCATCATCGGCGTGAGCATGAGCGTGCTCACCAGCCCCCGCCCGCGAAAGCGGTTTTGCAGCAGCAGCGCCAACCCGAAACCGATCACGAACTGGAGCGCCACGGCGCCCACCACGAACTCCGCGGTGGTGGTGAAGTGAGACCACACGTAAGTGCTGGAGAGCAGCTCGCGGTAGTTGCCCGCGCCCACGTAGTGCGATTCGGCCCCCACCATGGCGCTGTACTCGCGGAAAGAAAGGTAGAGGGACCACACCAGCGGCCGCGCCACGAAGACCACCAGCAGCGCCAGCGTAGGCAGCACGAACAGCCACTTCAGTTGGTTGTCCGACAGTGGCCGCCGCCACAAAGGCCGCCGTCTTCCGCGGCCCTGTGCCTCCACCGGTGCGGCTTGGCTAAGGCTCAACGGCTCCGCTGCCTCCGCGCCCGGTGCAATGCCTGCAAAGCTGGCCTACTTGTAATACCCGGCCTTCTCAAGGAGGGCCTGCTGCTTCTCGGCGATGGTGTCCAGGGCCTCCTTGGGGCTCATCTGCCCTACCACGGCCCCGTTCAGATACTCCTGCATGTAGTCGAGCATCTGCGCATACTCCGGCATGTTCCAGAAGTCTTTCAGCAGCGGCAGGCTCTCGCGCAGCGGCCCATTGTAGGGTTTCGCCTTGAGGAAGCGATCGGTGTTGAGGATGGACTTCTTGCCGGTGTAGCCGCCGCCGTCCACCCACTTCCACTGCGTCTCGTCGGACTGGAACCAGTCAATGAACTGCAAGGCTTCCTTCTGGTGCTTGGAGTAGGTGCAAACGCCGATGCCTTGTCCGCCCAGAGAGACGAAGTGCTTCTCCGCGCGCGGGCACACGGCGAAGCCCACTTTGTCGGCGACTTTCGAGTTCTGCGGATCCAGATAGGAAGGCATGAAAGCGAACCAGTTGACCCCCATGGCGACGAGCCCTTCCTGCACCGCGCGGTTGACCTCGTCGAAGCCATAGGTGGCGGAGCCGGAAGGGGCGAACTTATAGAGGCTCTTGTAGAACTCGAGCGCCTTGACCGCCGCGGGGGAGTTGAGGTAGCCGCGCACCTCGTGGGTCACCGGGTCCCAGAGGTCGCCGCCGAAGCACCACAGAATCTGGTTCCAGTCGGTGGAGATGCAGTCACCGGCGCGGGTGAACTTGGTGGCCAAACCGTAGAGTTTGGGCGGGCGGGTGAAGAACTGCGCGATGTCGCGCAGGTGCGCCCAGGTCTCCGGCGGCTTCAGGTCGTAGCCGTACTTGGCCTTGAAGGCAGCCTGCTCCTTCGGGTTCTCAAAGAGGTCCTTGCGGTACACCAGGCCCAGCGCATCTTGCTCGCAGGTGACGGCGTAGTAGCGGTTGCTGCCGGAAGGGTATTCGCCGTACGCCTTGAAGGTGGCCTCGTAGTAGTCCTCGGGCTTGATGTTCTTGGCCTGGCTCTTGATCCAGTCGGTCAGTTGCAGCAGGTGGCCGCCGGTGACCATCTCGCCCACCCACTGGCTGTCCACGACAATCAGGTCCCAGGAAGACCCCTTGGCGTGCATCTCGGTAAAGAGGCGGCCGTGATACTGGTCGTAGGGCACGTAGTCCCCCTTCACCACGATGCCGGTCTCCTTGGTGAAGTCCTCGGCCACCTTGGTCAGCAGTTCGGCGGGCTGCCACTGGAACCAAGTGACGCTGAGGGTGATGCCCTTGCCGGGCCCGGCAGGGCCTGCGGCCCGCTCGCCCTTCTTGGCACAGCCGAAAGCGATAAGGGCGCCGGTCAGGGACAGCACGGCGAGCAGCACAATTCGCTTACGCACTTGTATCAACCATCCTGTGTGGGCGCGACTTTACGGCAGTTGCTTGCGGGCGTCAAGGAGCCGCAGGCCAATGTCGGAGATGCCCAACCAGCCCCGACGGGAGGGCCGGGCGGCCCTCCCCTACGAATCGCGACCCAGCGGGTGCGGGGCTCCTGCACTGGAAGACTCGGCGAATCGCCGCTACGGAGCAGCCGGGAACAGGCGGTCGGTGCGCGGATTGGGCACGGGCACCGGCGCGCCGCCGCGGGCAATGGATTCCTGCGAGGCCATGTCGCAGAGAGTCATGTCCAGTGTCCTGAACACGTCTATCGGCGGGTCGGTGTCGTTGATGATGCTCCGGACGAACTCGTAGGCAACGAAGTAGTCGCCCCCACCGTGCCCGGCGGCCGCCGCTTTCTCGCTTAGGCTGCGCCACGGCTCGGGCATGAACTCGGCCTCGAAATCCCAAAGCGAGTGCCACTGGTTCTCGTCCTCGCCATGGAAATCCTCGACCCAGACCTTGTGGTCGTCGCCGAAGCCGCGCGCCGCTTCGTAGCAGCCCTTGGCGCCTTGCAGCAGATACCAGGTCATGTTGTGCGGGCGCTTGGAGACGCTGTCGTGGCCGATGACGATGAGGTGGCCCTTCTCGGTCTGGCACAGCATCACCGTGGTGTCGTCCATCCGCCCTCGCTTCCAGCGGTGCATACCCGAGCCCATGCAGCACACCGTTCTGACTCTGTCCTGCATCCAGTTCAGGCAGGGCCCGAGGCTGTGAGTGCCGTAGGTAGAGCCGCGTTTCCGCGCGCGCAGGTCGCCGCGCCAGGTGAGCGAGCCGTCCGGGTTGGCGTAGAGCGAGACGCAGTCGTGGAGGTAGGCGCCCTCGCAATAGTGCACCTCGCCGAAAAGCCCGGCCTCCACCATCCCGCGGACCAACTGCTGCGCCTTACCGTAGACGTAGTTTTCCGCCATCATGTACTTGGCCCTGCTCGCGCGCACCGCGTCCAGCAATTGCTGGCACTCCTCCAGGTTCGTCGCGGCGTTGACCTCGCAGAGCACATGAACGCCCCGCTCCAGGGCCGCGACCGACTGCGGCACGTGCGCCGGCATAGGCGAGGCCACCACGAGCGCGTCAATCCCGGACTCAAGCAGCGCCTCAAAGTCGGCGAATTGGTGCTTGACCCCGAGGGCCGCGGCGCCACGCGCCAGGTTCTCGGGATCGGGGTCCATCAGCGCCCAGTTGGTGACGCCTTCTAGGGAGCCGATGTGACCGAAGGAAGGGGCGCGCCGCGCGCCCGTAAAGCCGACCTTCAACTCGTGACGCATCGCCGGTCTCCTGCTCGAGCGGTCGCCGTCACTCTCCCGCCGCTCGGCGCAGCACGCCCCAGACGCCGTCCCAGTCATCGGCCCCCGGGCAGTTGCTCAGGTTGGTTTGCTGCGTGCCGTCAGCGCGCATCTTGTACTGTTCGATGTTGCCGTCGCGGTCACTCTCGAAGAGCAGCCAGCGGGCGTCCGGGCTCCAGGCCGGCCAGCTCTCCCACGCGGGATTGTTGCTCAGGTTCTTCAGGCCGGTGCCGTCGGTGTTGACCACGTAGATCTCGTGGTTGCCGTCACGATCGGTGGCAAAGGCAATCTGATTGCCGCGCGGCGACCACGAGGGCCAGGAGTCCCAGGCCGCGTTGTTGGTCAGGTTCCGCGGCTGCGTGCCGTCGGCCCGCATGATGTAGATCTCGGAGTTGGCGTCGCGGTCGGTGCGGAAGACTATCTGCCGCCCGTTGGGTGCAAACCAGGGGCGGTCGTCCTTAGCGGGATTGTTGGTGATGTTGCGGAGGTTGGAGCCGTCGGCATTCATCAAGTAGATGTCGTCGTTGCCGGTGCGGTCGCTGACGAACGCAATCGTGCGTCCATCCGGCGACCAGGCGGGCTGGCAGTCGCTAGCGGGATCGAAGGTGAGTTGCCGCTGGTTGGAGCCATCGGCGTTCATGACCCAGATATCGCCGGCCGGCAGGTACTCCGAGGGCCCGGCGCTGGAGACGAACGCGATCTTCCTGCCGTCAGGCGACCAGAAGGGCTCCGCGTCGCTGGTGTCGGGGCGGTTGGTGATGTTCCGTTGGTTGGAGCCGTCGGTGTTCATCAGGTAGACGTCCCAGTCGCCGGTGCGATTCGAAGCGAAGGCCACCAGGTCGCCGCGCACCGGCCCCGAGACGCCCATCACCGGCTCATCGGTGACCACCCCTCCTCCGCACCCCCAGACCGTGAGTGCTCCGAGCGCCAGCACAAGCCAAGCCAACGTGCGAGTGCAACTGCGCAGAACAGTCATCCTCGACTCCCCCGTCCTGAAGTTTGGCATGGATTCTAGCCGTCGGAGCAGGACGGCGCAATGAGGGCGTACCTGCCCCGTAGGGGACGGCCGCCTGGTTTACCAGCCGAAGGAGGGCCGTCCCGTGTGCGCGAATCTGCCGGCCACGCGGCACGAGGGCGGGCACGGTGGCCCGCCCCTACGCAAGACAAGCACCGGTAGGAGCCCGGCTCAGACGGGTCGCGAGGGCTACGGCGGCCCCATAATGCCATCCCAATCGGTCGCCGCCGGGTAATTGCTCAGATTGGTCGGCTCGCTCCCGTCAGGACGCATCTTGTACTGTTCGATGTCCCCGTCCCGGTCGCTTTCGAAGAGAATCCACTGCCCGTCGGGGCTCCACTCGGGCCAGGTCTCGTTCGCCGGATTGACGGTCAGCCTCGTTAGGCCGCTGCCGTCCCGGCTCATCACGTATATCTCCTTCATGTCCCCCGGCCCATCCCGGTTCGTGGCAAAGGCGATCTGCTGTCCATTGGGGGACCACGAGGCCCAGCCGTCCCAGGCCGGATTCTTGGTCAGGTTGCGCAGGTCGGTGCCGTTGGCGCGCATCAGATAGACCTCGGAGTTGCCGTCGCGCCAACTGCGAAAGGCGATCTCGCTGCCATCAGGTGCGAAGCGCGGATGGGTGTCTCCCGTCGGATCGTCAATGATCTTGCGGAGGTTGGAGCCGTCCGGGTTCACCATCCATATGCCCCCGCTGCCTCCCTTGTTGGAGGAGAACGCGATGGTGCTGCCGTCCGGGGACCACGCCGGCTGTCCGGCTTCGGCTGCATCGTAGATGACCTGGCGCTGGTTCGATCCGTCCGCGTTCATCACGCAGATCACCGCGACGTAAGGTTCTACGCGGTTGCCGGACACGAAGGCGATCTGCCGGCCGTCTGGAGACCAGAAGGGCTCGTCCTCATCGCTGTACGGCCGGTTGGTGAGGTTGCGCTGCCCGGAGCCGTCGGCATTCATCACGAAGATCTCCCAGTCGCCGGTGCGGTCGGAGGAGAACGCGATCAACGGCCCTCCGCCCGCGCTGGTCCCGCACCCGCACATGACTCCCACTGCCATCAACGCCGCCGCCAGCCCCACACCCAACAGCACGCTCCGATACCCCTGCATCTTTGACCCCTCCTTAGCCGGGTTCCGGGGCCTATTGTACTCCGGGCGGTCAACCCGCGCGAGCCGTAGGGGCAACCCCCCGCTTGCCCGCCTCAGGAGGGTGGTTGCCCTCCTGGCGAGCGGCTTGCCTAGCAATTCTTCCCGGCGGCAGCGCGCTGGCGGCGGAAAACGGTTCCTGTCCCTATTTCCCGCCGAGGGTTCTGCGCACGGTGTCCCAGCGCTCCTCGCCGGCGCCGTCCACGTAGGAAGGCTGGAAGCCCATCTTGAGGTACATCCTCAGCGCCGGCAGCCGAAAGTCGTCCGTGCGCAGGTACACTTCCTTGCACCCGTGCTCGGCGGAGTAATGCATCACCGCGAGCGAGCACACCTTCGCCAGCCCCTTGCCCTGGTGCTCCGGTTTGGTGGCCACCATGTGCAGTTGGATGACCTCGCGGCTACTGGGATCGTCGAGAAAGGCGCAGGCAGTGGAGACGGGCGTGCCGTCCCAAGTGGCGAAGAACATCGCCTCGCGGATGAAGCGAGGCGACTCCGTGATGTCTCTCCGGACCTTCTCCGCGGTCCAGGATCCCATTTGCCCGGTGCTGTTCATGATGTCGGCCCAGTGCTCCTCGTCGCCTTGCCGATAGGTGCGCAGTTCGTAGCCTGCCGGGGCTTCGACCGGCGGCAGATGGGCGAAATTGGTCATAGCCATTCTCAACTGTGGCTGGGGCATGCGGTTGCCTCGCTCGCGATTGGTGGGCGCATCTTAGCGGCGCCGCGCCGCTTAGTCCACGGCACAACCTCGACGCCTGCTGCCTGCATCTTCGTCAAGAGCGCCGCTAATCCCCTCGTCCAGCTCCACACCCAGACCTCCTCTTCGTTACCCGCGGTCTGGACCACGAGCCGGATGGGCACCAAGGGCACAGCCAGTGGCCAAGCGGATTCCCAAGCCTGGTAGGGCCGCACGGCGACTCGTGTCACATCAACGAGTCTCTTGGCACGGTGCAGCGGACGCCGGACGCGCAGGCTGCGATGCGTTCCGTCGAACATCAGCCGGGAGGCGAACTCACCCAGATAAGCCCAGACGCAGGCAGTCGCCACCGCGAGCACCACCGGAGCGGCCATCACCAGCAACCACATTCCCACAAGTGACGCTACCGTGCCAAGGACCACGAGCAGCAAGGGAGCCCAGAAAAGGAGCACCCGAGCCAGAAGCGGCTGCCTGGCGGCGACCTGCGCATTCTCCCCAGCAGTCATATGCCTTACCCCCTTGAACCCGCGCCCATTATGGCACACCTCACCCTCTGCCGCACGCCGGCGGCGGCACGCCTATCGCTCAGCGCGCCGGCAACCCGCGTGCCTTGAGGATTTCCCTGAGCGAGACCGCGTCCCGCACCGCGTGACCTCCGATGTCGTTGTTGAAGTAGCAGTACGCGTCCACGCCGGGCGCCAGCTCCGCCTCCATCTTGTCTCCCCAGGCCGAGAGTTCCTCTTGCGTGTAGTGGTCGGCGTAGCGCGCTTCGGCCCCGTGAAAGCGCACATAGATGAAGGGCGCAGTCCGCACCAAGACCGCCGGGAACTTCGGCAGGCTTATCGCGCAAAAGGCGACCTTATGCCCGCGCAGTAGTTCAAACACGGGGGCCTCCAGCCACGACTTGTGCCGGAACTCCACCGCGTGCCGGTAGCCTTGGGGCAGCGCTTCCAGAAAGCGCGCGAGCCGATCGTCGTCTCGCTGCATGCTGGGGGGCAACTGCCAGAGCACCGCGCCCAGTCGCTCGCGCATGGGCTCGATGCGCTGGAAGAAGAAACGGAGGCGGTCCTGCGGCTCCTGCAAGCGCTGGATGTGGGTGATGAGGCGGCTGCCCTTGACGGAGAAGACGAAGTCGGCGGGCGCCTTCTCCAGCCACCCCTTCACCATGCTTTCGCCGGGAACGCGGTAGAAGGTGGCGTTGATCTCGACGGTGGAGTAGCGCTCGGCGTAGTAGGCGAAAAAGCCCGCCTTCTTGAGGTCTTCGGGGTAGAGATGTCCCCGCCAATGATGGTAGAACCAGCCGGAAGTGCCGACCCAGTTCATCGGCACCAGTCTACCACGCACGCGTTCGCTGCGGGCTACGAGCGCTATGCCGCGCCAGGCCCGCGGGAGAGCCATAGGCTGCGGCGTCTGGCCTCCTGCCGGGCTTCCTTTCGGCGCCCAGGTGCGTTTCCGCGCGGCGCCGTGTATTCTCTTTGGCCTACACCGATGATAGGAAAGGCGGGTGCGCCTAATGCCTGATCAGTTCTCCGGAGAGAACTTGGACCAAGTCGAGGGGGAGCCGGGGCGCGCGCCCCGCGCGTTCACCTGGCGGGGCAAACGCTACGCGGTCGCGGAGGTGCTGCAAAGCCGCTATACCTACGGCACCGGGCGCGCCACCGCAGGCCGCGTCTGGCTGCCGCGCGGGCGGCAGGCGTACTACTGCCTGCGCACAGAGGAGGGCAATTACTTTGAGTTGTGCGCCGAGAGAAGCGGCGATGTGGAGGAGTGGTTCGTCTACCGCCTGCTGTCGGCGCCTCCACCGCCTGAGGAGCCCAGTATGGAGGCGAGGCGGGAGATGGTCGGCGTGGGCCGGCCTAAGCCGACGCTTCCTCCACCCCATCGCATCATCGCTTACCAGCCCTCTCTTCGCCCCTGGCGCGATCTGCTCCTGAGACTGAGCCTCGACCAGCCGGCCTCGCTACTGCCGCACGCTGAACCCCGTATCGCTCTCGGAGCGGAGTACGGCCGGCTCATGGTCGGCCTCATCGAGGCAGGTGAGCCGCTGCTGGGAGGAGCGCCGGGCTCGGCGGAGGTGCACTGCCTGTGCGTGCTGCCTGCTTTCCGCCGTCTGGGAATGGGCACCGCGCTGCTCAAGGAAGTGCAAGCCTGGGCGGCGCGCAGCGGCTACCAGCGCCTGGAGGCCGCCGCGCCCGTGAGCGACGAGAGCGGAGCCTCGGACGGCCTGCTCCGGTCGAACCGCATGCCCTATCACCGCACCGTGCTGGTGGTGCGCAAAGGGGAAGCCGTCGAGGTGGTAGCCCCGGCGCAGTACTGGGCCCAATGGCCTGCGCAAGACCACGTCCTGCTCACCGTGTTCGCCATTCACGCCATGGGACTTTGAGCCGCGCGCCGACTGCCCTTCGTGCTGCACGAAGAGCAGGGCAACAAACTTCAGATTCCATCTTGACGACCCACAGTGCGGTGCTATAATGCTCGCGCTCTGGCGGTCGCGAGGGATGCTGGAGGAGGGTCTAGGGAAGTGATGTGTGGTCACCGGGGTGGTGCGCCGGCAGGCGAGAGTGCGGCTGCGTGAGCCAGAAGTCCTGTGTGGGGGAACGTGCGAGGAGCGGAGGCGCTGAGGGTTCAGCGGGGGCGGGGACAGTCGCTTGTTATCAACATCTGTGCATAACGCTGTGGATATGTTCGTCGCTCTCGCGAGTTGGTGCCCGGAGCAACATATTGTCTGCAATCGAGGAGCGGCATTTGCGTGAGCGCCTCGCATAGCGAGATCGCCGACATCTGGGGTGAGGTCCTCGCGGACCTGCATACTCAGACCCCACGCGCCAGCGTGGAAACCTGGCTCAAGAACATCGTGCCCCTCTCCATGGACGGCGACGAGGTGGTGCTCGGCGTCCCCTCGGAGTTCGCCCGTGATTGGCTGGAGCGCGGCTATAGCGAGGTAGTCGAGGAGGCCGTGGGCGGAGTGCTGGGCAGAGAGGTGCGCGTGCGCTTCACCGTGCACCCAGCGGCGCAGACGCCCGAGCCCGCGCCCCAGGCCGTGGCCGCGCCCAGTGAAGAGGGCGAGCCCGCCCTGGGCTTCTATTCCATCCCCCTCAACCGCAAGTACACCTTTGAGAACTTCGTGGTTGGTGACTCCAACCGCTTCGCGCAAGCGGCCGGCCTGGCCGTGGCAACCAATCCCGGTCGCAAGTACAACCCTCTCTTCGTCCACGGCGGCGTCGGCCTGGGCAAGACGCACCTGATGCAGGCCATCGGCCACTACGTGCGCGAAAGACAGTCGAACAGCCAAGTGGTCTATGTTCCGGGGGAAACGTTCGTTTACCACGTGGTTTCCTCCATCCGGGAGAACAAGACTGACCTCTTCCGCAAGAAATACCGCTCGGTGGACATCTGGCTCGTGGACGACGTGCAGTTCATCGCCGCCAAGGAGCGCACCGAGGCCGAGTTCTTCCACACCTTCAACGCGCTCTACGAGACCCACAAGCAGATAGTCATCACCAGCGACTGCCCCCCCCGGGACCTGCAACTGATCAACGATCGCCTGCGCTCGCGCTTCGAGTGGGGCCTGATCGTGGACGTCGGCGCGCCTGACCTGGAGACCCGCGTGGCCATCCTGCAGAAGAAACTGGAGCCGCAGGGCACGCCCCTGCCCTACGAGGTGCTCCACTACATCGCCACGCTGATCCCCTCGAACATCCGCGTTCTCGAGGGCGCGCTGCTCAAGGTGTTGGCGGTCGCCTCCTTGCTCGATCGCCCGGTCACACTCGAGGACACCCAAGAGGCGCTCAAGGACTACACCCAAGCCGGGGCCCCGTTCCGCATCACCCTGGAGCGGGTCATGCAGGCCGTGTGCGAGCACTTCGGCGTCTCCCTGGACGAGGTGCAGAGCAGAATCCGCAGCAAGAATCTGGTGGTGCCCCGGCAGATAGCCATGTACATCTGCCGCGAGATGACGGACCACTCCCTACCGGACATCGGCCGCTACTTCAAGCGGGACCACTCGACGGTCATCCATGGTCACGGCAAAGTGCGCGACCTGCTCGACGAAGACCCCGTCTTCGCTAAGATGATCGAAGAACTGATGGAGAGGATTCAACACGGGCACCCCTAGATCCTGTGGGCATGCTGTGCACACCTGTGCCCCTGCCCTGCTCCTGCCTTGCTGTTGACAAGCACCCGCGCTTTCCCACACCCTTATGCACACCTAAGAGTGGCGTCGTCTGGGGACGCACTGCGCTTCATCAACGCCGTGCACACCCTTATTACTCTTAGTGATCTTTTGTACATAAGTTACAGAGGTACTAATAAGAGGAGGGTGGCAGGATGAAACTGACGTGCGCGCGCGAGGAACTCCAACTGGCCCTGCAACGCGTCGGTCGGGCCGTGACCGCACGGACTACCCTACCCGTTCTGAGCAATGTTCTTCTCAAAGCGGGCCCGGAAGGAGCGGAAGCGGCTGCCTACGATCTGAGCATGGCCATCCAAACCGCCGTGCCCGCTAAGGTAAGCAGGCCCGGGGCAACAACCGTCCCGGCTCGCCTGCTGCAGGAGATAATCAATCTGTTGCCCGAAGATGACATCTCGGTCGAGAGCACCGAAGACACCAACATCTGCACCATCCGCGCCGGCAAGGCCACCTACCGTATCCACGGACAGTCGGCCCAAGAGTTCCCTGCGCTTCCAGAGGTCACTGGTGGACATTCTTTCTCCCTGCCGCAATCCCTGTTGCGCACCATGATCCATCAGACCGCCTTCGCCTCGGCCGAAGAGGAGACCCGCCCCATAATGACGGGCACGCTTGTCCTAGTGGACGGCGGCACGCTGACGCTGGTCGCGA
>Ga0315289_10009422_pt1 | contig 14054 bp, 9 predicted proteins | sample YL17G11_40_MG_FD_203452 | JGI IMG/M metagenome (GOLD analysis project Ga0315289, IMG submission 203452) | Sediment microbial communities from Yellowstone Lake, YNP, Wyoming, USA - YL17G11_40 | ecosystem: Environmental > Aquatic > Freshwater > Lake > Sediment | place: USA: Wyoming | collected...
CCTGGCTGCCGCGCATGGCCGCCAGGCGGAAGCCTTCCCCGAACTCGATGCCCTTGACCGCCCCCACGGACAGCACCGCCTGGGCGATGCGCGCGCCCAGCTTGTGGAACACCGGCTCCCCCAGGCCGGGCGGCACGCCGTAGGCCCGCACTTCCACCACGCCCCCGAGGGAATCCTTGTCCTCCGCCACCCTGCGGATGGCCTCCTGCATGGCCGGCTCCGCCCGCGGGTGCGGGCAGCGCACCGGCGAGGCGTAGATGCGCGCGCGCAGGGCTTCCGGGTCGCTCGGCGGCTCCCCGCCGGTGAGCTCCCCCAGCTCCTCCTCCGACAGGCTCACCCCGCCGATGGCCCGCGCGAAGGCCAGGACCCGGATCCCTCGGCCAGCGAGCAGCTTGCGGGCCACTGCCCCGGCGGCAACCCTGCCCGCCGTCTCCCGGCCCGACGAGCGGCCGCCGCCGCGGTAGTCGCGCCTGCCGTACTTGCGCTCGTAGGTGAAATCGGCGTGCCCCGGGCGGTAGACCCCCGCCAAAGCGGAGTAGTCGGCGGAACGCTGGTCCCGGTTCCAGATGACCAGGCTGATGGGGGTGCCGAGGGTTCGGCCTTCGAACACCCCGGAGAGGATCTGGACGCTGTCCTGCTCCTGGCGCGGGGAGGTGAGCTCGCTCTGGCCGGGCTTGCGCCGGTCCAGCTCCAGCTGGATCTCCTCAGGCTCCAGCGGCAGCCCGGGCGGGCAGCCGTCGATCACGGCGCCGATCGCCGGCCCATGCGACTCCCCCCAGGTGGTCACCCGGAAATACCTTCCAAAAGAGTTCATGGCTGCCTAGAATCTATCAAAAAGACGGGTCTTATGACATAGTACCGTGTCCGGAGGCCAGCCGCATGAATCGCGAACAGGTCAAAATGCTCCTGGAACGGGTTCGGCCCGCCGTCGCGCCCTTCCAGGTCGTGCTGTCGGGAAAGAAGAGCCGCAAGGTCAACGGCCTGTACAAGCCTGGCGGGCGGGAGATCGTCCTGCACAACCGCAACTTCGCCTCCGACAACGAGCTGGTGTACACGGCCCTGCACGAGTACGCCCACCACCTGCAGTTCTCCACCCCGCCGCTGCCGCGCTCCGCCCGCACGCACACCGTCCGCTTCTGGAGCCTGTTCCACTCCCTGCTGGCCGACGCCGAGCGCGCGGGGCTGTACCGCAGCCCCTTCGACGAGATCGAGGACTTCCGCAGGCTCACCGCGCAGATCAAGGAGAAGGTCATCGCCCCGAACGGCTCCCTGATGAAGGAGCTGGGCCGCCTCCTGGCGGAGGCCCAGGAGCTCTGCGAAAAGCACCATGCCAGCTACACCGACTACCTGGACCGCGTGCTGGCGCTGCCCAAGCCCAGCGCCGACGCCGTGGTGAAGTCTCATCTCCTGGACCTGGACCCCCGGCTGGGCTACGAGAACATGAAGCTGCTGACCCGCATCAAGGACCCGCCCACGAGGGAGAAGGCCGGGAGGGCGCTTCTGGCCGGCCAGAGCCACGACACGGTCAAGGAGATGGCCTTCGCCAGGCCGGCCCCAGAGGAGGACTCGCTGGAAGCCCTGCGCGCCGAGCGGGGCGAACTGGAACGCGCGATCCGCCGGTTGGAGAAGCGCCTGGAGCTGGTCAACGAGCGCCTGACCGCGCTGGAGCAATGAGGAGACCGACATGGAACACAACGGGTTCGAAGGCCTTCTGAATATCGTGCGGCGCCTGCGCGCCCCGGACGGCTGCCCCTGGGACCGGGAGCAGAACCCCCATACGCTGCGGGGTAACCTGATCGAGGAGGCCTACGAGGCCATCAGCGCCATCGAGGAGGGCGATGACGAAAACCTCCGCGAGGAGCTGGGCGACCTGCTGCTGGTGGTCACGATGATCGCCCACATGAAGGAGCAGGAGGGACGGTTCCGGGTCGCGGAGGTGCTGGAGCAGATCTGCGCCAAGCTCGTCCGCCGGCATCCTCACGTTTTCGGGGACGCCCGCAAGGACACTCCCGACGAGGTGGTCGAACAGTGGAATCACATCAAGGAGAACGTGGAAGGCAAAAAGCCCAAGCACTCGGCCCTGGAAAGGGTGCCCCGCACGCTGCCGCCGCTGGAGCGGGCCTTCGAGATCCAGCAGAAGGTGTCCAAGGTGGGCTTCGACTGGGCCAGCGCCCAGCCGCTCTGGGGTAAGCTGGAGGAGGAGATCGCCGAGCTGCGCGAGGCCCACGCTCAGGGGGATCCGCGGCGGGTGGAGGCCGAGCTGGGCGACCTGCTTTTCACCGCGGTCAACCTGGGGCGCCTCCTAGGCGTGGACCCCACCCTGGCGCTGAACGGCACCAATCAGAAGTTCATTGCCCGCTTCCAGGAGATGGAGGTCCGCCTGCAGGCCCAGGGCCTGAAACCGCTTGAGGCCGGCCTGGAGCGGATGGACGCCCTCTGGAGCCGGATCAAGGCTCAGGACGGGAAGTCCAGCTCGAAGTAGGAAACCGGCCCGCCCTCGGGACCCGCCGCCCAGCAGCGCTCCCGGGCTACCGTGAGCCCTCGCCCGACGGGGTCCGGGCAGCCGCGGGCTTCCAGGATGCGGAGGATGTTCGAAGGCTTCACCGAGGCCGCCACCCGCACCCGCAGCCAGTCCGGTCCGGCTTCCAATACGGTCCAGGAGGCGGGGTCGCTGGTCGCGGCGAGCTCCCCGAGAGCGCCGTCGCCCTGGTCCCGGATCCGGTAATCGGCCCCCCAGTATAGCGCCATGGGGGAGAGCTTCCTGGTCCCCGGGCGGTGGGCAGGAAGCGCCTTGACCTGTGCGCAGGACAACCCCACCGGCATTGCCCGGTCCAGGCGGCTGCGGAAGGATTGCGGGTCGTCGAAGTCCAGTAGGGTGATCACGGCCACCTCCTCCTCGGACTCGATCCCCAAGGGCAGCGGGTAGGCGAACTCCAGCCGCGGCTTGGGGTTGAACCCTTGCGTGAAGGCCGGCTCGTAGCCCGCCCGCAGAAAGGACCGCTCGAACACGCCCAGGATGTCCAGGTGACCCAGGTAAACCGCCGTGCCGGACTTGCGGAAGCTGAACAGCACGCGCCGCGGCGCGGCGGGCGTGCTGGATTCCGCTTCCGCCGGAGTGCCGGGCGTTGTCTCAGGAAGAGGGCTCACCGCGGCTCGCGGCTTCACCCCGCCGCGACAGACCCCGCAGGGCTCGGAGCAGCCGGGGCCGCAGGGGGCAGTCTGCTCCCCGGCCAGGGAGCGGCGGTACTCTTGGAGAAGAAATCCGGTCCCGACGCCCAGGCGCACGCCGTCCCAGGGAAGCGGCGCCTCCACAGGGCGGGGGCGGCAGGTCTCGGCCTCTACATCCCAGCCCGCCTCCGCCAGCACCTGCCGCCAGAGCTCGCGGCGGACCAGATCCTCCCACGAGTCGAAGCGCGCCCCCAGGCGGAACGCCCGCCAGACGAGCTCCCCCACCCGCTCATCACCGCGGCTGATCATCCCCTCCAGCAGCGAGAGGAAGGGCGCGTGGTAGCGCACCTTCACCCCCCGCCCAGCCAGCCGCTTCTTGGCCGACATGATCCCCTCCACCGCCTGAGCCTCGGTGAGCTGCCCGGCCCACTGGAACGCGGTATGGGGCTTGGGGATAAAAGCGCTGATGTTGGCGGCCAGCTCCATTCGCGCCCGCCTGCGCACCTCCAGCAGGAAGTCGACTATTGCCGGGGTCTCCTCCTCCCCGCCGGCCACCGGCAGCCCGATCAGGAAGTAGAACTTGGCGGCCCGCCAGCCGCGGGAGCGGGCTTCTTCCATGATCTCCAGGGTCCGCTCCAGCGGCGCAAGCTTGTTGATCCCCCTCTGCCAGCCCTCCACCGGGGTCTCGACGGCGAAGGTCAGCCCGCTCTTGCGCACCGTGGAGATCTCCGAGAGCAGCTCCAGGCCCAGCGAGTCGATGCGCAGCGAGGGCAGGGCGAAGGAGACCTGGCGGCCGCGGTGCCGCCGGTTCAGGGCGCGCACCAGCCCCGCGATCCCCGGGTAGTCGCCGCTGGACAGGGAGGCCAGGGTGATCTCCCGGTAGCCGCAGCCGAACACCAGCTCGTCCACCTCCCTGGCGATCTCGGCGGGCTCCTTGAGACGGAAGGGGCGGTAGAAGTTGCCGGCGTGGCAAAAGCGGCAGCCGTTGGGGCAGCCGCGCATGATCTCCACCACGCCGTGGTCCTGCACGGTCCGGATGCTTGGGACCGGGAAGGCTCCGGCCGCGGGTCCGGAAGACCCCTCGCCGAAGCCGGTCCACAACACGCGGCGGACCGGACCCGCTTTATCCGCCGTCCAGACGTAGGGCGCGGCCGCAAGGCGTTCGGCCAGCTCCGCCCTGCCGGCCCCCCCGCGCTTCATCTCGCCCAGCTCCGCGAAAAGACCCAGGGCCTCGCCCTCGATCTCCCCGATGAAGACCCCGTCCACGAACGCGCCGAAGGGCGCGGGGTTGGTGACGGCCGGGCCGCCGGCCACGACCAGCGGCTCGCCGTCGCCTCGCCCGGCGCGGCGCGGGTCGATGCCCCCCAGCTCCAGGATATTCAATAGATTCGTGAAGGTGAGCTCGTAGCCCACCGAGAAGCCCACCAGGTCGAAGCAGCGCAAGGGGGTGCCCGTTTCCAGGGAAGCCAGAGGCTGCCCGCGGGCGCGCAGACCAGCTTCGAAGTCCGCGGCGGGGGCGAACACCCGTTCGCAGGACACCGCGGGGAGGCTGTTGAGCAGGCGGTAGATCAGCCGGACCGACAGGTTGGACATGCCGATCTCGTAGAGGTCCGGGTAGGATATAGCCACGCGCAGCAGGCCCGCTTCGCGCCGGACGACGGTCCCGAACTCGCCGCCCGCGTACCTGCCCGGCTTCTCCACGCCGGACAGCAGGCTCCTTAAATCCCTGTCCAACGCCGCAACCATACCCGCTGCGGGCCCGCGCGTCCAGGCCTTGATCGGCCGCGCCCCGCCTTTCTATACTCGCAGGCAGAACCCATGAGCACCGAGCTGGAAGGCACCCTGGAAGCCCTCACCTACCGCAACGAGGAGACCGGTTACAGCGTGGCCCGCCTGCAGGTGGCCGGGATTCCCGGGCCCGTGACCGTGGTGGGCTCACTCGCTGCCCCGGTCGTGGGGCAGACCCTGCAGCTCTCGGGGCAGTGGCAGAACCACCCGCGCTACGGCCGACAGTTTCGCATCGAGGCGAGCCGCGCCGCCTCCCCCGTGACCGCCGCGGGTATCGAACGCTACCTGGGCTCGGGGCTGGTCAAAGGCATCGGCCGCGAGCTGGCGCATCGGATCGTGGCCCGCTTCGGGACCGACTCCCTGCGGGTGATCGACGAGGAGCCACGTCGCCTCAGCGAGGTTCCGGGCATCGGCCGGACGCGCCTGGCCGCCCTGAGCGAGGCCTGGCAGGCCCAGCGCGGCCTGCGGGAGGTGATGCTGTTCCTGCAGTCCCACGGCGTCGGCACGGCGAACGCCTACCGCATCTACCGGCAGTATGGGGCCGAGGCGGTGCGGCGCATCCGGGAGAACCCCTACCGCCTGGCCGCAGAGGTCTACGGGATCGGGTTCCGCACGGCGGACCTAATAGCCGCCAGCCTGGGCGTGGCCCGGGACGCCCCCGCGCGCTGTGAAGCCGGCCTCCTGCACGCACTGGGCGAGGCCGAGGGGCACACCTACCTCCCCAGGCAGGAGTTGGCCCGCCGCGGCGCGGCCCTGTTGGAGCTGCCTGAGACGCAGCTGGAGGGCGCCCTGCAGGCCCTGGCCGCGCAGGGGCGGGTTATAATCGAGGGGGAGTGCGTGTACCTCCCGGCGCTCGCCGCCGCCGAGGCCGGCATCGCCCTGCTGCTGCGGCGCCTCGGCAGGTCGCCGCGCGCCGCCCTGTCCTCCGACCCTGCGGGGGACATCGCCCGGGCGCAAAAAAGCCTGGGCATCACCCTGGACCCGCCCCAGGCGCAGGCCCTCGCCGCCGCGCTGCGCGAGAAGGTGCTGGTCATCACCGGCGGGCCCGGCACCGGCAAGACTACGATCCTGCGCGCGCTGGTGGCGGCGCTCGCCGGGAGCCGCGTTCTGCTGGCCGCCCCCACCGGCCGGGCGGCCAAGCGCCTGCAGGAGGCCAGCGGCCTGGAGGCCCGGACCATCCACCGCCTCCTGGAGGTCGACCGGCGCACCGGGGGCTTCCGCAAGGGCCCCGCCGATCCCCTGGCCTGCGACCTCGCGATCGTGGACGAGGTCTCCATGGTCGACACCCTACTGATGTACCAACTGCTGCGCGCGTTGCCTCCCGCCGCCGGGCTGCTGCTGGTAGGCGACGCGGACCAGCTGCCTTCGGTCGGCGCGGGCAACGTGCTGCGGGACATCATCGCCTCGGGCACAGTGCCCGTCGAGGAGCTGTCCCGCATCTTCCGCCAGGCCGAAGCCAGCCGGATCGTGACCAATGCGCACCGCATCCGGGCCGGGGAGATGCCCGAGGGGGGCGGTGAGGACTTTTTCCTCATCGAGCAGGAGTCGCCGGAGAAAGCCGCCGGCATCATCCTGCAGCTGGTGACCGAGCGCATCCCCCGCCGCTTCGGCCTGGACCCCTGGGAGGACATCCAGGTGCTCTCGCCCATGCACAAGGGCGAGGTCGGCGTGGAAAACCTGAACCGCCTCCTGCAGGCCGCGTTGAACCCCGGCGCGGCCGGCCTGCAGCGCGGTTCGCGGCGCCTGGCGGTCGGTGACAAGGTGCTGCAGCTGCGCAACGACTACGAGAAGGACGTGTTCAACGGGGACATCGGGCGCATCCGCAACCTGGACTTGGAGCGCCAGGAGGCGGAGATCCTCTTCGACGGCAGGCCGGTGCGCTACGATTTTTCGGAGCTGGACGAGATCGCCCCGGCCTACGCCGTCTCCGTGCACAAGGCCCAGGGCTGCGAGTTCCCCGCCGTGGTCGTGCCGGTCATGACTCAGCATTACGTGCTGCTGCAGCGCAATCTTTTATACACCGCGGTTACGCGCGGCCGCCGCCTGGTGGTCCTGGTGGGCACGCGCCGCGCCCTGCGCATCGCGCTGCGGAACCCCGGCTCCCAGGCCCGCTTCACGGGCCTGGCCCGCAGGCTGCAGTCCGAGGCTGCGGAGTAAGGCGTGGGTGCGGCAGGTTTTCCCGATGACTTCCTCTGGGGCGTCTCTGGCGCCGCCCACTGCGTGGAGGGCGCCGCCGGCGGCCGCGCCGAGACGATCTGGGAGCCCTTCTGCCGCCGGCCCGGCGCAGTCCGCGACGCCGCGACGGCGGAGACGGCTTGCGACCAGGTGCACCGCTGGGACGAGGACCTGCAAACGCTGCGCCGCCTGGCCGTGAACGCCTACCGCTTCTCCGTCGCCTGGGCCCGGGTTTTCCCCTCGGGGACCGGCGGCGCGAACCCGGCGGGCTTGGACCACTACCAGCGGGTGACCGACTCCCTGCTGGCCGCCGGCATCCGCCCCCTGGCCGTGCTGTACCACTGGGATCTGCCGCAGGCCCTCGAGGAGTCGGGAGGCTGGCGAAACCGGGACACGGCGCGGCGCTTCGCGGACTACGCCGCCTGCGTGTACCGCGCCCTGGGCGACCGGATCAGTCTGTGGGTCACGCATCACGACCCCTGGGCCTCCGCCTTCCACGGCTACGGCAGCGGCCGCCTCGCGCCCGGGGTTCGCAGCGAGGAGGCTGCGGTCGGGGCGGCGCACGTGCTGCTCCTGTCCCACGCCCTCGCCGTCCAGGCCTGCGCCCCGCTGCGCCGCGCAGGGTCCGCCTTCGGGGTGGCTCTGGGGCTGGCGCCGGTCCGGCCGGAAACACCGCAGGACGAAGAGGCCGCGCACTGGGCGGATGCCTACCTGAACCGCTGGCTCCTGGACCCGCTCCTGCGGGGGCGCTACCCGGAGGAGCTCCTGGAGGTCTACACGGCGCGCCACCCTCGGTGGGACCTGCGCGCGGAAGACCTGGAAGCCTTCGGCAGAGCCCGCCCCGACTTCCTGGGGGTGAACTACTTCACGAGCCGGCAGGTGCGCCGTCCCGACGGGCGGGACTCCCTGTTCTCCTTCGTCCAGCCCGCTGCAGGCCGGCTGACGGGCACCGGCTGGGAGATCGACCCTGAGGGCCTGCACGAGCTGCTTCTGCGCCTCCACCGGGAGTACGGCAACCCCGAGCTGCTGGTCACCGCCAACGGCGCCGGCTTCGAGGAGGCACGGTCGGAAGAGGGGATCGTCGAGGACCGGGAACGGATCGCATTTCTAGCAGAGCACCTGGAGCAGGCACATCGGGCTGTCCGCGAAGGGGTCCGCCTGCGCGGCTTCTTCCCCTGGGCGCTCCTGGACGGCTTCGAGTGGAGCTTCGGCTACAGCCGGCCGTTTGGCCTGGTCGCGGTGGACAGGCAGACCATGGCCCGGACCTGGAAGCGCAGCGCCTGGTGGTACAGGGACACCATCGAGGCCGGAGGTCTTTGATCGCGGGCGGGGCAGTTTTCGCCGTTTGCGGTGTTACATCCGCATGAGCCACTCATCGCGACCCAACCACCCGGCCGGTTACGTCGCCGGCGCCATCGTCAACGGCATCCTCCTGTGGGTGATGAACCAGCTTCCGGTCTGGAAGCCGTTCTTCCTGCTGGACAGCTACAGCGAGGTTCTCTGGGCGATCAACATGTCCCTGATCGTCCAGATCGTGCTGAACCTGGTTCTGATCTTCTTCCACCCGCGGTTCTTCCACTACCTCCTGCAGGCGGTGTTCAGCCTGGTCAGCATCGTGTCGCTGGTCTGGATCCTGCGGGTGTTCCCGGTGGACTTCTCCGCCCGGCTGGGCGACTGGTTCAACTGGCTGTTCCGCATTGTGCTGATCGTGGCGATCGCGGGCTCGGCCATCGGCGGGGTCACAAACTTCGTCCGTTTCCTGCGCGCGCTTTTCGGGGTCGAACACCGGCACGAGGAGCAGGACTGAAGGAGCCGCTCCCCGGGTCTTGACAGCCCCTTGCGGTGGGTCTAAATTCCTGAATGAACGATCATTCATGAATTTGGACCCGGTATGGGAAGACCGCGCAGCCAGGGAAAACGAAAGAGTATCCTCGAATCCGCCTTCAGGGTCTTCGGCGAGTGCGGCTACCAGCGCAGTACCATGAGAATGATCGCCGAACGGGCCGGCATGGTCCCCGGCGCCCTCTACATCTACTTCCCGAGCAAGGAAATACTATTTGAGGCGACCGTGCGCGAAGGCTGGGACCGCTTCCTCTCCGATCTTCACCGCGCTGCGGTTTCCTCCCGCCCTTTCCGGGAAAGGATCCAAGAGGTGCTGGATCTGGGTTTCAGCCGGCTGAAGGACGGCCTGCCCCTGCTTCAGGGGATGCTCTTCGAGGCCAACCAGCGCCGGCTGTTCCAGGACAGGCTGGACGCGCTGTGCGCCTCTCTGGAGCAGTTGTTCGCCGCCGGCTGGCGTGAAGGCCAGCTGGAGCCGCCCGCCGACCCGGTGCGCTGGAAAACGGTGATCCGCCTGAACACGGTCGGCGCCCTGTTCAGCGCTGCGCTGGCCGCCCCCGGCCGCGTCGACCGGGAGATAGCTGAGCTCAAGGCGGCGATCCAGCGCCAGCTGGCCGACCGGCTGCGAGGAGCCCCGGCGTGAGGCGGCGCTGGCCGTGGATCGTCCTGCTGGCGGCGGTGCTGGGGCTGGCCGGCTACGCGGCGGCCAGACGGCTTTCCCGAGGGGGAGAACCCGAGGCTCCGGCGGTCCCGGTCAGCGCTGAACGCCCGCGCCGCGGACCCATCGAGCGCACCCTGGCGTACGCCGGGACCCTGGAGGCGAGCTCCCGGGTCGCGGTCACCCCCCAGACCGAGGGCCGCATCCAGCGCATCCTCGTGCGGGAAGGCGACCAGGTCCGGGCAGGACAGCTGCTGGCGCGCATGGAGGAGGACACGGCTCGCCTGGAGCTGGAACAGGCCGAGTCGGCCCTGAACGCCGCACAGGCGCAGCAGGACCGGGCGCGCAAAGGGGTGCGCGACGAGGAGCTGGCCAATGCCCGCGCTCTGCTGGCCCAGGCCGAGAAGGATCTGGCAGACGCGGAGGAGTCATTGCACCGCGCCGAGCGCCTCCTGCAGGAAGGCGCTCTGGCCAGGGCGAGCTTCGAGGAGGCCGAGCGCGCCTATCGCGCCAGCGAAACCCAGGCCGATAACGCCCGGCGCAGCGTCCAGATGATGGAGCAGGGGGCGAGCGCCGAGGAGCAGCGCCTGGCGGAAGCCAACGTGCGGGCGTCCCGCGCCAGGGCCGACCTGGCCAGGCTGCAGCTCGAGTTCACCCGCGTGCGCGCGCCGCTGGCCGGGCGGGTCGCCCGGGTGCCCATCGACGAAGGCAACATGGCTTCGCGCGGCACCGTCCTCGCGGTCCTCGTCCAGGATGACCCCCTGCTGCTGCGCGTCCCAGTGCCGGAGCCGCACTATGCGGAGTTCAGCCGCCTGGGGGCGGCCATTCGGGTCAGGGTCCGCCCCACCGCCCTGCCGGGGGAGGAGGCTTCCCCAGGCAGGGTGAGCGCGGTCGGGCCCACGGTCAACCCCGCCAGCCGCACCTTCACCGTGGAGGTGTCGCTGGCAAACCCGGCAGGGCGGCTGCGGGCCGGCATGTACGCCAACGTCGAGTTCGTGCTGGAGCGCGAGGAGGCCGCGCTGCTGCTCCCCCTGCGGGCCCTGGTGCAGCGGGCTGGGCGACAGGGGGTTTTCGTCGTCGGCCCCGGGCCCCGGGCCGGATTCCGGGAGGTGGAGGTCGGCATCCGCGACGACGCGCAGGCGCAGGTATTGCGGGCTTTGAGCGAGCAGGACCTGGTCATCGAGGAGGGCAACGCCTTCCTGGAGGACGGCCAGGAAATCGCGGTTCAGGAACGATAGATGCGCCTGGCGGAAAGCGCCGTACGGCACCCGCTCACGGTCATCCTGGCCTTCCTGACCCTCGCCGGCGTGGGACTGCTATGCCTGTCGCGGCTGGCCCTGGAGATGTTCCCCGACGTGAGCTACCCGACGGCCGCGGTCTTCACCCCCTATCCCGGGGTGGGTCCCTTCGAGGTCGAGGCCGGGGTTTCCAAACCCATCGAGGAGGTCGTGTCGACCATCAACGGCGTGAAGAAGGTCGGCTCCACCTCCACCGAGGGGCTCTCCGTGGTGATCATCAACTTCACCTGGGGCACGAACATGGGCACCGTGGTGTCCGAGATCCGGGAGAAGATCTCCGGGATCGAAGCCGATCTGCCGGAAGGCAGCGAGCGCTCCCTGATCTTCCGTTTCAACCCCCAGGTCCTGCCGGCCCTCACCTTCACCGTCTCCACCCCCCTGGAGGGGATCGACCTGCGCCGCCTGGTGGAGAAAGAGGTCGTCCCGCAGATCCAGCGGCTGGAAGGCGTGGCCACCGCCACCGTCTTCGGCGAACCCCGGGCCGCCGTGACCTGCAGCCTGGACTTGGACGCTCTGGCTGCGAAGGAGATTCCGATCCTGAACGTGCTGCAGGCCTTCCGCGGGGCGAACGTCAACCTGCCCGGAGGGTCCATCAGCCTGGAAGACCGGCACGTCATCGTGCGCACCATCGGCGAATTCACCGGCATTGCGGATATCGGGGAGGTGCCGGTCGGATTCCGTGACGGCACGACGGTGGTCCTGGGCGACGTGGCCAAGGTGCGGCTGTCCAGTCTGCCGCAGGAGGAGTTCGTTCGCGCGGCCGCAGGCCGCGCGGTGCTGGTCGAGGTACAGAAGATGCAGGGCCACAACACGGTGGACATGATCCGCCGGATCAAGGCTGAGCTCGCCCGGCTGGACAGCCGGCTGCCTCCCTCCGTGGAAATCCGCGTGCGCACGGACCAGTCCGTCTCCATCCTGGAGTCCATCGCCGGCCTGACCGCCGCGGCCTGGCAGGGGGGGGTTCTCGCAGTCCTGGTGCTGCTTTTGTTCCTCCGCAACCTCCGCTCCACCCTGATCATCGCCCTGGCGATCCCCGTCTCGGTGGTCGCCACCTTCACCCTGATGTACTTCGCCAGGATCGACCTGAACATGATGTCCATGGCCGGCCTCACCCTCGGGGTGGGGATGTTCGTGGACAACGCCATCGTGGTCCTGGAGGTCATCTATCGCAAGCTGCTGGGCGGAATGGCCCCCGGGGAAGCGGCCCGGGCCGGGGCGGCGGAGGTCGGCCTGGCGGTCACCGCCTCCACGCTGACCAACGTGGTGGTGTTCCTCCCCCTGGTGTTCATTACGGGCTTCGCCAACATCATCCTGCGCGATCTGGCCTACACCATTTCCTTCTCGCTGCTGGTCTCCCTGCTCATGGCCCTGACGCTGGTGCCCGTGCTGGCCAGCCGCTTCCTGCGCCTGGCTCCGGGATCCACGCTCGCCGCCCGCAGGCCTGCCGCCTGGAGCGCCGACCTGGAGATCAGCCTGGCGGACGTGCGCATCGACACGGGCCGCAAGCTCATCGACGTCCCGGCCGGCTGGGTAGGCAGCGCCCTGGGCCGCCTCGACCGGCTCTACGAGCGCTCACTGGCCTGGGCCATGCGGCACTCCGCCGCCGTCCTTCTTACCGCCGCGGGGCTGCTGGCCGCCAGCTTCGCCGCGATCGCCCTGCTGGGCATGGAGTTCCTGCCGGACACCGACGAGGCGCGCCTGTCCATCAGCCTGGAGACCCGCGTCGAGTCCCCTTTCCCCCGCACCGAGCGCAAGGTGGCCGAAGTGGAGCAGACCGTGCGCCGCATACTGGGGCCGGACCTGGACTCCCTCACCTCGGTCATCGGGCGCAGCAGCACCGGGCACCTGGGCCGGACGGGCAGCCACCTGGCGCAGATCTCGGTGAATCTGGTGGCCAAGGACGCCCGCCGGCGCGGCATCCAGACTATCCTGGGCGAGCTTTCTAAGGCGATCCGCCGGGAGGTGGCGGACGTGCGCTTCTCGATCGCCGTATCCGGCCTGGGCTCCCTGATCAACCTGGCGGCGGGCAGCGAGCAGCCCGTGGTGGCCGAGATCGCGGGGGAGGACCTGGAGCAGGCCCTGCTGGTAGCGCGCCGTATCGAGGAGGTGCTGCGCGGGGTGCGGGGCACTCGGGACGTGGAGAGTTCGCACAAGACGGGAAAGCCGGAGCTCCAGTTCCGCGTGAAGCGGCGGGAGGCGGCCAGCCTGGGACTGACCCCGCTGGAGATCGCCGCGACGGTCCGTGCCGCCTTCAAGGGGGTAGCCGTTTCGCGCTACCGCGAGGGCGGCGACTCTTACGACGTGTACGTCATCCTGCGGCCGGAGGATAGGAGCTCCCTGGGGCGCATCCGCTCTCTGTTCCTGGTGAACCCGCAGGGGACCAAAATCCCGATCGAGAACCTGGTGGAGCTGCAGGAGACCGCGGGGCCGGTGTCCATCCAGCGCAGCGACAAAACCCGCCTGATCCGGGTGACGGCTTCGCTGACCGGGGAACGCGCACTAAACAAGGTGATGGACGAAGTCCGCGCACGCATCGCGGCGCTGCCCGCGCCGCCGCCCGGCGTGCACCTGAGCCTGACGGGGGCGCGGCGGCAGATGAGCGAGGCTTTCCGCGACCTGCTTTTCGCCCTGGTGCTGGGGGCGGGCCTGGTATACGTGATCATGGCCGGCCAGTTCGAGTCCCTGCTGCACCCACTGATCATCATGTTCTGCATCCCCTTCGCCCTGATCGGGCTGACCTTCGCCCTGCTGGCCACGGGCACGGTATTCAGCATCGTGGCCTTCATCGGGGCGATCCTGCTGGTCGGGTACGTAGTCAACACGGGCATCCTCCTGGTGGACTACACCAACGTCCTGCGCCGCCACGGCCTACCCCTGCAGAAGGCGATCCTGATCGGGGGGCGCACGCGCCTGAAGCCGATCCTCATGTCCACCGGCACCACGATGCTGGGCCTGCTGCCGATGGCCCTGGGGTTGGGGACCGGCTCCGAGCTGCGGGCCCCCATGGCGCGGGCGGTGTTCGGCGGCCTCGCCTCCTCGACCCTGATCACCCTGCTGCTCATCCCCACGATCTACTACCTGGTCGAAAGGCGTCGGGAAAGGGGGCGGAGCGCGTGAGGGAGGCCCTG
>Ga0315289_10009423_pt1 | contig 14053 bp, 9 predicted proteins | sample YL17G11_40_MG_FD_203452 | JGI IMG/M metagenome (GOLD analysis project Ga0315289, IMG submission 203452) | Sediment microbial communities from Yellowstone Lake, YNP, Wyoming, USA - YL17G11_40 | ecosystem: Environmental > Aquatic > Freshwater > Lake > Sediment | place: USA: Wyoming | collected...
CTGAGATTATCGTCTGTCCAGTTTCCTCATTCAAACCCACCTTAAAGGTTGGATCCTCATCCGCTAATTTGGATAAAGATGCACTTAATCTATCCTGATCCAGCTTGGTCTTCGGTTCAATCGCCACAGAGATTACTGGATCTGGAAAAACCATCTTCTCCAAAACTATGGGATAGTGTTTATCACATAAGGTGTTGCCCGTTGAAATGTTCCTGGATACGACAGCCGCGGCAATATCACCGGTAAAAACTTCCTGAATATCTTCTCTTTGATTAGCATGCATTCTTAATATCCTGCTTAACCTTAGCTTCTCTTCACTATTGCTATTCAATACCATAGACCCCACCTTGACCCATCCGGAATAAACTCTGAAGTAAGCTAATTTACCTACGAAAGGGTCACTTACTATTTTAAAAGCTAGTGCAGAAAATGGTTCATCATCCGATACTTTCCTCTCTTCAATTTCTCCACTTTCCGGGTTAATCCCTTTTACCGCAGGTAGATCCAGAGGCGAAGGTAGAAAATCGACCACTGCATCTAAAAGTTTCTGCACCCCTTTATTTTTGAAAGCCGCACCACATAGTACCGGGACAACTTTCGCATCCAGGCACGCTTTTCTCAAAGCTTTTTTAATCTCTTGCGGCTCAATCGGCTTTTCATTTAAAAAATTTTCCATGAGCTTATCATCATAATCTGATAAAGCCTCTAAAATTTCCTCTCTTTTCTTTCGGGCTATGTCTGTAAATGATTTAGGGACAGGATGGTCTTCAAAAGTAGCTCCAAAAGTTTCCTCATGATAGATTCGATAGTTCATCTCAATCAGATCAATAATTCCGGCAAACATATCTCCCTGACCTACCGGAATCTGAATAGCCATCGCTTTAGTGCCCAATCTATCTCGCATCATCTGTAGAGTATTCTCAAAATCAGAACCAACCCGATCCATCTTGTTGACAAAAGCTATTCTGGGAACACCATATTTATCCGCTTGCCTCCAGACCGTCTCGGATTGTGGTTCAACCCCTCCAACCCCGCAAAAAATGACAATGGCGCCATCTAAAATCCTTAAAGACCTTTCTACTTCAGCTGTGAAATCTACATGTCCTGGAGTATCAATAATATTTACCCTATGCTCCTGCCAGTAACAGGTAGTAGCGGCTGAGGTTATGGTTATACCTCTTTCTCTCTCCTGTTCCATCCAGTCCATAACTGCAGCCCCTTCATCCACCTCCCCCATCCGATAAGTTTTTCCAGTATAATAGAGAACCCTTTCGGTAGTGGTGGTTTTCCCTGCATCTATATGTGCCATTATACCTATATTCCTTATTTTTGGTAAGGGAAACTCCCTTGACATAAAAAAACCTCTACTTATTCTACTTGTCTGTGGAAACCTTTACAACACGGAATCCACTCAGCAAGTGGAGGTTTTAAACCTGATCCGTATTTTATGTTTCCAACCTTTATTTCACTTTCCCCCTCTAAACCAACCAATGGTTAGAAGGGAATTTAATTCATTCCTCGTTTGGAGTTTTAGATCCGATTTTTGAATACTTTTTAAACTCTAATCTCAATCTACGCTAAATACTCCTTTAAATTCTGAATTTTATTTACTTCAAGCTGCCATTCTACAAACCTGATTTATATTACCTGCTCCACCTTTACCATCTGAAATGAGCAAAAGCGCGGTTAGCTTCTGCCATCTTATGAGTATCTTCTTTCTTCTTTATAGAACTTCCTTCATTTTTAGAAGCGGCGATCAATTCGGCTGCCAATCTATCTGACATGGTATGCTCAGCTCTTGCCCTGGCGTATGATATTATCCATTTTATAGCTAAAGAAGTCCTTCTTTCTGATCGAACTTCAATTGGCACCTGGTAGGTTGCTCCACCTACCCTCCTGGGCTTCACCTCTAAAACCGGTTTTACATTACTAACTGCTTTCTGGAAAACCTCTATTCCTGGTTGACCGGATTTTTTCTCTATAGTCTCTAAGGCTCCATAAAATATATGCTCAGATACGCTTTTCTTACCCTTCCGCATGACATTGTTTATAAACTGGGTAACCAGTATATTCCCATACTTGGTATCAGGTAACAACTCTCTTTTAATCGTTTTTTTCTTTCTTGCCATATTTTCTTACTCAAGTAGCCTTTTTAGGTTTTTTAGTTCCATATTTAGACCTTCCCTGTTTCCTTTCACCCACTCCACTGGCATCCAGAGTGCCACGAATAATATGATATCTAACTCCAGGAAGGTCTTTTACTCTTCCACCTCTAATCAGAACAATCGAGTGTTCCTGAAGGTTATGCCCTTCGCCCGGTATATACGAAGTTACTTCAATCCCATTAGTCAGTCTAACCCGGGCTACTTTCCTTAAAGCAGAATTAGGCTTTTTGGGAGTAGAGGTGTATACTCGAGTACAAACCCCTCTTCTCTGAGGAGACCCTTGCAGGGCTGGGGTCTTTTCCTTCCCTCTTTCCTGTTTCCTGCCGATTCTTATCAGCTGATTAATAGACGGCAACTTCTACTCCTTTTAATGAACAATCTCTCTATCCCTCTCTATCTGATGTTTTTCAAAATAAATTCTTAACACATAAATTTTTCAATATAAAAATAATTACATCATTGTCAAGCATTTTCTTTGACAATTTTTGCTTCTTCTTCAATTTTTTCTTCCTCTTTCAGTTGAACATTTCTGTAATATTCCAGTCCGGTACCTGCAGGGATAAGACGACCGATGATCACATTTTCCTTCAACCCCAAAAGAAAATCTGTCTTCCCTGAGACAGCCGCCTCAGTCAATACCCTGGTTGTTTCTTGAAAAGAAGCCGCAGAAATAAAGCTATCAGTAGTCAAAGACGCTTTAGTAATCCCTAAAAGCAGGGGCTGGAATCTTGCTGGCTCGCCGCCTTCAGCAATTACCTTTTCATTCTCTTCCCTGAATCTTATCTTATCCACCTGTTCACCTTCCAGGAAATTAGTGTCTCCTACATCTTCCACCCTGACCTTTTGAAGCATTTGCCTGACTATCGTCTCAATATGCTTGTCATTAATCTTCACCCCTTGCAATCGATAGACTTCCTGGATCTCATTAACCAGATATTCCTGAACTGCATTAGGGCCTTTGATCCTTAAAATGTCATGTGGATCTATCGATCCTTCACAAAGCCTATCACCTGCTTTCACCCGGTCACCTGAATGAACTCTCATGTGTTTTCCATGAGGGATAAGATATTCTCTGATCTCCCCTTGATCTCCGCGCACAAACACCTGCGTAGTCCCGCGGATTATCTTGCCGAATTCCACCATACCATCTACTTCGCTTACAATGGCTGGCTCTTTTGGCTTTCTGGCTTCAAAAAGCTCTGCTACACGTGGAAGTCCACCAGTGATATCTCTGGTCTTGGAAAGCTCTCTCGGTATTTTCACTAAAGCATCTCCAGACTCAACCTTATCGCCATTATGCACTAATAGATAAGCTCTGGTTGGAACAGAGTAATTTCCTACCTTCTTACCTTTTTCATCGATAATAGCTATATGGGGTCTGAGGTTTTTCTCCCTCTGTTCAACCACCACTCTCTGACGCAACCCGGTGGTTTCATCCAGTTCTTCCCTGAAGGTCAGATCTTCGATCAGATCGATGAACTCCACTTTTCCACTGTTGTCTGAAAGTATGGTGCTGGAGTAAGGGTCCCATTCAAACAAAACATCTCCCTTCTGAACTTGTTCTCCTTCATTTATCTTTAAAACTGCCGCATAAGGGACATTATATTTTGCCCACACATTGCCCTGTGCATCCACTAAATCGATCTCACCTTCTCTACCCAAAACTGCCTTTGCTCCATCTTTTCTGGTAACCATTTTAACCTTTTTAATAGTTACCTTTCCATCCGCTTTAGCAGTTGCTTTAGAATGTTCAGCAATACGGGCGGCTGTACCTCCGATATGGAAAGTTCTTAGGGTAAGCTGTGTGCCCGGTTCTCCAATGCTCTGAGCAGCCACCACCCCCACGGCCTCGCCTAACTCTACCATTCTACTGGTAGCCAAATTTCTTCCGTAACATTTGGCACAAACTCCTCTTTTGGATTCACAGGTTAGAACCGATCTTATCTTCACGGTTTCAATACCGCGCTCCTCAATTCGAGCAGCTGCATCTTCATCGATCTCCTCACCTGCTAAGGCTATTACCTCATTCGTAATTCGATCGATGACATCTTCTAAAGCTACCCGTCCCAGGACTCGATCCTTTAAAGACTCGATCACCTCTTCGCCTTCTTTCAAAGCTACAACATTTAAACCCAAAATCGTTCCGCAATCGATCTCATTTATAATCACATCCTGAGCCACATCCACCAGCCGGCGAGTAAGATAGCCGGCATCTGCTGTTTTAAGGGCTGTATCAGCTAACCCTTTTCTGGCTCCGTGCGTGGAGATGAAATATTCCAGCACACTTAAGCCCTCTTTGAAGTTAGAGGTGATTGGAGATTCTATGATCTCCCCTATTTGACCGGTGATCTTTTTCTGAGGCTTAGCCATCAACCCTCTCATCCCGGCTAATTGTCTTATCTGGTCTTTACTACCTCTGGCTCCAGAATCTGCCATCATAAATACAGGATTAAATCCATCTTCCGCTTTCTTCAACTCCTCAAACATCACCTCTGCCACCTCATTGGTGATATGGGTCCAGGCATCGATAACTTTATTATATCTTTCTCCGTTGGTAATCACTCCTTTCTCATACTGCTGCTGGATCTTCTCAACCTCTTTTTTGGTTCTCTCAATCAACCTCTGTTTTTCCTTCACTGGGATTATCATATCGTCTATTCCCACAGTTATCCCGGCTAAGGTAGCATATAGAAAACCGACCCTTTTTAACTCATCTAAGAGAAAAGCTGTACGAGAATTACCTAATTGACGATAAGCCTGAGAGATCAACTCTTCAATCTTACTCCTATTGGCCAGATCATTAAAGAAACCGAGTTCTGGAGGTATAACCTGATTGAATATTAGTCTGCCAGGAGTAGTTTCCACTAACTTGCCATTTAATCTCACCTTCACCTGGGCATTGAGCCCTACTAATTTATCCTCTAAAGCGAACAGCACTTCCTCCACCGATGAGAAAATCTTACCCTCACCCTTATCATGAGGTTTAATCTTGGTAAGATAATAGGCTCCCAGGACAATATCTTGAGAAGGAGTAGAAATGGGCCTGCCATTAGAAGGAAGGAGAAGGTTATTTACCGAAAGCATCAAGACTCTTGCTTCTAACTGTGCCTCGAAGGATAAAGGAATATGCACCGCCATCTGATCACCATCGAAATCAGCATTAAAGGCTGAGCATACCAGTGGATGAATTCGGATAGCTTTACCTTCAACCAAAACCGGATAAAAGGCTTGAATACCTAAACGGTGTAAGGTAGGGGCTCGATTTAAAAGTATCGGATGATCCTGAATGATCTCCTCTAAGATATCCCATACTTCAGGTTTCTCCTTTTCCACAAACTTCTTGGCTGACTTAACCGTTGAAACAAATCCTTTTTCCTCTAATTTCATTATAATAAAGGGTTTGAAAAGCTCTAAAGCCATATTCTTAGGAATACCACATTGATGGAGTTTAAGTTCTGGACCAACTACAATAACCGATCTTCCAGAGTAATCCACTCTTTTACCCAAAAGATTTTGCCTGAATCTTCCCTGTTTTCCTTTAAGAAGATCAGAAAGTGACTTCAAAGGTCTTTTAGTATCACCCCTCACCGATTGTGACCTTCTCCCATTATCTAATAGAGCATCTACTGCTTCCTGCAACATCCTCTTCTCATTTTTCAGGATAACTTCCGGAGCTTTTATCTCTATCAGCTTCTTCAATCGATTATTTCGATTGATAACCCTTCGATAGAGGTCATTCAAATCCGAGGTGGCAAATCTTCCCCCCTCTAATGGAACCAAAGGCCTTAAATCTGGAGGGATAATCGGAAGGACCCTCATTATCATCCATTCAGGTTTATTATTTGACTGTCTGAATGACTCTATCACCCTGAGTCGTTTTAAGATATCTTTTTTCCTCTGGGCTGAAGTTTCCATCCTGACCTGTGCTCTTAAGGAGATGGAAAGTTCCTCGATATCGATCTGCCTTAAAAGCTCCAGTATAGCTTCAGCTCCCATTTTGGCTACAAACTCCTTACCAGCCTCCTCTAATTGTTGATATTCTTCTTCAGTTATAATATCCTTATATTTCAGAGGGGTATTACCAGGATCGAGCACAATATATGACTCATAATATAAAATCCTTTCCAGTTCTCGAATAGATAAATCTAAAAGGTAGCCCATCCGGGTGGGAATCGACTTAAAAAACCAGATGTGAGAAACCGGAACAGCTAATTCGATATGCGCCATCCTCTCTCTTCTAACCCTGGATTGAGTAACCTCTACCCCACATCTATCGCAGACTATTCCTTTAAATCTCACTCTTTTATACTTACCGCAGTTACACTCCCAGTCTTTTACCGGGCCGAAAATCCTCTCGCAGAAAAGTCCATCCCTTTCTGGTTTAAAGGATCTATAGTTGATAGTCTCAGGCTTGGTGACTTCTCCATAGGACCAGGATCTGATAGTTTCAGGGGAAGCTAACTGAATTTTAATAGCATAAAAATCCGATGGCTTCCTCGTATTCTTGGTTTGTATCTCTGCCACTTAAAACCTCCTTTCCACCAGAAGTGGAAACTAAGGATAGTCTTAGGCTAAAGTTAAAATTACTACATTTTCTATAAATCTTACCAACATCTACTTATCAAAAAACATCTTTATCCTTCGACCAGATCCACATCTAAGCCTAAGCTCTGCAATTCCTTGACTAATACATTAAATGACTCTGGAACGCCCGGCTCAGGCGGATTCTCCCCTTTGACAATAGCCTCATAGATTCTGGACCTGCCAGCCACATCATCCGACTTCACCGTAAGCATCTCTTGCAGGGAATAAGCAGCTCCATAAGCTTCTAAAGCCCATACTTCCATCTCACCAAACCTCTGCCCTCCAAACTGAGCTTTACCACCTAAGGGTTGCTGAGTAACCAGAGAATATGGTCCAATCGAACGAGCGTGAATTTTATCATCGACAAGATGAGATAACTTCATCATATAGATATAACCTACCGTGATCGGTTTATCAAAGGGCTCTCCAGTAATACCATCATAGAGGATAGTTTTACCATTTTCTGGAAGCTCTGCTTCTTTTAAAGCCTCTTTAATCTCTTCTAGAGTTGCTCCATCAAAAACTGGGCTGGAGACATAAGTACCCATTTTCTTGGCAGCCCAGCCCAGATGGGTCTCTAAGAGCTGTCCCACATTCATCCTCGAAGGAACTCCCAAAGGATTCAATATAAGGTCAATCGGTGTACCATCAGGCAGATAAGGCATATCTTCAACTGGAACGACCCTAGCCACAACCCCTTTATTACCATGTCTACCAGCCACTTTATCTCCTACCGATAACTTTCTTTTGGAAGCCACGTTCACCTTAACTAACTGAACCACTCCTGGAGGTAACTCTGCTCCTCTCGAGATTTTTTGGAGCTCCGTATCTCTTTGAGCTTCCTTATCCTTAAATAGCTGGTTATATTTAAACCAGAGCTGTTCTATACGTTTATTTATCTTTTGATCCTGGGCATATCCCTCATCGATTACCAAATCATCAAAATTGATACCATCGAAAGAATCCTTTTTGAATTTAAATCCGGAACGGAAAGCGATAGAACCATCAGAAATTTTACGAATCGTCTTAGTAGTCTGCCCATCTAAAAACTCTATAAGTTTCTGATCCCGTATCTTTTTCAAATTTTCCATCTGCTTCTGATAAGCTCTCTTCAGTTTGCCAATCTCGCTTTTCTCCTGCTTCTTGGATTCCTCAGTTCTTTCCTTTCGAGAGAAAACCTTAGTATCTATGACGACCCCTTTCATTCCCGGAGGCGCTTTTAGAGAAGCGTCCCTGACATCACCAGCTTTTTCACCAAAAATTGCTCTTAAAAGCCTTTCCTCAGGGGAAAGCTCGGTTTCGCCCTTAGGAGTTACTTTTCCCACCAGGATATCGCCCGCTTCAACCTCAGCTCCACCCCTCACAATTCCCCCTTCGTCTAAATTCAATACCGCATCCTCTGAAACATTGGGTATCTCACGGGTTAACTCCTCAGGTCCTCTTTTGGTATCTCTTACCTGAAGCTCAAATTCCTCAATGTGAATGGAGGTAAATCTATCCTCAGAGACCAGTCTTTCACTGACAATTATTGCATCTTCAAAATTATATCCCCTCCAGGGCATAAAAGCAACCAGCACATTAGCTCCCAAGGCAAGCTCACCTCTATCGGTGGAGAAGCCATCCGCCAGGCAATCTCCTGCTTCCACTTTCTCTCCTAGCTTAACTAAGGGTCTCTGATTAATGCAAGTATCCTGGTTGGACCTCTTAAATTTCAGTAGCCGATATTCATCTGATTCTAAGAATTCATCTGTATCCTTATGTTTATCTGAAGGTCGAATAACTATCGAGTCCGAGGATACGCTCTCGACTACACCACCTCTGGTTGCAACAACAGTTGCACCTGAATCTAAAGCTGCTCTTTTCTCCATGCCGGTTCCGACAATGGGTGCATCCGGGATAAGTAAGGGGACTGCCTGTCTTTGCATGTTAGACCCCATAAGGGCACGGTTAGCATCATCATGCTCTAAGAACGGGATCAAAGCCGCGGCAACGCTTACCAACTGTTTGGATGAAACATCCATATAATCGATCTTCTCTGAGGGTACTATAGGATAATCCGCTTTAAATCGAGCTTTGACTAAAGGATTAACAAATCTACCATCTTTTTTCAAAAGCTCATTCGCCTGGGCTATATAATATTTATCCTCCTGATCAGCAGTTAAATATTCTATTTCGTCAATCACCTTACCATTCTTTACCTTTCGATATGGAGTCTCTAAAAATCCATACTTATTTATTCGAGCGTAAGTAGAAAGGGAGGCAATCAATCCAATGTTAGGTCCTTCTGGAGTCTCAATCGGACACATCCTTCCATAATGGGTATGATGCACGTCCCTGACTTCAAATCCAGCTCTTTCCCTGGTTAACCCTCCTGGTCCAAGAGCGGAAAGTCTCCTTTTATGAGTTAACTCCGCCAGGGGATTAGTCTGATCCATGAACTGTGAGAGCTGACTGGACCCAAAAAAACTCTCAACCACTGAAGATACCGTTCGGGCATGAACTAAATCATGTGGGGTAATGGAGTCTGTATCTCTCAAGCTCATCCTTTCACGGATGGTGCGAGCCATTCGAGTGAGCCCAATCGAGAACTGATTGGAAAGAAGCTCTCCCACCGAACGAGCTCTTCTGTTACCCAGGTGGTCTATATCATCAACCTCGCCCTCGCCATTACTCAACTTTATAAGAGACTTTATAATGGCAATGAAATCCTTTTTGTCTAAAGTGGTTTGTTCCAGAGGGATTTCCAGGGAAAGGCTCTGGTTAAGTTTATACCTTCCGACTTCTCCTAAGTCATACCTCTTTGAACTGAAGAAAAGTCTTTCTAAAAGTAACTGAGCCATCTCCACGCTGGGGGGTTCACCTCCAGGCTTCAAAATCGAATAGATTTTGAAAAGAGCTTCTTCTTGAGAGACGGTTTGGTCCTTATGTAAAGTATTAATAATGACCAGGGAATCTTTGCTCGAATCTGTTTCTATAACCCTGAGTTTCGGGATTTTATATTCTTTAATTTTCTCCAGATGATCTTCAGTTATGACCTCGCCACTTCGCAAGAGAGTAACTCTGTTCTCCTTTTCGATCACACTTTCTGCGGAGATCCTACCCACGATTTTATCTTTGCGCACACCAGGTATCTCGATGGTCTCTACTTCATAGAAAAGTTTGATGAGCTCAAGATCAGTAGAAAAGCCTAATGCTCTTAAAAAGGTAGTCATCGGTAACCTTCTACGGGTGTCGATATATACATACATTATATCATTTATATCAATATTGAACTCTACCCAGGAACCCCGATAGGGTATGATTCTGGCAGAATATAGCCTTTTGCCGTTAGGATGAATCTCATCGTCAAAGAAAACACCCGGAGATCGATGAAGCTGGCTAACTATAACCCTTTCTGCTCCATTGATCACAAAAGTGCCAGTAGGAGTTAGAATAGGCAGTTCACCTAAGAAAACATCCTGCTCAATTATATCCCTTACCCTTTTGCTTTTCCCTTCAGGTTCCCGGATAACCAGGCGCAACGTAGCTTTCAACGGAGCAGCATAAGTCATATTCCTTTCCTGACATTCTCTAATGCTATATCTTGGGAGACCAAGCATATATTTCACAAACTCAAGGGAATAGTTCTCATGCACATCTGTTAAAGGAAAAGTCTCGCTAAATATCGCTTGAAGCCCTATGCTCTTCCTTTTTTCAGGTTCGATCTCTGCCTGTAGGAAATCTCTAAAAGACTCTCTCTGCACCTCTAAGAGATAAGGCAGATCTAAGATATCCTTAAATTTGGAATAGGACTTCCTTTCGATTTTTCTTACCTTTGCCAATTGGATCACACTCCTTAAGTGTGGCAAAAGTTACAAATTGCTAAATTTTGCCCGTAGAACTTCGCTTAAAAACTATTTAACTTCTACTATTGCTCCAGCTTCAACTAATTTAGTCCTGATAGATTCAGCCTCTTCTTTGGTAACTCCCTCTTTAATCGGCTTGGGAGCCCTATCCACTAAATCTTTAGCCTCTTTCAATCCTAACCCGGTCAATTCCCTGACCACCTTTATTACCTGGATCTTCTTTTCACCGGCCGCATTGAGGAGAACTGTAAATTCAGTCTGCTCCTCAGCGGCTGCACCGGCTGGAGCTGCTCCTGCACCTGCGGCTGGAAATGCTTGAGCCATAGATACTGCTGGAGTTACCCCGAACTTTTCCTGCAGACTCTTTGAAAGCTCAGACAATTCCAGGACCGTTATCTTCTCCACCATCTCCACGATTTTCTCTACATTACTTTTCTCCAATTTAACCTCCTCTGCTTTTTCCTCTTTTTTAATAGATGATTTTTTGGTTATACTCTTTTCTTCTTCACTCCTGAAACATTAACCTCCAGCTTCAACTCTTTTTTTCCGATTTGATGATTGCATCCAATGTGCCCACAAACTCTCTTAGAATCCCATCCAGACTTCCAATCAAGTTCCTCATACCTGAATCTAGACTGGCTATAATCTGTGCATAAAGAATTTCTTTCGGAGGTAGTTTAGCTAATTTTTCTAATTCTTCTCCTTTAAAAAACTTACCTTCCACCCAGAAGATCTTTATTTTAGGCTTATTCAATTTCTTGTTCAACTCATAAAGCACTTTAGCCGGAGTAACTGGATCCTCATAGCTGAAAGCAATGCCAGTTGAACCCTCCAGATGCTCAATCACTGAATCTAAAGACAAATCCTTAGCTGCTAATCTGATTAGATTATTTTTAGCTACTCTGTAATCCACTCTCTTAACTCTTAAGTCTTTTCTTAGGCCGGTTATCTCTTCCACATTTAGCCCCGTAAGGTCAGTCAGAAAGAAACTTTTACTTCGACTGAATTTACCTTTTAGTTCCTCAACCACTTTAGCTTTATCTTCTCGTGACATTTTTAGTTCCTTTACTATCTTATTTGAATAGAGCAATGATCGATTGGGTATTCAGTTTTATACCAACTCCCATAGTAGAGGAAAGGGTAATATTTTTCAGATATTGACCTTTGGCTGAGGCTGGTTTAGATCTTATGATCGCATCTAAGAGCACCTTGGCGTTATCGTAAAGGTTTTCTGCAGAAAATGAGGCTTTCCCTATAGCCGCACCTACATTACCAGCCTTATCTACCCTAAACTCAACTCTTCCAGCCTTCAGTTCCTTAACCGCCTTAGCCACATCAAAGGTTACGGTTCCAGATTTTGGGTTAGGCATAAGCCCTTTAGGACCTAAGATCTTTCCTAATTTTCCTATAACACCCATCAAATCCGGGGTAGCTACTATGGCATCTACATCTGCCCAGCCAGAATTGATTTTCTCTATATATTCATCCGACCCTACAAAATCTGCACCCGCCTCTTTGGCTTCCTTTTCTTTCTCTCCTTTGGTCAAGACTAAAACTCTAACTTTTTTACCAGTACCAAAAGGAAGAACCACATTACCTCTTACTATCTGATCGGAATATTTAGGGTCCACTCCTAACCTGATTGATAGCTCTATGCTTTCATCAAATTTGGCAAAAGCATTCTCCTTTACGAATTTTATCCCTTCGTTTAAAGTGTATTCTTTAGAGCTATCTAATTGCTCTGTAGCTTTTCTATACTTTTTACTTCTTTTCATATTAACTGACCTTTAGAAAAAAATTTAGTCGATAACCTCAATCCCCATATTCCTTGCTGTTCCTTCTATCATCAACATAGCTTTTTCCAGACTACCAGCACTCAGGTCCGGCATTTTCAGTTCAGCAATCTCCTTGATCTGGGCTTTAGTTACTTTCCCTACTTTCAATCGATTAGGCTCTCCAGAACCTTTCTCAATCTTAGCTGCCTTTTTAAGTAATACTGAGGCTGGCGGAGTTTTGGTGATAAAGGTAAAAGTTTTATCCGCATAGATAGTGATAATAACCGGAATAATCAGACCAGATTGACTCTGGGTTTTAGAATTAAAAGCCTTGCAGAATTCCATAGTATTCACACCGTGCGGACCTAAAGCTGGACCAACTGGTGGCGCAGGGTTGGCATTACCTGCCGGGATTTGTAGTTTAACTGTTGCAATAACTTTCTTGGCCAATTTTTCTCCTTGAACTATATAATTTTAAATTATACCGGCTGAACCTGTAGAAAATCAAGCTCAACTGGAGTAGGACGACCGAAAATACTCACCATAACTTTAAGCTGTTTCCTCTCCATATTCACTTCGCTGACAAAACCTGAGAAATCGGTAAAGGGACCATCGATTACCTTAACCGGGTCACCAGCTTTAAAGGGAACCTCTTCAAAATCTCTGGTCTTTCCTCTCTCTGCCTGGCCCAATACCCTTTTTACCTCATTTTCCCTAAGCGGAACCGGTTTCCCTCCGGTACCTACGAAACTTGTAATCCCTGGAGTAGAGGTAACTAAATGTTGTGTTTCTTTGGTGAGCTCCATCTCAATCAGAATATAGCTGGGCAAAAACTTTTTTACAGTAGTGGTCCTTTTCCCCTGCTTCATCTCCAAAATAGTCTCAGTAGGAACTAAGACCCTACCCACTTTATCCTGTAACCCTCGATTCACAACCTCATTCTCCAGATATCTCTTTGCTTTTTGCTCATGACCGGAATAGGTATGAGCAACATACCATTTTTTCTCAAGTTTAGTCATATTATCTGAATATGAAACTTATGAAAACTGCTATTACTTTATCTACTCCTCCGATAAAGAGGGCTAAAACTAAAGATAGCAGGATGACAATTACCGTGGAGCCAATTAACTCCTCTTTAGATGTCCAGGTAACCTTGGATAGCTCTAACTTTACTTCTTTCAAAAAATTCTTAATCTTTTCGAACATTATAGTTAAAATTTTAAAAGGTTGTAAAAAACAAAAATATTTAACCCTTTACAGGTCTGGAGGGATTCGAACCCCCATCATCCGGTTTTGGAGACCGGCGCTCTAGCCATTAGAGCTACAGACCTGTGAAACTAAACTGTTTATTCTCCTTACTTCTAAACTACCTAACCTCTTTATGCAAAGTATGCTTACGACAGAAGGGGCAATATTTTTTGAATTCCACCCTATCTGTATGTTTCTTTTTATTTTTTGTCTCAGTGTAATTCCTTTGCTTACACTCACCACAGGCTAAAGTAATAATTTCTCTTGGCACGATTTTTTTAATTTATTGTTTTTTTTCTTGAACTCTTAAACCTTTGAACTATTGTCCCGCCAAAGGCGGGATTGAGCTTTTTTATTCTATTATATCCGTTACTGCACCTGCTCCTACCGTTCTCCCACCCTCCCGGATGGCAAACCTTAACGCCTTCTCCATCGC
>Ga0315289_10009424_pt1 | contig 14050 bp, 23 predicted proteins | sample YL17G11_40_MG_FD_203452 | JGI IMG/M metagenome (GOLD analysis project Ga0315289, IMG submission 203452) | Sediment microbial communities from Yellowstone Lake, YNP, Wyoming, USA - YL17G11_40 | ecosystem: Environmental > Aquatic > Freshwater > Lake > Sediment | place: USA: Wyoming | collected...
GGCGCTTATGGCATCTGGCTCATTAATACATGTAACCACAACACCATCACGGGCAACACCGTGGTCGGGAACTCCCAGGCCACAGACAACACGTACGACGGAATCTTCATCGATGATAACAGCGATTATAACAACGTGCAGGGCAACACCGTCAGGCACGCGGGGGGCGCGAACCAGCACAGGTACGGCATCCGAATAAACAGCGCCGACTGCGACGGCAACCTAGTGATAAACAACGACCTCTACCTAGCGGGCAGGACCGCAAACCTTAACGATGCGGGGACGGGGACGATAGTAAGAAGCAACAGGGGCTGGGCCACCGAGAACAGCGGGACGAGCACGGGCACAGGGGCACAGGAAACCATTCCCCATGGACTGAACGTAATACCTAACCGCGTCCAGCTGACGGATTTAGAAGTGGGGGCATCTCCTTACCAGTCCGCAGCACCGGACGCGACCAACATTTACACCACTGCCGTGCTGAATCAGGACTATTTATGGAAGGCCTGGAAAGTGTAATATAGGGTTACTAAGATGGCTACCTATTTCCGAAAGAACGGCGTTGATAAAGGGGTTAGGCTCGCAGTAAACATTACCGGTGCTGGAGCCACCGTTACGGACGACCCAGAGCATAATGCAGTTACATTAGATCTCCCGGGTGGTGGTGGAGTTGACTTTAGTAATTACCGTCATTACGGAACCACGCAATACGAGGCGTGGTACACATTCCCGGGGACAGGAACGACCGGCGGGACTCTGGCATTGGTAGCAAATACGCTTTATGCCATACCCTTTGTATGTCCGAAGGCGATTACCCTTGATAGGATAGGAATCAACGTCACAACCTTGAAAGCGGGGCTTTCGCGGTTGGGGATTTACGCCGATGCGGGCGGGGTGCGCACTTGCTATCCCGGAACTTTACTGTTGGATGCGGGAACTGTTGATACGAGTACGGCGGGAGTCAAATCGATAACTATAGATCGGGCATTAACTAGCAATACTCTCTATTGGTTGGTTATAGTCCCTAATGTTGCCCCAACCATTACTGGTATTGCGGCGGTTAGCGGTATCAACATGCTTGGACGGACTACCACTCTACTACTGCAACATTGCGGGCTATCCGTCGCCTTTACCTATGGCACTTTGCCGTCGACTTTTCCCACGACCACCACAACCATGCTAACATCAATAGCACCGGCAATCTTTGTGAGGCTGAGCGCTTAGAATTGTTATTAGCATAACAAGGGACTCTACTTTCACAGCATAAATATTTCTTCTGCGAAGTTAATTCTGAGGGAGAGTTTGACGCCAACGGACAGATTCATCGCATTCGACCGCATCAGCCTCGGCAAACAAAAGATAATCGCCGATGACGACGATGAGTTGGTTGTCAATGCGGTATTCGCGAGTGAGATCGTTCACAAGTACATAGATGGGTGGGCCTACAAGCCGGCCGATGAACTCGAGAAGGCCGCGTGGACTCTTGAAGGACGCTGGGTCAAAATCTTGGATCATCCAGTGGAAGGTATCATCCAAAGAACAGGCGATATTTCTGGAAGAATCACCGATGTCAAGTCCGTCAAAGATCTCACTGATCCGAAGACAGGAAGGCCTAGCCGAAAGGGCATAGTTGGCAACATCCACTTTTTCAAGCATGCGCGCGGGAAGGATGGGGCGACTCCAACACCGCCAGAAATTCTGGAAAAAATCAGAAGCGGTGACCTCTCTGGCGACAGCATAGGGTTCACATTTGAAAAAGACATGACGCCTGGGGAGTTCGGTGGCGTGAAATATGACTATGCCCAGAGGAATTTCTTTTTCGATCATCTCGCCGCGCCGATCGAGGCGGGACGTTGCCCGACGCCGTTGTGTGGCATCGGCATGGACGCCGCGGATAAGATGCTCCCGGGGCCGCGCTTGGTTGGATTGGATCCTTGGGAAGAAGGGGAGGAAAATATCAGAAGCGGACACGGCGAGAAAAAAGAAGGAATGGAGTGCCGCACGACTGACTTCGAGGGAAAGCTTCCCGATGGCATCAGGGCCGTTTATTGTCACATGCCTAACTCAGATGAATGGTGGATCCAGAGTTATCTCTTTCCCAAAGCAAAATTCACGATGGAGCAGGCGAAGGCGTGGCTCGGAGAACACAAGGGTGACAAGTTCGAGAAGCCGCGTGTGGATCTGGGTGATAAAATCCCCTGCCCGCTCTGCGACAAGATCAAGGCGCTCGGAGATTTTGAGTTCTCCAAGCGACTCGTGCGAGAGTTCGGGCTTGATGCTGTTCTGAAGGCCGTCGATGTTGAAGAGAAAACCGAGCAACCAGCCAAGGAAGAGCACGCAGAGGCGAAGAAGCCCGAGCAGACCGCGGAGGTAGGGGACGCGGTGTTGGCGAGGGCGAAAGAGGTCACAGAGCACAGTCGCAAACTTTTGGAGATGTGATTATGATTCCCCGATCTCAAACTGCAAGAGCCAAACAAGCAAGAGAGAGATATCATAATGATCCCGAATTTAGAGAGCAGGCAAACAAAAAAAGGAGCGAATATTATCGTCTTCATCGTGAACAAATGAATGAATATCACCGAAAATATCGCCATTCCAAAAATCTGGAGATTAGAACGAAAGTTATCCAGTTTTTTGGGGGCAAATGCATTTATTGCGGGTGTGATAATCCTGGAGCGCTTGAAATAAATCACAAGAATGGCGGGGGTGGAAAAGAGAATAGGAATCCTGCGTTTGATTATCGTCGCCGCTATCGTGAGATTCTAAATGGAAAACGAGAAGATTTAGAGTTAGTTTGTCGCGTCTGTAATGCCAATCACTATCTCTGTTCAAAAGGAATTACAGGTATTACTGTTATTTGGACTTCACCAATTCGCGGTTCTGAAATAATCAGGACAGAACTCCCAGAAAATGATCTGGGTTCGGCGGGTGGGTCGCCGACTATAAATGAACCCTTTGGGGTTATGGAGACCCAACATAAAACGATATACCAAAAAAGAGAGTGCTAATATGGGAGAACAATTTACGACTGAGGAAGCTCTAAAAATTGAGCTGGAAGGAGTAAAGGAGCAGCTCAAGAAAACGACTGACGCTCTTGAACAGGCGAACGAGAAGCTTGCCAAGAAGGCAGCGGACGATGCGGAGAGGTTAAAAGTGGACATCCTTGAGAGAACCAACCTTAAGGCTGCGGACCTCGAGGGCAAATCCATTGAAACGCTCAACGCGATAAAACTCGGCCTTGACAGAGCGGGTGTGACATCGAAAGCCGCGGGCATCAAGAAATCATCTGACGAGCGGAAAGCTACTGACGGTCTGACCGTGGGTCGCTGGGATCCCGCCACCAAGACGTATGTAGGGGGGCTCTAAGATGACCGACGTAGGTTATCAGAAGCCAACCAACGCGATCGTGGTCGCGGGAACTCCGATGGCACAGTATCTGTTGGTCAAAGCCGTTGCGACTATGTACGCCGGGCGACTTGTCATGAAGGGATCCGCTGACGATGAAGTGATAGTGAACACAGGGGAAGGCACCGCGGTCGGCTGGCTCGGGTACGAGCAGACACAGAAAGGATTCAGACCGGCGACGGTTGACACGATTTACACAGGGTACGACAGTAGTCCCTCCGTGAGGATTCATGCAGCAGTCCTGAGCGGACCGGGCATGGTCATCGTGGGATCGCTTGCCGTGAGCCAGACGATAGTCAAGGGCGACATGCTGGTGGCAACAACCGCTGGACAGCTTATCAAGTGGACCGTGGGTCACACACCGGTAGCAATTGCAGAGGAATCAGTGACGACCAGTAGTGTTGCATCGAGCGACATTATGGTGAGGAGTTTGATTTAGATGGATAAACTTCGATACGTCGGAACTGATGAGCCGCTGACGACTGAGCAAGGGCTAGTTCTTCGCGAAAGGATAATCTTGGCTGCAAAGCGGGCGATGGTCGGACGCAAACTGCTTCCGACTACTGCCGCGCTCGGCGAGGGAGCCACGACATACGGGTATGACACGCTGACTGATGTATCAGACGCCAGGATAGACTACGGATGGCCAGGCGCAGAGAGCTTGGACATCGTCAACCTGGCGCGGACAAAGGTTGATATTCCGAACATCCACCGGGAGTTCGAAATCAACAAGTTGGATCTTGCCGCATCAAGGCGGAATGGAACGCCGCTCAACTTGAGCGTGGCAGAGTCAGCGACATACAAGGTCGCGAAGAAGGAAGACGAGTTGATACTACAGGGCTGGAAGCGAAACGGCACGTATGAGATAAACGGGCTGTACAACGCAGCAAACAACAACGAAAACTCGAATCTAGACTGGGGAACCGCGACCAACATCCCGATATCGATTACGGCGGCAATAAAATTGATGCTGGAAGACGACATCATGCCACCGTACAATCTGGTATTGCATCCGCAACAGTGGGCCAATGCGCTCACGCTGATAGGAACATCGGCGATGGGTTACTTGACCTGGATTAGAGAGACAATCCAAGGCGAGGTTTACCAAACTGGCGCGATGACAAACGGTACGGGTCTGTTGTCGAAGGCGAACCCAGAGGGCATGTTCGAGTACATCCCAGCGGAAGATTTGACGCTTAAGACGGAGACTTTGCAGAAGTCAGAGAATCTGTGGGGCAAAATCTTCATCAGGGCCTTGCCGGTCGTGTACAACGCGAACGCGCTATGCAAACTGAGCGATATCGGAACATAGGGCGACAACTTCCAAGCGAACACACCAAGTTTAGGGGGCCCGGGCACACGGACCCCTTCCCGATCACAAAGTCATGAGGCGAAAAAGAATGGCGAACGGAAAGTATATCACGCGGACTGAATGCAGGGCGGCCATGGTAAACGTAGGGGTAGATGTCGGCATGGTCAAACTAGCAATGGTCGGCGCGGATTTGAGGGGTGGCATGGTGAAGGACATCGCGGACTTGAACGCAAAAGTCGACAATCTTCTCAACGCCAAACAATGCGCCAACGAAATCGGTCTGAAATGGAAACTCGTCATATTCAGCGCATCTGTCTCTTCGTTCACCGCGCTGGTCACGGCGATAATTAGGTTGGTGTGATTGATGGCGAATTGTGTCGCCGCAGACGTGAAACTAATTATCAATACCGGACTTTCGGATGATAATGTCGGGTCCTTGATCACGCTTGCCGATGCCGAGATGACGTCCAGGGGGCTCGACGAGGGGACGACGAACGAAAAAAAGCTTATCTCCATGCTGCTCACCGCGAGCCTCTGTGCCATGCGGGATCCCTCGAGCAAGGGCATCGGCAATTATCAAGAGTCGGGGATACTCGACGCGAAGGGCTGGCGGGAAGAGGCCGAGATTCGCGTAGCGAGACTTGTCGACATTCCGTTTCTCGCCTTGAATGATGAGATCGATTGAGGTGCAACGATGGGCACCCTTTCTCCTCTGCCCGGCTCAAGGACATTTACTCGGAGGGCATCTGCCTTCGACGTCACTCGGGACACATTCACGGGGCACTACGTCCCCACGTTCACGGAGTCGAGCATCACCGGCGTCCTGCAGCAGCAGAACGGCGACATGCCGGCGTTCGCGGTCGGGGTGGTGATGACGCAGAGCGCGATCTTATACACGCGCGACACGGTGGTCAAACTCGATGAGATCAAGGACGGCACCACCTATTACAAAGTCCAGCATATCGAGGAACAGTATGACAAGGCCGACGTTCCGAACTTGGTCTATCGGGCTTGCCATCTGCAACTGATGGATATCCACATCAATCCGGCGAGCTGATGACGATGACCGAGGCACGATCCACGCTCCGAACCTGGTTCGATAACGGTGGAGGCTCGAAGGTTACGGCAGCGAACATGAAGAAGCGCAATACTGTCAATGCCACGTTTATCGCCGTGTTTGAAATGTCGGAGACGGATCTCAAGTTCATGTTCGACACGAAGGGATACGATGTCATCTTTGTGATCAAGAAAGTAAGGACATCGCCAATCATCAGGGGCAGGGACACAATTGGGTACGAACAATTCGTGGGTGTCCAGCCAGTCGTCGTCAACAAGTTCATCGCCGGGACGATGAACGTCGAGGGTTCGGAGATGCTCGGCAAGGCCCTGGATGAGATTAGGAGAATCCTGCGGGCAGAAATCGACACGGGAGGCACGGTCGTCCTGAGCAGTGAGCAGCCCTCGATCGAGCGCGCGGGTTCGACGCTCCTTTATGGAGATACATGCATCATCCGATACGATCAATTCGTGTAGACTTTCACAGCATAAATATTTGTTCAGCAGATTTAATTCTGAGGATGGCAACTTGGCGACTTATCCTAAAGCCGTGACGAGTGTTGGAATTGGCGTGTCTTCTGCAACAGCAACTTTGACGGCGATCGAATATGCAGGAGACAGGCCGATGGGATCGGGTCCAGGTGGCGATCATGTCAGTCCCTTGACCGTGCCGAACGCAGTTAATCCGGTTGGCATCGTTGGGCATCATAAACATTGGGAAATCGTGCTTGGTCTAAACGAGGACGAATATACTGCGTTCTACAACACGAGTGTTACTGGTAGTTTGAAAGCAATCGTGATGGATGGGGAAAATTCTCCAATTGGTTTTTTTGTAATTACCCAAAAGTCATCGGCGGGGACGACACGGACCTTGACTTATGAAACTCTTAAGACATATGTTGCGTCGGTGTCCCAGAACAAGGTCACAAATGAATCGGGTCAATATATTGTTGAAGTGAAATTAATTTGTATCGGAACGCGGACGCCTTCTGCGTGGGGGTAATCCATTGCCTGGTCTGTCGAACCTGACCTTCGACGAGTTTCTGAAACTTTTGCGAAGCAAGGGACGTACCAAGAAGGCGGATAACCTTGAGGCGCGAGTGATGGCGAAACTTTCACCGCCACTCGATCGGGAAGAAATAATGAAGGCGACGGTCGAAGCCGTCACGATTGCAGCGGAAATTATTTCTTTGGCTCCAGTGGCGTCGGGCACCATTCAGTCGAGGATCGATGAGTTGAAATTGGATGGCTTCGCGGTCTTGCCGGGTGAACATCATGGGTGATCTCGTCGTCAGCGGCACTATGCAGGAGATTGTGAGTCGGCTAAATTTGATCATGGAGTGCGTAAAAAATCGTGAAGCAACAGGGTGGCCGGCGCTGATGGGCGACGAAAGTTGGACCTATACTACAGCGAAAGATGAGCGGGTGTGCCCGGTTTGCGGCGCTATGGACGATCTCACATTCCAGGGCGACACCATCCCCGAAAAGTTTCCATTTTACGAAATGGTGAGCGATACGGAAATCCTCCCCAACGTTCACATGATGTATCCTTCGCTGAAAGGCGCCTGCCGTTGCAACTTCGAGTGGAGGGACGCGGCCGAGGTTTTGGAAGCGCGTCTTCATGAAGAAAAACTCATGGCGGCGAGATGATGGTTGACGAGACTATTTCTATTCAAGTAGACGACTCTGAGATTGACACTACAATCGCAAAAATCGAGGGCGCCCTCGACAAGAAAGGAGAAGTTGAAGAAGTCACGATGTCGGCTGCCGAAGGAAATGCGCAGATTGCAGATTTAAAGAAACAGGCTGATGAGGTTGGTGGTGGTGAAGGTGTCAAAGGCGTGAATCTTCTCGTCAGGCGCACGGTTGCACAATTACCAGGAGTGCGGGAAGGGTATCGTTTAACGATGTTGATGAGAATGTTGATAAACAATTCGCCGTATATCGGTGCAATTATTGTTGCTTGGATGTCGGGTATGCGTTTTGTGGATTGGCTACAGGGAGGGATGAAAGCAGCAGAGGCCTATCGCAAACTTATTATGGAGGAAAAGGGATTCGTGTCGAGAAAGGAATATGATGCTTATCTCGCAGACGACAACAGGAAATCAGAAGCGTTTAGGAGTGCTGTTCCAACATGACGACATCAATCGCAGCTTATATCTCAAGCAATCTCTTGACGGCGAGAAAGATTGACATTTGGAGAGAGAGCCTTGCTGGAATCGGTAGGTGGGAAGTTCTGCTCGAGAATCAAGGCAACACGTATGGAGGCACGATAAATCCACAGGATGACGTTGAGTTAAAAATCAACGATGTATCGATGATGAAGGGCTATGTAGATGATGTCCTCCCCGAAGTTAATGATTCCAGTGCAGTTTATCGGAATCTAATGAAAGTCGTTGGTAGGGACTATGGCCAGGACTTGGCCAATTTAATTCACACGGAAAAATATGCGAATCAGAACATCAAAGCTATAATTATGGATGTTCTCTCGGAGACAGGCACGGAGATAACTAACGCCGTGCATGACCTTTATTATTATATTTATAAAACCTACGAATTCAAAAATCAATACATGCTTGATGGCTTCCGTGATTTGGCCAAACTCGGTGATGGCGATTTTTATGTAGATGATTCCAAAGCCCTTCATTTCTTTCCCTTTGAAGTAGCCACAAGTAGTGGAGTCACCTTGAAAGCTGTGGCTGGAGCGTCTGATAACAATATCCTGGTGTTAAAAGAGATTGGGGAAAAAGTTGGGTTCGATATCAGGAATTATATCTTACTTGATGCGGGAAATGTTAAAGATCACTGGACAGAGGAGACTGCTTCGCTTTGGTCTGCGTGGGGCGGGTGCGCTATCGCCGATGACGATACCCATGTTATTTCTGGCAAGAAAAGTATGAAGTTGTCAAGAACAGAGACTGGAGAATATGGAATGAGTTTGTATCCTACTCTGGTAAAAGTTGGTTACGATTCATTAGATTTTTCGCAGACAAAAGACAGTGGAAGTATTCTCCTTTATCATGCTGGAGATTTCGATGTTTTGGATGTCAGACTCCGATTGAAGGATGGTAATGATAACATAATCGACTACTACTCGAGTGGTGATAACGGTTGGGAGGATATACCGAGTGGAAGGTGGCGCAAACTTGTGTTCCCTCTTGGCCCATCGTGCGAGATTTATGGTAATCCCGCTGGAATCGATAATGGTTGGTTTTTTGTCGTTGGGGATGATTTTGATTGGAGCAACGTTGTAGAATTTGGTGTCCATAGCTTTGAAAATTTTGGCACGAGTTATACGATGTGGATTGACGGTTTGAGTATGCCGATTCCTGCCCAACAGATTGCAGAAGATTCTGGGGAAGGTTCGAGTCAAGCAACATACCGAAAGAGGATGATTCCTATTAACCGTAGCGATATCACGTCCCAGAATATGTTAAACGCTTTAGCTCCAGTAGAACTGACCCACAGGAAGAATCCGACACAGAAGTTGAGCTTGATGGCCACGTTTCAATCCGGCTGTAAATATGCGGGACAGACTGTCGTGGTGAAAGCACCCTCGAGCGGAATCGGCACTGCGGAGACAGGTGTGACTTATCGGATTCTCAGTCTGCACCATGCAGCCGAGCCTAAAGTAGATATCTCTGGAGGCCGCAACCATGATGCTATCACAGAGTTCGATTTGGTGAAGCATACCACAAGTCCGGACGTGCAACCGACAGACCCGCTACGATTCAAGTTGACGAGAAATCCGCAGTGGACTTACATCCAGAGACTCGAGGAGCGGATCAGGAACTTGGAGAGGGGATAGGAATGCCAGATCCACCGAGTATGTCGCTATCATTCCTTGAGCCATTCGATCACACCGATCCACCGACAAGTTGGACCAGTAGAAGTGGCAAATATCCGAAGAAAATTGAATCTCTTGCTCTCGGTGCATCTGCTGACTCGAATGTTATCCTTAAAGCGTTTGAGTATGGGGGGATTCAAACTGTTGGATCTGGCTCGGGTGGAGACTTTATCATTCCACAAATCGTGCTCAACACGGTTAATCCCACTGGAGTCCTGCACCACAATAAATGGTGGGAGATCACAGTCGGCCTAAGAGAAGATGAATACCTGGCATTATTCGACACGCCTGTTAGCGACTCCTTGAATGCGGTCATCATGGACGGAGAGAATGCGCCGATAGGATATCTTCAACTGATCGTAAAATACGCCGATGGTGCTTTGACAATAACTTTTGGATCTGGATCGGCTTATTTGGCCGGCGTAGCACCAGGTAAAACAACAACAGAGGATGGAAAATATACCGTTGAACTCAAGTTTGTTTGCATCGGAGACTACACCGCATTCGCATTCCTCGAACCATTCGATTACCGTCTACCAGTCCAAGGCAATGTTTTCTTCTTAGATCCTTTCGACCATATCGAACCGTCTCAAGGCTCCAGTCTATTCACCGAGCCGTTTGATAGTTGAGGTGATGGTGTGGCAAGTTTTTCTGAATGGACAACCAGTGGCGATGTAACTGGAGCATTAGATAGTTCTACTAAATACGCTGGAAACTCGAGTTATGGTGCTTCTAAATCCTTTCCTTACAAAGTTGGGGTCAATAGTATCGCTGATTTAACACGAAATAATTTTACTTGCTCTAAAATATGTTTAATAGCATGGGTAAAGACCTACGCAACGTCCAGTTATGGCACTGGATACAGCACAGCGATTCTTAGACACCCCAGTTATGGTGATTTTACCATTCAACAGGCAGCAGCAACTGACACTACTGTTAATAACCCCTGGGAGAAGTTCAGGGTTTGGCTTTGGTATGATGCTGCATCCAACACTAAATTTGGCCGACTCGAAAAATGGGTTACAGACGCATGGGTTCAACAGGGGACGGATACCAATTTTGGTAGTGGCGCATCTACGGAACAAAGTTTAACACTAAGGTTTAGATTTCAACGTGCTTCTTATGCCAGTGGTTCTGGTTCGGGATCGGCATGGTTTGACGAGGTAGAAACCTATGATGTGGATTAGGTGAGATGGTATGGGCTTTGCTGATTGGACGCTTAGCGGAACTGTTACGGGTGCTTTAGATACTGCTGAAAAATACGCTGGCAGTTCAAGTTTTGGCACATCTAAAGCGTCTGCTTATCAAACTGCATTTAACGGCTATTGCTACCTGTCAAGAAATAATTTTACCTGCACTCAAATTCGATTAATTCTCTGGGTGAAAACAAAAGGTGTTTGTTCTTATGGTAGTGGAACAGCTACGAATGCTTTATTGCATAATAGCTACGGTAGTTTAACTATTCAGTCAGCGACCAACACAGAGAACCCCTGGGAAAAATTCAGAGTCAGCCTTTGGTATGATGTCGGCTCTAATACAAAGTTTGGCAGACTCGAGAAGTGGGTTACGGATACGTGGGTGCAGCAAGGATCGGACACAAATTTTGGCACAGGCGCACCGACCACTAACACTGTTGTTTTGTCAACTCGTCATTATCTCAATCCAGGTGTTGGAACTTATGCATATAGTTATGCATGGTGGGATGAACTTGAGGTCTATACGCCGTGAGATCGGAGTTCTGGGGATAGGATCGGGGCGCTAGACAATTATTGATATCACTATCACCACGGCGATAATTACGCTGGCGATTATCGCTTCAATTTTAGTCAATCTCCAATTCGTATGTCTCACCTCCGTTCTCCAAATACTACTAACCCCGCTTTGTCGTAGATCTCCTTTAACCTTTCCGGCGAGTAGTCTGTGTAGTGCCTCCCGAGCACGCTCTTCGGAATCCTGCCGCAGTAGGCGTCGACGTAGCGATCCTGGACGCCGAGCCTGCCGAGCTCGCAGCAGAACCAGTCGCGCAAAACTTGGGGCGTGATTCTGAAATCGTCGGGGCTGGCCTTCCCGAACTTTCGCGTCATGACATGCTCGTTCAGATTGAAAACGCGCGTGCTTGGGCAGGGTGATTTGGCAAAAGATAGCTTTTCGAGTGCAGCGCTCGCCTCGGAGTTGAAGCATGTCGCCCATTGAAATTTTGTAGTGCCAAAATGGCGGCTCGGATAGATGATGCGGTTCTCCATGTCGAGTTGCGTCCATGTCAGTTCCATGAGTTCATGCCTCCGGAGGCCACTCGAGGCGAACAGCAGGAAGGCCGTCTCGAGTTCGGGGTCGTCCAAATTGTCGTATGTCTCACGAAGCGCGCTTCGCGTCGGGGCGATCACGACATGGGGCGGCGATTGTGGAACTTTGAAGCACGATGCCAAGTCGCTTTCTAAAAATCTTCCGTAGAACACGCGCAGAGCCTTGACTGCATTCTGGGCCGGGTTGAGCGCGAGGAACTGGCGGAGTTCGGGGCGCGTAGCTTGGAGGGGATGCTTGTCCAAATATTCGAGCAACCATTTGATATGACGCACGCGTTCGCGAATTGTCAGGCGGTTTAAACGGTAGTCTATACGGCAGGCCTGCGCGAACTCCTCGAGGATGGCGTCGGGGTCGAAGAGCATGGCGGGGGCTAGTGGCAAATAGAATGACGAAAGAAACTGATCGATCGCACTGCGCGGGATCATGACACAATCTTGTGTCGAATTTGTGGCAAGTTCGGTAGCCTCCATCGATCCAACCTCGTGTTTCCAGTGGAAGTCATGGTTATTTAAGTCTTACTACGATGTAGAAAGCTATAAATACTATCACAACCATCCTAATTTGGGAAAATTATGGTAGACCTCCCTGTTCTGAAGTGCAAGAAATGCGGTTTTAGCTGGCATCCACAAGTTCCGAATCCTAAAGTTTGCCCCAAGTGCAAAACTTACTATTGGAACGTCCCACCCAAAACAGTTAAATTGGGAAGGCCCAAGAAGAAGGTGGAGAGTTAATGTCCCGCTCACTGCCCCACGTTTCCGCATCGCCCCTGCAGTCGTCGCCTTGTAAAGGCGACGTCATAACCGCTAGACCACGGGCCCAAGTAGATTCTATTCCTTGTACTGAAAATACTTGCTCTACCAGAGCGCGACTAGTAATCTTTTCTGAAAAAACTATGGAGGCCCTTGGCATTCCACCGGGCTTCTATATGTGCGTCGGTTTGTGGGGCGGAAAGGTCGAAATCCGGAAGGTGGATGAGAAATGAAAGACAAAGACGCGAGGCTTGGAGTACGCGCATTGGATACGCGTGTCGATAAACTGGCGGACAATCTCTCAAGACTTGATGTCAGATTTGAAATGTATTTACCCATGATTGGACTCCGACTCACAAAACTCGAAAGGCGTCTCACGAAACTCGAATCACGGAGGAAGGACAGATGAGCAAATCGACGGGGATCGCCCTCCTCCTGTTCGTGGCCTTTGTCGCGGCCATGCTCATCAAAATGACCTTGGAGTTGTCGCCATGAATCCAGTTCCCCAAATCCAACCGATCAAATATGCAGACGAGAACGGATATATCGGCGACCTTGCGCCGTGCGAACTCGAAAGGAAAAGGGGGCGAGACCCGAGCGGGCGGCGATCGTGCAAGTTCTCCGACATCCCGTGCGGCATGGAGGATTCGGCGGGATGCAGCGTTTTAGCGAGAGTAAATGGCAATCTGAGGGTCAAGGCCGAGTTTATGAAGAATAAGAAACTTGACGTCAAGAAACGGCGAAGGGGTCGGGTGGGGCTTTGAGGCGTCACCTTATCTCCAAGACAGTTGGCCCCTCGGCGCAACCCGCCCGACCCCGCCAAAGAATCAAGGAGGTAGATAGGAATGGTTAAAATTCGCTACAAGATTTTGCACGGCGCCAAGAGTGAGAACGGCGACCAGATATGGAAACTCGGCAAGTGGTATCGGATTGACGGCGAACTCAAAATGTGCAATCACGGATTTCACTGTTCGCGGTACATCCAAGACGCGATGAACTATGTGCAGGGCGACACGCTCGCGGTTGTAGAAGTCCGCGACGAACACATGGACGATGGCGATAAGGAATGCTGGCGAGAGATGCGCGTCATAAAAACATACAAGCTCGATAAGGTCGCTTCGGTCGTGCTTGCCGTCGCGTCTGCGGAACTTGTGCTACCCAACTTTGAGAAATTCTATCCCGACGACAAGCGACCGCGACAAGCGATTAAAGCGGCCGAGAAATGGCTAAAGGAACGCTCTGAGGCAGCGAGGTCGGCAGCGTGGTCGGCAGCGAGGTCGGCAGAGTCGGCAGCGTCGGCAGCGGAGTCGGCAGCGTCGGCAGCGTGGTCGGCAGCGGAGTCGGCAGCGTCGGCAGCGGAGTCGGCAGCGTCGGCAG
>Ga0315289_10009425_pt1 | contig 14050 bp, 16 predicted proteins | sample YL17G11_40_MG_FD_203452 | JGI IMG/M metagenome (GOLD analysis project Ga0315289, IMG submission 203452) | Sediment microbial communities from Yellowstone Lake, YNP, Wyoming, USA - YL17G11_40 | ecosystem: Environmental > Aquatic > Freshwater > Lake > Sediment | place: USA: Wyoming | collected...
AATCGATTTTGCTTTGAAATCGTCCGGATCGGCTTCATCCGACCGGCCGATGCGCGCCGGGACCGCCAAATCTTCCTGTTTTGCGTCCGTGCGACACGCAAAATCGTCCATTCTTGATCCTTCCGCGGGCATCTTGTAATTTATTCCCTCCTCTTTTCGAGGGTTGCTGCATTTATCTATGGTACAATTCGCCCGCCATATCGTTGAAAAATGGAATATTCAGGACTCATTGGCCAGGGAAATCTGTATTTCCTTTGAAAAGGGCTTTTCGCCGTATTTTCTGGCCGATTACCATCCGCCGGCGGCCGCCGAACTCGACGCGGGCATCCTGCACGAAATATTCGATTTTCTCCGGGAGCAGGCGGAGCTTGCCCCCAAGAAAAAGCGCCTTATCAACGCATTATCAAAAGCGAACAAGCTTGCGCCGGACGCCGAAAACCATATCAATGCGCTCATCAATCCCTACGAGCTCGACGATATGCTCGTTCCCTACCGCCTTAATCCGCGAAGCCGGGCGCAGCTGGCCATTCAGGCCGGAATCGGGCCGCTTGCGGACGTGGTGGAAAAACAGGACGAAAGCGTTGCTGGGCCGTTGGAAGACCTGGCAAAAGCCTATGCAGGCAAGGCCCCGGCATATAAAACCGTCGATGACGTGATCACTGCCGTGCGGGACATCCTCATCGAACGGTTCTCGTCCAACGAAACCGCCCGCACCATGGCGCGGGACCACGGCTACGAGGAGGCCTCGTTCGAGATCATAGGAAAAAAGAAAAGCCGTTCACTGGGCGATTTCGTGAATGCCCACGAAATCAAGGGCGAAAAGCTGCTGGAATTGTTTTTCGCCGAAGACCGCAAGCAATTACGCCTTAAATTGAATATCCAGCTCTTCCGCGTCACCGAGCTTATCAAGCACCATTTCATCACGAACCCCGATTCGGTCTTTTTTGATTTTCTCTCCTCGCTCATCGACGAATGCTGGCTCAAGGTGCTGTTGCCCATGGTGGAACGGGACGTAAAGCAGCGCCTGCGCACGGAATCGGAAGACCTGCTGTTGCGCGGCATGCTGTTCGACCTCGACAAGAAATTCTCCGGCGAAAAAATCACCGGCACGGTCTTTTCACTGGGCATCTTTGAAGCCGATACCATCGCGGCCGTGGCCTTTGACGCCGAAGGCCATCTGGTGGGCGCGACATCGCTTAAAAATTGCTTCAAAGACCGTCAGGGATGCCAGGCGCGGTTCAGGCAGTTCGCGGCCCGCTACCGGCCTTCCAAAGCATTGACACTCCACGATGCGGCGTCGCCGGCGTCCAAGCCCGTTCTTGCCGAGTTTCTCAATGATGCGCAAACCGGAATCGAGATGATCGAGGCGGTCATCGATGAAAAAATCGAATCGCTTGCCGCTTCGGAATGGATCAAATCAAAATTCTCCGATCTCGACCCGGGCATGCAGAAGGCCTTTGCCGCGGGAATCAGCTGGTTGCAGCCGGTCAATCTCATCCCCGACATAGGCCTCAGCTTCATTGCCGTGCATCCGCTGCAGGACCTTATCACCCCGGAGCGCATGCTGACCATTATCCGCCGCAAAACGGCCGAGCTGGAGCTGCGCAAAGGCATCGGCATCGGACGGATCACCGAATCGGTTTTTGTGTCCGAAGGAATGATCATCCCGGAGATCACCGATGCGTTGCGCAAGCGGGACCCGCAAACGCCGCTGAACTCCAAGCAAAGCCTGCTTAACGTGCCGCATATGACCGAAGCGGCGTTCGCGAACATCGCCGGGTTCGTTGTGGTTCCAAATAGTCAAGATCTGCTGGACCGTACCCTGGTGCACCCGGACCATACCGAATGGGTTGCTGAAATGTGCGACCAGATGGGCGTCACCGCCGAACAGCTGATCGCGGACCCCGAAATGCTCCGGTCCTTCGCCTGCGACGATTACCTTAAAAAGCTGTACATCGAGAAGAAACTTATCGACCAGATCCGCGTGGGGCAGAAATACCTTTCGCAGTCCGCCATGCTCCCGCGGCGCAAGCAGAAACTCGCCGATATCGTCGAAGGCGCCGTCGCCTCGGGACGTGTCACCAATATCACGCCGTTCGGCGTGTTCGTGGACATCAATGCCGTATGCGACGGTCTTATCCACATATCGCAACTCGCCGACGGCTATGTGCAGTCGCCCGAACAGGTCGTGCAGGTAGGCGACAAGGTGAATGTGCGCATCATCAAGGTCGACCCCAAGAAACGCCGCATTTCGCTCTCCATGAAGGGCATGGGCCACCTTGCCCCTAAAGTCAAGCCGACCAAAACGCAACTAAGCGACCTGGCCAACCATTTCAAGAACCGGTAGCGGACGCGGGAGTTCAGAAGTTCCGGGATCCGGCCTTCATGCGCGCGATCACATCGATTCCGGCGCCGATACTCCCAATATGTCCAGCCCCTGCTTCAGCACATTGCGCACCGCCGTGGTGAGATACAGGCGGTCGGCGGAGGTTTGGAGGTCATCGGTGACAATGCGGTGTTTCTGGTAAAAATGATGGTACTGCCCGGCCAGACCTTCAAGATAGCCGGTGATGCGCAGCGGTTCGACATGCCGGGCCGCCTGCAGGAGAATGGCGGGAAAATCGGCCAGCGCCGTGATGCAGTCCAGCTCTTCGGGCTGTGCAAGCCGCGAAAGCGGGGCCGCGCTGATCTGCTCATCGGTAAAGCCGCGCTGGAGCCCGTGCTTGATGACGTTGCAGGTGCGCGCGTGGGCGTACTGCACGTAAAACACCGGATTGTCGTCGCTTTTCTTGACCGCCAGGTCCATGTCGAAATCGAAATGGCTGGAGAGCTTGCGCATCAGGAAAAAATACCGCGCGGCGTCTTTGCCCACTTCGTCAAGCAAGTCGGTCATGGTGATGAAATCGCCCCGCCGCTTGGACATTTTATACGGCTGTCCGTTGCGGATCAGGTTCACCTGCTGGATGATCAGATTATGGAACACCGGTTTGTCCGATCCCAGGGCCTTGACCGATTTCTCGAGCTGCGGAAGGTGGCCGTGGTGATCGGGCCCCCAGAACGTATACGACTCGTCGCAGCCGCGCGACGCCTTGTCGGCGTGGTAGGCGATATCGCCAAGTAAATAGGTGGGCGTGCCGTCGGAGCGCAGGATGACCCGGTCGCGCTCGTCGCCCAGCGCCGTGGCCCGGAACCAGACCGCGCCGTCTTTTTCGTAGGTCAACCCTTTTCCCTTTAGAAAATCGGCGGTGGCCATGACCCTGCCCGATTGGTGCAGGCCGCTTTCGCGGAACCAGCGGGTGTACACGACGCCGAAGGATGCGAGGATGGTTTTCTGGGATGCGACGTTCTTTTCCAGTGCTTCGCGCTGAAACAGCGCCACGGCCTGCTCATCGGTCATGGACTCAACCTCGGGATGCTCCGCGGCCACCTGATCGGCCAGCTCCACGATATAGTCGCCCTGGTAGCCTTCCTCGGGCAGCTCGCACTGCCGTCCGCGCTTCTGCCAGAAACGGCAGGCAACCGACCGGCCCAGGAGCGCGACCTGGTTGCCCCAGTCGTTCACGTAGAATTCGCGTTCGACCGTGTTGCCTATGTGCTCATTGACACGCGCGACAACATCGCCGATGGCGGCGGCCCGGGCGTTGACCACCACCATGGGGCCCGTGGGATTGGCGCTGACGAATTCGAACAGCAGCTTTTTGGGCGGATCCACCAGGTTGCGGCCGTAGGAATCGGGATCGGCAACGATGCCGCGGACGATTGATATCAGACATGCTTTGCTGAATCGGAAATTAATGAACCCGCCCGCGATGGATTCCTTGGTCTGCCGCTCCACAAATGCGTCGTCCCAGGCAAATACCTCAAGCAGTTTCGCGGCAACCTCCGGCGGCGGCTGTTTGAGCTTTTTTGCCAGCGACATGGCCAGCGGCGTGGAGAGATCGCCGAACGCCCGGTTCTTGGGTTTTTCAATTTGAATATCGGATTCCAGCACGCCCGCCCGGGGAAACTGCTTTTCGGCGGCGTTCATTAGCGCTTGTGTCAAGTAAGTGCGGACGTCCATGGCAGCAGCTTCCTTGTTGCGGTGCAGTGGCTGATCGGCAATGGCCGGATTCCGGAAGAAAGCAGGACGCGCGGCATGCGGCCGCTACAGCCACCGCGATGTCTTGCGATGCGCACCGGGCGTCTCATAGACCGGCTCGGCCGACGCGGGATGGCCCTCTTCCCACAACTTTTCAATGGCATAAAATCCGCGCAATTCCGGCAGCAGAATGTGGACCATGGCATCGACATAGTCGATGCAGACCCAGCGTCCTTCATCAAGACCTTCGCAGTGCCAGGGCCTAAGGCCGAATTCCCTGCTCAGACCATCGATAATGGTATCGGCAATGGCATGGTTCTGCACGGTATTATCGCCTTCACAAACAATGAACCAGTCGGACGGGGCAGCTTTTTCCCGAAGATCCATACGATGTATCTTTTCCGCTTTGCAATCTCCGGCAAAGCGGACGATCGCATCGGCCAGCAGACTGCCGGCGGCCGGCACGCGCGCAGCGTTCATAATGATGTTCCTTTGAAATCAGCGCCCAGAATTACGGTTACATCGAACCTGTCGTCGCCGGTGCGCATGAGAACGATCTTGTCGGGTGCGACTTTAAGGGCCGCGCCCACCTGCCGGGCCACGGTCATGTCCTTGGTGCGCGAAAGCACCAGCGTGGAGGCGTAATTGAACGTGGCCGCATTGCCGATGCCGTCATTTTTCACATCAAACCCCGCGGTGCGCACCATGTCCGCCGCCTGCCAGGCGATTCCCGGCATGCCGCAGCCGTTAAGAATCTGTATCTGGCCTATATGCGGAACGCTGTCCGCCTGGGCCTGCGCCATGCCGGCGGTTCCGGCATGCTCCGATTTTAGTCCGGAAGAATTGGCGCCGATGATAATGGCGAGAATGATGGTCGCGGCAAAGATCCCGAAAAGAACGGCGTTTTTCATGAGAAGTATGGATCCGTATGTGCCGGAAAATTATCGCCGCCGCACGCCCGGTTTTTTGCCGGGACCATAGACGATCACCGGCTTATGGTTTTTAATCTCATGCGGCTCGAGCAATGCGTACGCAAGCACCATCACTTCGTCGCCAGGCTCGCCTAATCGAGCCGCGGGTCCGTTCAACTCAACCACATGCGAACCCCGCTTGCCCGGGATTGCATATGTTGTAAAGCGCTGACCATTGGATACGTTGAGAACATCGACCGCCTCATTCTCTACAATGCCGGACTTTTCCAGATATGCCGTATCGAGCGTTATGCTGCCTTCATAGGCTGTATTAGCGCCGGTAATGACAATATCGCGGATTTTTGCCTGCAAGAAGCGACGTAGCATACGTTACCTGGTTTCCGGAATCGGCAATGATAAAGAAAATCCGATGGTCGATGCGGCATCGGGCTTCTGATACAGGCTGAAGCGCTGCGCCGCGGGGTTTATCTCTTTCTGTACCTGAATATGGATATCAATCGCGCTCCAGATCATGCAAACAGGCAGTATGACCAGAAACGGCGCGGGATCAGAGAACGTATTCTCTTTCTGCACCCCGCGATAGATGGCAACTCCGCTTAAAGCAAGGGACAAAACCGATCCTCCGGTCATGAACGAAGACCGGACAAACTGCCGCCGTTTCCATTCGTGAAAGCCGGGAAGGAAAAGATTGGTGACCACGGCATATTGTTCCGATCCGGCCTTGTTCAGCTGCTTGCGCGAAATCTGGTCATTGGTAAAGCCGGCCCGGCGTTTGTCGATCCATTCCGACTCACTTACAGCAAGATCGACCCATGGCTTGGTAAAATATTCGGTCATCGAAATGCCGGCTTCCATCAGCTTGTAAACTTTTTCAATGGGGATTTTATTTTCCTTGATCTTCTGCCATTCTGTCAAAGAAAGCCCCAATTTTTCATAATAATCCTTCTCGCTGGCGGATGGAAGATATCCTTCCTGTGCCATCGCTTGGAAAATCAAGCACATAACCAGAACCGGAATAAAATGACAGACATTCACCGCAGGTATCCTTCGCTGCAAATTTGTGGAATCTGATGTATAAAAATAATTCCCGCACGGGAAGGAATTCTATTGCAAATTGTGTCCGCGTATAAAACGCCGATCCATCTGACAAGACAGAGCGAAAAAACCGCATTTGCCGCCGGGTGCATAATATTTTTAAACCAACAAAGCCTTTTTAACGACTATCTATTAGAACGTATTGCGCATGCATGACGAGCACATCAATCGTAAGCCATTAGAACACCTGGTATTAGGATGTATTGCCGGCGACCGTCGTTGCCAGCATGACTTTTTTCGCACATATCATGATAAGGTTTTTGGCTTTATATGTCATTTTCTAGGGCCTGGTTTTGATTTCGATGATGTGGTCCAGCAGGTCTTTATCCGGCTTTTTAAAAGCCTTGGGAGCTTTCAAGGATCTGCATCGCTGGACACCTGGGTTTATCGCATTACATCGAATGTCTGCACAGACCAGCTGAGGAGCAAGTACCGCAAACGGCAACTGGATATCGTGGTTGATTCGGATGAACAGGCGTGCAATACGCAGATAGAAGAACATGATAATCCCTTTGGATCAGTGGAACGAAAGGAACTTGCAGCGCGTATCAATAGGGCACTTTCTATGTTGAGCGAAGAAAAGAGGATTGTTATTGTCATGTATGAAATGGAGCATGCGCCGCTGGAACAGATCGCCGATGTCATCCGGAAGCCGGTAGGCACGGTAAAATCGCGGTTGTTTCATGCGCGCAAAGAGCTCCAGAAACATTTATCGAAATACCTGGACGCATTATGAATACACTGGATCGCCAAGACCAGGATCCGCAGATCCAAAAGCTGCGAACGCTTCTATCCTCGGTTCCGGCCCGCAAAAAGCCGGAACACGAGCTGGTTGCTCTGGAAAACGTGCTTTTTTCACGGCTCGATTCCGAAAAACGCAAGGCATTTCGGCCACGCGGGCTTTTCGAGGGGCTTGTCGAATCTCTGGCGATTTTCGCGCGACCGGTCCCGGCAATGGCGGTTGTTATCGCGGCATTGCTTATCGGGATATCCGGCACCGTTTATTTCGTCCATTATTCGGCGCACCAGACCCTGCTTTCGGGATCACGGATCCTCAACATATCCGGCCAGGTCACCATGGGCGCCGCCCGGCAGCAGAAAGCCTTGACTCCGCTGCAGGTCCCGCGCATCAGACTTGGTAAAAGCCAGGTATACGAAACCGGCGCCGGGTCGTCTATAATGGTCCGCCTGGATGCAGGGAGCGCGCTGTGTCTGCAGGAAAATACGCGGTTGACCGTACTGGAAGCCGATGCGCAGCGCCTTGTGTTTTTCCTTCACAAAGGTGAACTTGTCGCCACGGTGAGCAAGCGCGACCGCGACCAGGTGTTCGCCGTCGCCACGCCGAACGCGCAATGCAAAGTGGTCGGCACCATTTTCGGCGTGGCCGTGCGGCCGGAAGGCCCTTCGGAAACCTGCATGACCCGTCTTTCCGTGTATGAAGGCGTGGTGCAGATACGGGCGATCAATGCCGCCGGTGTTTCCGCATCGGCAGGAGCGGGCCAGTCACTGTCCATGTTTGGCCCGAACCCAAACGAAGCGCTGCCGGTCGTCGAATCGTCGGACGCGATCCGTGCCATCACCCTGCTCAAGCTCTCGCTTGAAATCGCCGGCGATACCTCATGCGGATATGGGCTTGTCGACTGCGAATCCTTCCCCTCGGGCGCCACGGTGAGTATCGACGGCCAGAGGATCGGCAGAACGCCGCTCATCCTCAAACGGCCGGCCGGCCGCAGCGAAGTGACCATCTCCTGCGACGGCTATGCGGAGAAAAAAAGTCTGGTAACGGTGCGCGCAAAGCAGGCAACCGATTGCTATGCCCAACTCGTTCCCGTGCGCGCGCCCGCCGCGCACGGCCCGATCGCCGCATGGTCGGCCGAGGATACGGCGCACGGCGCCCTGATCAATTTTCCCGAATACATCGAAGCGCTCATTCAATTGACCATCGGAGAATATCGCAAGGCGCTGGATATCTTCGACTCTCTCAATGCCCTGCCGGCCCTGGGAATGCACGAACATGCGGTGCTGGCAAGGAAAGCCGTTGAATGCTATCGCAGCCTGGGCGACTTCGGCGCCACGCTTGCCGCCCGGCAGAAAGAGCGCGATGCCGCGAAAAGTCCCGGTGCCAGGGGAAGCCTCCTGTGGGAAATCGCCACGATCAAAGCGAACTGTCAGGGCGATTATGCCGGGGCCGCAAATGACCTGGAAGAATACATCAGGACCTGCCCCGATGGCCCGTGGATCCACGAGGCATATGACAAGCGCGCGGAGGCACTGTATCTGGATGGCCGCATGCCGGAGGCAGTTCAGCAATTTCGCGAGCATATCCGTCGATTCCCTAATAGTAAGGAAATCGACCAGTCGCTCTATTATCTGGCCGAAATAGCCAGTCATGAATTGAACAACTGCGCCGATGCCATCAATTATTTTGCGCGCCTTGTTCGCGCGCCCCAAGGCCGCTACCGGGAAAATGCGCTCTTCGGCCTTGCCGAATGCTATGTAAGGCTTGGAAAGGATGAGCCCGCGCGCAAAACGTATCAGGATTATATCCGGCTCTTCCCCAAGGGCACATGGCGATCGGCATGCAATGCCCGACTGGCGGCTCTGGCGGCGTTATAAGCTCCCATTTGCATTTTTTCTGGTCCAAAGGCTTTGGGAAAAGGCCGAGTCAGATGACTCGGCCTTTTCCGCGCGGGGCTTTCTATATTGCTGAAAATCCAAACCGGCGAGAACGCCAAAAAAGATTGAACCCGCACCATACCTTCTCCGACTACACCTATAAAGCGCTTCCATCCCGTCGGCCGGCAGGAGACATCATGCGCAGCAGCTCTGAAACCACGCAGACAGGCCCTCTTACCATTTATTTCAAAGAAATCGCGGATTGCAAGGGGCTATCTGCCGTCGAGGAAGCGTCACTTACGGCACGAATCAGGAACAACGATCATAAAGCATTCGAAAAGATGGTCAGCGCAAACCTGCGATTCGTCGTCAAAGTCGCCATGCATTACCAGCATCTGGGCATGGAACTTTCGGACCTCATAAGCGCGGGCAACATGGGCCTTATGGAAGCCGCCCGCAGATTCGATGAATCACGCAATTTCAAATTCGTATCATATGCAGTCTGGTGGATCAGGCAGTCGATCCTCAAGGCGCTGGCCGAACAATCACACACCGTGGCCATCCCCCTCAGCCGCGCGGCGCTTCTGTATAAAATAGCGGCGGCGGAAAAAAGGCTGGAGCAGCACCTGGGCCGCCTGCCCGATGCCGATGAAGTGGCGCAGGAACTGGGCGTGGAACGAAAAGACGTTGATGATACCATTGCCGCCTTTACCGGACAGTCGTCAATGGACACTGCACTGGACGAACAGGAGAACACCACGCTGCATGATGTGCTGCCCGACGAAAAGCAGGACATCGAAGCGACCGCGATCATGCGGTCCATGCTCGCGCAGCTCAAGTACGCCCTGAACAAGCTGGACAGTCGTGAAAAAACGGTCGTGCAGCTCTACTACGGCATTAATTGCGGCGCGCCCGCGCCGCTGCGCGAAATCGGGCAGACCTGCCGCGTAAGCGGCGAACGCGCCCGCCAGCTGTGCACGCATGCGGTGAAGAAAATGCGCAGATACTGCATTGAGCGCCGGCGGTGAGCGCCTGTTCCGCCCGCCATCGGCAGGATAGATCCGCAACAGACCTGCTCACGACAGATTCACCCCCTTGATTCCGGGATTTCAATTTGATATATTGTATATACAATATATCACCAAGGAGTTCTTATGCCGGCGGCGCAGCTTATTATCCGTATCGATCCCCGCATCAAAGGAAAACTGGCGTCGCTGTCCAAAGCGCACGGCAAAACCGCAAGCCAGACGATACGCGAGTTGATCGAAGGCTATCTTCATGACAACGACATTGCCGGTCATATTGATGCGGTATGGCATACCATCGGCGGAAAACTGCGATCAAAAGGCTTGACTGCCGACGACGTACCCGCGCTCATCCGCAAAAGCCGGGCAGGCCGCACGTGAAGGTAGTCATCGACACCAATGTCTTCGTTTCCTCCTTTTTTGGCGGGAACCCGAAAGCGGTCATCGATTTATGGAAGAACGGACAGCTGACTCTCTGCCTTACAAATCCGATTATCCGGGAATATATCGATGTCCTTCATCGGGCAGGAATCGGTGACGAAGGAAGGGTCAATGAGATCCTCTTCCTGTTTCGCAAAGGATACTGTTGTGCGTTTGCTGCCACAACCCCGCGCCTGCGGGTAGTATCCGATCCTGATGATGATATGTTTATCGAAGCTGCCGTAGCATTGCAGGCAGAGGTGATTGTATCAGGAGATGCCGCGCTCTCCTCCATGGGCGAATATGCCGGCATCCCTATATTGAAGCCCAGGGCTTTTTTAGATTTTTTCTTCCGCATAGCCGGATAGCCCCCCAACCATGCGCCGCATTGTTTTCGCCCTTCTGTTGCTGCCGATTCTTCCGCTTTACGCCATGCTCTTCATCCCCATGGACGCCGGGCAGACCGATCATCTCAAGGCCTACGGCCTGGTGTATCACCTTCTTTCCGAAGGGCAAAAGGTCTACTGGTGCCTTAATTATCGCGGCGGATCGTTTGTGACCGAAGAGGACCGCACTACCGTCCTCAAAGCACGCATGGACGGCATTGAGATCAAAACCATGCCGCCGGACGAGTGGAACCGGGTGATCGAGGTGATCGAAAATAACAATATGGAAAAGGTCACGCTCGAGAAGGCGCCCCGCATCGCCGTGTACACGCCGCCGGGCAAACTTCCGTGGGACGACGCGGTCACGTTGGCGCTTACCTATGCCGATATCCCTTATGAAAAAGTCTATGATAAGGAAGTTCTCACAGGAAAACTCGCCACTATCGACTGGCTGCATCTTCACCATGAGGACTTTACCGGGCAATACAGCAAATTTTATCGCGCATTTCACACCGCGACCTGGTATCAGCGCCAGAAAATGGAGCTGGAGAAGCTTTCGGCGGAACTGGGATTTAAAAAAGTCACCGCATGCAAAAAGGCCGTTGCCCTTACCATACGGAAATATGTCGAAACCGGCGGGTTTCTTTTTGCAATGTGCAGCGCCACCAACACGCTGGAAATCGCACTTGCGGCATTGGGAACGGATGTGGTGGCAAAGGAATACGACGGCGACGGGGTTGATCCGGATTATGCCCGGAAACTCGACTTTGCGAACTGCCTGGCTTTTGAGAATTTCAGCCTTGAAACCGACCCTTTCGAAGGCTGGTTCGATAACATCGACGTCAACCGGGTCAACTCCCCGGCAGCCATCCCGGCCGCGGATTTTCAATTGTTCGATTTTTCCGCGAAGCTGGATCCGGTGCCCACGATGCTCACGCAGGACCATGAACGCGTGGTGCACGGATTCCATGGTCTCCTGACATCGTTCAATAAAAACGTGCTTAAAAAGAACGACATAGTGCTGGGCTTCGTCCCCAATACCGCGATGGTGAATTACATCCACGGCGTAGTTGGCAAAGGAATGTTCACCTATCTGGGCGGCCATGATCCCGAGGATTATCAGCATGCCGTGGGCGACCAGCCGACCGTATTGCAGCTGCACCGCAATTCACCGGGATACCGCCTGATACTCAATAACGTTCTGTTTCCGGCAGCGGAGAAGAAGGAGAAGAAGACATGAAAGACAGAGCGGCAGAGGTCGGAGGCCGGCGGAAAGCAGGTGACCAGTGATCGGCAGAATGTCGCTCCTCCCTTTGAAAATCCAGAAAAATCATCTCCCATGAAAAATCCCGAACCACCAAACCGGCGCCAGGTCCTGGCATGGTGCTTGTACGATTGGGCGAATTCGGCGTTTGCGCTCACGGTCATGACCGCATTTTTCCCGGTGTTCTTTAAAAGCTTCTGGAACGCCGGCCTTGATGCGACCGTTTCCACCGCGCGCCTGGGCATCGGCACCAGCATCGCCGGACTGATCGTGGCGGTGCTGTCTCCGGTCGTGGGCGCTCTTGCCGACGCAGGACATGCGCGCAAGCGCTTCCTTTTCGTCTTTGCGCTTCTGGGCATGGCCATGACCGCGTCGCTCTATCTGCCGCCCCGGGGTTCATGGCTTATCGCGCTGGTCATCTTCATGCTGGCGGACGTCGGGTTTTCATGCGCAAACCTTTTCTACGATTCGCTGCTGGTTGACGTTGCGGCCGGCAACGAGATGGACCGCGTCTCTTCGCTCGGATTTTCCCTGGGGTATCTGGGATGCGGTCTGCTGTTCGCGGGCAATGTCGCCATGACCATGTGGCCGGGCTTTTTCGGGCTTGCGGACAAGGCCGGCGCGGTGCGGCTTTCGTTCGTGACCGCCGCCGTGTGGTGGCTCGTTTTTTCCATCCCGCTTTTACTTTTCGTCAAGGAACGCGGCGAAAGCGTGCGAATGCGGGCCGGGACCGTGGTGGCGGACGGGCTCAAACGCCTGCTGCATACGGTCCGCGCCATCGCGCGTCGCCGGTCCCTTTGGCTCTTTCTCGTTGCCTACTGGCTGTATATCGACGGCGTATTCACCTTCATCCGCATGGCCGTTGATTTCGGCTTGGCCATCGGCCTTTCGCAGATATCGCTCATGCTGGCGCTGATCGTGGTGCAGTTCGTGGCGTTTCCCGCGGCCATCGGCTTTGGCCGGCTTGCGGAAAAAATCGGCACAGAGCGGACCATCCTCTCCGGCATCGTCATCTACATTCTCGTTTGTTGCGTGGGCGCTCCGCTGCTGCAAAATGCGACGCAGTACATCGTTCTGGCCGCCATTACCGGCATGGCGCAAGGCGGAATCCAGGCGCTGAGCCGCTCCTATTTCGGCAAGATCATCCCTGCCGGCGAATCAGGCGAATTCTTCGGCTTTTACAATCTCATCGGTAAATCATCCGTTGTTTTAGGGCCGGCGACCGTGAGCGTGGTGGCCCTTATTACCAGGGCCGCCGGCGCGCCGTCGATGCTGGCGTCGCGCATCGGCATGGCATCGGTGGCGGTATTTTTTATCGCCGGCGCGCTGCTTTTGCGCCTGGCCGACCGCGCGCGCGTCCGCGAGCAGGAAGGCGCGGCATGAGACCGCCCAAAGACGGCATGGAAACCGATTTTGAGGTGCGCTGTTTCGACCTCAATATTCCCCTGGGCGAATATGAGAAGCTGCCGAAAAACCCGCTCTGGTTCGTTCTTGACAATCTGCGCAGTGCGTTTAACGTGGGAAGCATATTCCGGCTGGGAGATATCCTGCGCGTCAAGGGGCTCCTGCTCTGCGGCAACACGGCCGCGCCGCCGCATCAGCGTCTGCGCAAGACATCCATGGGGACCGTGGACGTTGTTCCCTGGCAACGATTCGACAATGCGATTGATGCCATCAGGCATCTGAAGGAACGCAATGTCCCGGTCTGGGCCGCGGAAACCACGACGGCATCAAAACCCTATAACCGCATTCGATATCCGCGGGAATTGGCGATTGTCCTGGGGAACGAGGCGCTGGGGGTGAACAGCGAGGCGCTGCGGCTGTGTGAGGAGATAATAGAAATCCCCACTTTCGGATTCAAGAACTCCATGAACGTGGCTTCAGCCGCCGCGGTCCTTGGCTATAAAGCTCTTGAAATGATGCAATCCGAAAGCGGGGATGTCGAAAAACGCTGCTGACGGATCATCGCCAGGTCAAACGTTTTTCGTCGCGAATCCTTTTGCGTCTGGCGGCGTTGAGTTTGCGTTTGCGCTCTTCGCTGGGTTTTTCGTAGTGCCGGAATTTTTTAATATCCGACAGGATCCCTGCGCGTTCACAGGTTTTTGTGAAACGTCGCAGCGCTTTTTCAATGGCCTCGCCGTCGCGGATTTCAATACCATTCATTCGTCTATCACATCCTTCCTCTGGCTGTTATCGTCCGGTCAATGATTTAAAATAGGTGATTCCCGCCGCAT
>Ga0315289_10009426_pt1 | contig 14049 bp, 10 predicted proteins | sample YL17G11_40_MG_FD_203452 | JGI IMG/M metagenome (GOLD analysis project Ga0315289, IMG submission 203452) | Sediment microbial communities from Yellowstone Lake, YNP, Wyoming, USA - YL17G11_40 | ecosystem: Environmental > Aquatic > Freshwater > Lake > Sediment | place: USA: Wyoming | collected...
GGGGGGGGGGGGAGTTCTCTCTCTCTGAGCGCCACGCCCGCCACGCCATGCTCTCTCTCCAACTCTCTCTCTCCATTGTCACTGTGTGTGGCTGCACTCGTCTCATTTGCTTGGCAGCTTTACCTTGGGCGTGCACAGGCGGAGGGAGAGGGAAGGCTTGGTGGGCTTGCACCCGCATGGGCTGCAGTGCGCTGGCTGTGGCGGGTTGAACTCCGGCCCCGCGTCCGCGTACACCCGACAGACCGGCAAGCCCTCGACCGGCGCTTCCTCTGAGTCCTTGGGGAAGACTGGGGCGGAGGGGGTGGGGTGATGGTGGATGATGGGGGCGTGGTTGGCCATGGCGGGGAGCGTTCTCTTGGAACACACGAATGCTTCCTCCACACCCGTCGTTTTTTTACCCAGGTGAAAACCATCCCACCTCACAAGTCATCCCCCCGCCCCACCAGCCCTTGTCCACCTCCACAGCTTCACAATGCCTTTCTTGTCGCCGACCGCCACGACCCCGCCCCCCGGGCCGCCCGGCGTGGCCGCGACCGCGCGCGCGTCGAGGACGCCGCCCAGGCACCCCCGCTCAGCAAAGGAGGGCAGCTCCCACAGGCGGACGCACTGGTCGTCCGCGTGGGAGGCAAAGGCGACGGCCTTGGCGTCCAGGTCGGCCGCGCCCGCGAGGGCGAGGACGCCCCCGAACGCGGGGGGGGGGGCGGAAGGGCCCCCACCCCCAGAGGTGCGGGCGTGGTGGTGGTGGCCGCCGCCGCCGCCGCCGCCGCCGGGCCCGCCCTCGCCGCCTGGCGGTGGGTGGGAGTAGAGTGGGGCGGCCTCCAGCACGGGCGCCCCCGGCGCGCTGCCCGCCCCGGGCGACGGCGACCAGACCTTGACCACCCCGTCCAGCCCCGCGCTCAGGATGTGGCCCTCCCAGGCCAGGGCGGCCATGGCGACGGAGGCGTGCGCGGCCGGGATGGTCTGCGCGCACGCGCCCGCGGCCAGGTCCCACACCTTGAGCGTGCCCGCCCAATCCCCGGACACCAGCCAGGGCCCGGCCGGGGCGAGGGCCTGCACGGGGGCGGCATGCCCGCCGGCGGCGGCGTCCAGGACGGCCGCGGGGCTGAAGGTGCACGCCGCCTCATCCCAGCGCCACGCCCGGATGGTCGCGTCCTGGCCCCCCGAAAACAGGGCGCCCGCCGCGGCGGCCAGGCAGAGGACGGCGCCGGTGTGGCCGGCCAGGCGGGCCGTCGCGCCAGACGCCAGGTTGTACGCCGCAATGGTGCCCGGCCCGGGCGGCCCGCCCGGCGACGGCGGCGGGGCGTGCAAGCCCACAAACAGCCACCCGCCCTCCAGCAACAGGGAGTCCACCTCGCCGCCCACCTCCACGGTCGGCCCCGCCACGCCGGTCTCCACATCCCACTGCCGCACGCTCCCGTCCTGGGAGCCCGTGTACAGCTTGCCTGACGACGCATCGATCACCGCGGCCGTCACCTGGCGGGTGTGGCCGCGGAGGGCTCGCATGAAGCCCATGTCGCCCGGCTCGCCCTCGTACCGGTACCCGCCGGCCAGCGTGCGGGAGCCGGCCCGGCCGGCGCCCCGCCCGCCGCGATAGCCGCCGCGGGGGGTGCCTACAAATGTGGTGGGAGGGGCAGAGAAGAGGGTGCGTGCGTGAGTCGTCGGCCGTCATCGTTGGTTTCGCTTCGCTCCAGGCAGCGCCCCCCCGCTCGTCTCCTTCGATCTCTCCCCAAGACTCACCACGCGTCCCCCAATTCCCACCGCCGCCGCGGCCACGGTACCCGCCGCCGCCACGCCCAGCCGGTTGCTGTTGCTGCTGCTGCGGGGCGTAGCCGCCGTAGGCCTGGGGTTGGCCGCCACCGTTGGCGAAGAAGCCACCGCCCCCTCCTCCCCCACCGCGACCGCCGCCGCCGCCGCCGCCGCCGCGGGGTGCATAGCCGCCGCCGCCCCCACGGTAACCGCCGCGCCCGCCCCGGCCACGGCCGGTGAATTCGCCTGTGTCCATGCCGGACATGGTTGGGGCGTGAGAGAGAGAGAGAGGGGAATGCACGCAGCAACGCGCTCCCCCTTTTTACACTCTCTCGTCGCAAAAGTGGAATGAGAAGAGGCACTCTGTTTTGCTCACTATTTTGTCTCTCGCCCGTCCCCTGCCTAGAGCGTGTGTGTGCGTGAGCACTTGCGCATGCGCACTGGGGTACCACTCCCCCAGCCGGGCACGTCGTCACCGCATCCGGTCCCCGGTGCTGCGGCCACCACAAAAACTAGTGGCCAGCGGATGCGTGGCAGTGCGCCGTCCTCCGCCGTCGCCCTGCTCCGCCGCCTGGCTTCGCCCTCAGGAGTGGTTGCGGCACGCCCCACCAGTGCCAGCGCTGCTCCGACTGCTGACCTAGCCAGCGCGCACAAGTTGAGCCGGAACCCGCCCTCGGCGCGTGCACCCGCGGCCTGGCTAGGTGGGTGTGCGCCGCTCTGGCCGACCCCGACCCGTCTCCTTTCCTCATCCTCCTTTGCAGTGTCGCCGTCGGCATCACGCAGGCTAGCGGCCATGGCGTCCTCACCCTCACCAGCGGGTGCACCGCCGCCTGATGCACCTGGAAAGGTGAGCTGGGGCTGTCAGTAGCCGGAGGAGGCGCGCGCTCCACGCTCTTCCTTCCCCCCTCACACCTCCTCCATCCCGTCCATGAACAAAGCAGCAACTCCTCCAGGCCGTCGTCCGGGCCGACCCGGGCGCCGAAACTCTGACCATCGAACTGTCCCTGGCGGGGCGGATGCGTTACATGGAACGGTGAGCGGTGAAAGGAGAGGCGAAATGCGTGCGTGCGAGGCACAAAGAGTGGGGGGGGGATGGAATGGAAAACATTCGACCAACGGCTCGCACCTTATTTCTCTTTTTCATCAGTCCTTCCTCCGAGACCCTCGACAAGTGCCTGGCCCGCATAGCCCGCAATGCATTGCCGGCTGACCGTAAAAGCGGAGGCAAGAAGAAAAAGGGCGAAGTGACGCCGCCCGTGCTCCCCCCACCGTCTGGCACACCCGCCCTCTTTCCAGGAGGGGCCGGCGCCACCCCCCTCCCCGCCGACACGCCCAACGGGGTCGCCTGGGCGACCGCGGTCCGCTTGGAAGTGGGCGGGGTCAGCTATGCCGTCGTGCTCAACCCGCCGACCGTGGTGAAGGTGTGCGAAGGAAGACCCGGAGGCGGGACGACGGAAACAAGAGAGAGAGAGAAAGAGAAAGCTGCCTCCCCAGTTTTGCCCTAAACCCATCATCTCTCTCCCCTCTACTTTCACATCGCCCTCAGACCGGCATCCACGCCACCCCGCTCATCGCCTGCCCGATCGCGCCCGCCGTCGACCTCCAATTTGCTGAGTACGCGGCGTGCCGGTGGCAGTGGATGCGGCGGCGGGCGGTGCCGGGAGTGGACTCGCCCGCGGCGTGCGCGCCACCTCTGTCTCCTGAAGATTTTGTAGCAGACGGTGGGCGGGACGTGCCCTCAGCCGGGCCGTCCTCCGCCCCTCTGATGACCGCGGCGGCGGGGCCGCCCATCGCGCCCCCTCCCGCCGCAGGCCCAGACGCCTGGGAAGCCATCCCGGACGCGGAGGAAGCCCTGTACACGCCCACGCCCGAGGATGAGGGGTGGCTCCTGCGCTGCCTGGTGACGCCCGGGTCGGCCCGCTCGACCTCGGCCTCCCCTCTCCTGGGCACGCCCGCCGCCGCGGACGCCGCCCTGCCCGTGTCGCCCGGCCCCGCCGCCGGCCCCGCGTCCGGCCGGCACGCTCACACCCCGCGCCCCACCCGCCCTCCCACCGTGCGGGTGGTCACCTACAACCTGTTGGCCGACCAGTACGCGTCCTCCGACTATGCGCGCTCCCACCTGTTTGCCCACTGCCACCCGCACTTCCTGGACCCGGCCTACCGGCGTGCCTTGGCCGCCGCTGAACTGCTGGCCTACAATGCGGACGTGTACTGCCTACAGGAAGTGGATGAGCGGGCGTTCACGCTCGTCCTGGGCCCCGTCCTCCGGGCTGCCGGGTATGCCGGCGTGTACACAAACAAAGCGTCCAAAGTGCGGGAGGGTTGCGCGACTTTCTGGCGGGGCGACCGGTGGGCGGTGGCGGCCCGGCGGGATGTGGCGCTGAAAGACGTGTTTTCGGCGCTGGCGGTCGCGGAGGGCATGGCGGCCGATCCCGGGGCGGGGCGGGCGCGGCCGGCGGACGCGCCCGCGGACAGGGGGGCCTGCCTCGCGCTCGCTGCCCGCCACGCGGCCCTCGCCCCGGCCTTGCGCTCCTCGCCCGCCCTGCGCTCCGCCCTGGCCCAAGTTTCGACCATCGGCCAGATCACTGTGCTCGTCCCACGCCGGAGCGCGGCGGCCGACCCCGCCAACCCGGACGGCCCCCTCCTGCTGGCCAACACCCACCTTTTCTTCCACCCGCGCGCGCCACACATCCGCACGCTCCACACGGCGGCGCTGGTCGTGGAGGCCTGGGACGTGGCTGCCCGGCTGGGCGCGGGCCTGGCTGAGCCTGAGCCGGTGGGCGACATCTTTGCGGGCGCGCCGGGCGAGGCCGTGTGCGATGCGGAGGCGTTGAGCGCGGTGGGAGGCGGCGGCGGCCCGGCCGCCCAGGAGGCCGCCCTCATCTTTGCGGGCGACCTCAACTCCGACCTCAACGACGGCATCCCCGGCACGGTGGAACTGCTTCGGGAGGGCCGCCTGCCGGCCGGTTTCTGGGATTGGGCGTACGGGGCGGACTTCCGGTACGAGGCGGACGGCGTGGACTCGCCGTCGGCGGCCCTGGCGGCGGCGGAGGAGGCGAAAGGCGCGGCCGGCGCGGCCGACGGCTCGCCCCCGTCCCCGCCCTCGCCCACCGCGCCCGGCCTCCCGCCCCCACCCCCCACCTCCGGCTTTGTCCCGCCCGACCTCGCCCTGCCCCTCCGCCTGCGCCCTGCTGACGGGCTGGCCACGCCCTTCACGAATTACGTGAGGGGGTACCAGGGCCTGCTGGACTACGTGTGGTCCGACCCCTCCAAGCTCAGGCCGGCTGCCTGGGTCCCGCTCCCGCCCGCGCCCTCGCTGGCCGCCTCCTACCTCCCCTCCCAGGCCTGGCCCTCCGACCACCTGGCGGTCGTGGTGGACCTGGAGTGGCGCGCGCTGGGCGTGCGGGGTGGGGCGGCCCCCCCGGGCGGGCCCCTGCCGCGCGAGTGGGCGTGGCGGGCACCGGCCGGGCTGGAATTGGGAGGCGGGGGCGAGGGCGGGGTGGAGGCCGCCTCCGACGACGAGGACGACGTCCGCCCACCGCCCCCCCTGCACCCGCCCGGCACGGTCATCGACGTCAGCGACGGCGTGTCCGACGGCGCCGCCGCCGCCGCCGTCGCGGCCGCGGTCCTGGCCCTGCGCCGCGGGGAGGTGGTCGCCCTGCCCACCGACACGCTCTACGGCCTGGCCGCGGACGCCTGCTCCTCCTCCGCCGTCCGCCGCACCTACAGCGTCAAGGGCCGGGCGGCGCGGGTGCCCCTGGCGGTGGCGGTGGGGGGCGTGGCTGACGTCGCCCGGGTCGGCCTGGTCGGCGGCCTGCCGCCCGGCCTCCTGGGCGCCCTCCTGCCCGGCCCGGTCACGCTCGTCCTCGCGCGCTGCCCGGCCGCGCCGCTCTCGCCCGACCTCAACCCGGGCGTGGCCACCATCGGCGTGCGCGTCCCGGCCTCGCCCTTCATACGGGCCGTCGCAGCCGCGCATGGCGGCCCCCTGGCCCTCACGTCCGCCAACCCCAGCGGCGCGCCCTCGAGCGTGGCCGCGGCCGAGTTCCAGGCGCTCTGGCCCCACTGCGCGGCCGTCTTTGATGCGGGCGAGGCCCTGGGCCAAGACCGGGCGGGGTCCACGGTGGTCGACCTGAGCGAGGTCGGGAGGGGAGGCGGGGGGACCTCTCACCCTGCCACCACGACCTACCGCATTCTGCGGGCGGGGGGAGGGGTGGAGGGCGTGCGGGAGGTGTTGGGCGAGTTTGGGCTGAGCGAGGTGGTCTGAGGCAAGCTACCCCCCAGGGGATGGTGTGAGAGTTCCTTCTCGTGTATCATTCTCTTCTCTTCCCACCACACGCTCTCCGCGCCGCATCGCTGCCCCGTCTCGCTCTCACAGGGAGGACACGCGCATCGGCCGGGCCTTACTCTCTGATCAGAGGAAGAAGAGCAAAGCGAGACCCACGCCTACTATTCTCGTGAGCACAAAAATGCAGGCGACGCTGCGGCCAGCGCCGCGCCCCATCGCCCGCCTCTCCACCGTCTCCGCCTCCGCGGCGTCCCCACGCCTCACCACCACCACCCCACTGCGCCGCCCCTGCCTGCGGCCAGCCAGCCCGGGATTCCGCCCGAGCGTCGGGCGGTCAGGCGCCACCCCGCGCCCCCCGTCAGCCAGCAGCAGCGGCCCGGCCCGCCGCTCGACAACCGGCCCGCCTTACCTCCTCGTCTCAGCCCTCGCTTCGGCCGGCGCCGCCGAGACGGCTTACCTGGCCTGGGCCAAGCTGAGCGGTGGGATCGTGGTGTGCCCGCTTGATGGCGGGTGCGATGCCGTGCTGGGGTCGCCCTACGCGGAGGTCTTTGGCCTGCCGCTGCCGGTGCTAGGTGAAGGATGATTAGATGGAGGGGTTCAACGAAATACAAAAAACGACCCACACCCCTCTCTGCTTTTTCTCACGCTCGCACACCCCTCCCTTATTTTCCACGCAGGCTGCGCCGCCTACGCCTCCGTCGCCGCCCTGGCCGCCTATCACTGGCGGGCGGGGGTGGGCGCCGCTGGGGAAGAGGGCCCCCCGTCCACCCCGCCTCACCCGCTCGCCTCGGCCGCCCTTGCCGCGGGCGCGGCCGCCCTGGCCACCACTTCCGCGTCCCTCCTCGCCCTGCTTGCCACCCGCCTCGCGGGCGCGCCGCCCTGCCCCTGGTGCCTGACATCGGCGGGGCTGTCCCTATCCATTGCCGCCCTGCTCTTTGCGTCGCTCCCGCCCTCCGGCTTGAAAGCCGCCCTCGCGCCGGGCGGGTCGGCCGCCCTGGCCACCCTCCTCGCCCTCCAACTCGCCTGGGCGGGCGTGGACCCGTCGTCCGCCCTGGCGGCCACCTCCGCCTCCCTGCCCTTTGATGAGCCGGCCATCACGCGCCCCTCCCCGCCCGGGGCGGTTGACCTGGCCCGGCGCCTGCGGGCGGCGGGCGCGAGGATGTATGGCGCCTTCTGGTGCGGGCACTGTTTCGACCAGCGCCAGGCGTTTGGGGCGGCCGCCGCGAGCGAGCTGCCGTACGTGGAATGTTACCCGTCCGGCGTGGCGGCAGGTGGTGGGACGGGCCCAGCCCCTACCTGCACCGCCGCCGGCATCCAGGGCTTCCCGTCCTGGGTCCTGCCGGGCGGGGAGGTGCTGGAAGGGGAGCAGAGTTTTGAGGCCTTGGAGGCGGCGCTCAAGCGAGGGGTGGCCAAGGCGGCGCTGGACCGGGTGCTGCCGACCGCGCCGGCGCTGGTGGGGAGGTGAGGAGGAGAGAGGGCGGATGTGTGTTATAAGGAGAGGAGGGCTGCCACAACACACACGTGTTCATGGGAGAGCGCGCGCGTCGGCGGCGCATTCTCATACTGAAACATGTCGCCCTCATCCTACGGCACCGGCATCGCCGCCTACGTGCGCGTTCTCGCTGCGCACAGAGGGTTCAGAACACTCTGGCTTGGCGAGCTCTTGAACAGCGCCGGTGAGAGAAGAGAGAGGAGGCGGGGCCCTAATTATTCGGTTTTCTCTCCAAACACCTTCCCCGGCCTCTCATCTTTCCTCCTCTCCCTAGGCGGCTGGTTCGCGTACGTCGCCACCCTGCGCCGCGTCGCCGAGCTCGCCCCGCCGGCCGCCCAGGGCCGCCTGCTGGCGGCCGTCCTGGCAACGCACTATTTACCGGGCCTCTTCCTGTTCCCGCTGGCCGGCGTGCTCGCGGACCGGGCCCCGCGCGAGCTCGTCCTGGCGGGGGCGTGCGGGCTGGGCGCGCTGTCAGCGGCCGCCCTCACCCTCGTCCGCGGCCCCGGCGACCTGGGCCTCATGCTCGGCCTGCTGGTCCTCCAGTTCAGCGCCACCACCGTCTACGAGCCCACCCGCCGCTCCCTGACGCCGTCCCTGGTCCCGCCAGGTGAAGCGCTGCGGTTGGCAACCACGCTGGACTCGGTCGGCTGGTCCATCATGTCCGCCGCGGGCGCGAGCGCGGGCGGGGTGGTCCTGGGGCGGTGGGGGTACGGGGTGTGCTACGCGGTGGACGCGGCCACGTACGCGGCGGCCGGGCTGTGCGCCCTCAGCCTGCACGGCCTGGTCGTGCGGGGGGGCGGCGGCGGCGGTGACGGCGGCGGTGGCGGCGCAGGCGGTGGGGGGGGTGGGAGCGGTGGGAGCGGGGAACAAGCCGGTAAGCGCGCCTCGGTCGAGCTGGTCCGCCGTAGTGAGAAAGCCCGCCGGTCAGACGCCTCCGAAGCGGGCGACGGGGCGCAGGCGCCAGCCGCGCCACCCCCGCCCAGCACTTCCCTGTCCGCTGCGTTTGCGGCAGCGGTGGCCGACGTGCGGGCTGGCTTTGCCTACGTGGCCGCCCACCGCCCCATCCTCGTCCTCGCCTGTGTGAAGGCCGCCGGCTCCACCGTCTGGGGCGCGGCCGACCTGGTCAACACCTACGTGAGCGAGCAGGCGGGCGCCCAGGCGTCGGCCGCGGCGGCGGGGGCGGCCTGGGCGCGGCTGGTGGGCAAGGTCGGCGTACCCTCGCCCACCCCGGACGCCCTGGCCGCCTCCGTGCTGGGCGCCATCTTTGCGTGCGTGGGCGTCGGCTGCTTTGTCGGCCCCCTGATCTCCAACGCCTTGATCCCCTCCCCCCGCCCGTCGGCCCTGATGCGGGGCATCGCCGGGGCGTTTGCCTGCCTGAGCGCCGGGTACGTGGGGATCGCCCTGTCCTCCACCCGCCTGGGCGGCCTGCTCGTGTCCACGGGCGTCCGGGCTGCGGGCTCCTCGATCCTGTGGGCCTACTCCACGCTCCTGCTGCAGACGGCCGTCCCGGACGCGCTCCTGGGGCGGGTGTGCTCCCTAGAGCAGGCCGCCTTTGTGACGGGCGAGTGCGTGAGCGCGCTGGCGGCGGCCTGGATGTTTGATGTGGCGCGGGTGTCGGTCGCGACCGTCGCGGCCGTCATGGCGGGCGTCGCGGCGGCGGTGACGGGCGGGTGGTGGGCCTACTGCCGGCGGCTGGAGGCGGAGAGCGGGGGAGAGGGCGGGCACGAGCACGGGCACGGGCACAGGCACGAGCGGTCGTCGGACGACGCAGAGGCGGGCGGCGCGGGCGGCGCCCCTTCCACGCCGACCTGGAAGGCCGTGCCGGACAGTTCCACGGGCATGGCCAGGTCGGGCTCGCCCAGGTGGAGGCCGCCGGCGGCGGACGCGAGCACGGTGAGTTAGAAAAAATAAATCCAGCTTTTGTTCATCCCGATCTCTCTCTCCGCTCTCCTCTCTCTCACCCTCCCGCCCCCCGCCGAAAAATGGCGATCGGGCCCATCTCATCATAGTCCGCCCGCGTGGCGTGCTGGTTCTGGACGAACACGGTCTTGGCCGCGATGGCGCCGCCCGTCCAGGCCGCGAGCGCGCCGCACGCGTGGGGGGGCAGGTAGCTCGGCGGTTCCGGCCAGGTCGGCGGGGAGGCCGCCCAGGCGGGCAGGGCCGCCCGGACGTCCGACTCCAGGCGGTGGGCCAGGCCGGGAACACGGGCCCCACCGCCGCACAGGACGAGCGTCTCGAGCGCGGCCCGGCGGGCGGCCAGGGCGGCCCCGCCGGACGCGGCCCCGCCCCCGCCCGCGCTCTCGCTGCCCGCTGCCGCGACCGAGGCCAGCGCGACCGCCGCCAGGCTGTCCCGGCCGGCCAAGTCGGCGCGCACGCCCACGGCGTCGGATGGGGTGACCAGGGCTTCCGCCACCGCGATGCCGTCGCCGGCCGTCACGGCCACGGCCGTCCCGTCGGGCAGGGTGAGGGTGGTGGGCGACGGGGTGGGCGGGGCGCCCTCGCCACCGCCCACCATCCCCTCCAGCGCGGCTGCCCGGCTTGGCCGGGCGGCCGCGGCCGCCTGCTTGGCCGCCCGCAGGACTGCCGGGTCCAGCCCCGTCAGGTTGACGCCCCGCGTCGCGAGGCGGGCCGCCAGGACGCCCTCGGACGCCGCCCCGCCGGACGCGAGCCGTACCGCGCTCCCCGTGACGACCCCGCCATCCAGCACGCACGCCACGTCCGTCTTGTCGTGGCCCACGTCGATGACCGTCCCCGACGACCGGCCGACCGCGTACAGGGCAGCCACGGGCGCGTCCAGGGCGAAGAGGCCGGCCGCGTTGAAGCGTTCGAAGGCCAGCTGGGCCCACCGCTCCCGGTCGCGGCGGGGCGTGCGCACCGGCTCCACCACCAGCAGGCAGCCCTCCTCGCCCGCCAGCCAGCCGCAGTCGGAGTAGAGGGACCGGTAGAGGAGGGCTTCCAGGGCGTCCCAGTCGGTGACGCGGCCGTCCGTGCAGGCGCGGCGGGGTAGGGATGAGGGGGACGCGGTGTCGGTGAGGGCGGAGGAGACGACCTGAGGGAGAGAAAAAAAAAATGGAGGAGAGAGAGGGGGTGGGGGGGTGGGGGGGGGTGAAAGCGTGAGTTGAGAGAGAGGGTGCATATTTTAGTGCGGGTGCTCGCATGGGGGTGCCCGGATTACGCGCTCTAGGCGTATCACCATCTGGCACGCACTGCCAGCGGTTCAGGGCGGGCAGGCGGTGGGCGGCCACGTGCTCTGCCGACGGACGCAGAAGTGTGTGGGGCTGGGCGAGCGAATCGACGCCGGGCGCCGGCTAGCCACATGAGCCCCAGCGCGCAGGGGATGAGGCGGCGCCCGCCATGCCCGCCCGCCCAGCTTAGACTAGGGGCTTGCACTGTTCATCGGACGTGTGTCATCGCGCGCTCAGACGCCGCGCGAAGCCCAAAAATAAAAAAAACCAAAACTCACCACCCGCGGTTCGGCCGACGTTGGAAACGCGGCCGCCAGCCCGGCCTTCAAGCTGCTCCCGCCCAGGTCCAGGACGACCGCGGTCTCGTACGCCGCATTCCGGTCCGTGCCGAGGGGGGGCATTGTGTAAAAATGTGCGTGTGCGTGTGTGGATGGGTGCGTGTGTGTGAAGCGGGCGGGCGTCCACTCGCGGCCCTGCACAGAGAGAGAGAAAGGAGTGAGGGGGGGGGCGGGTCGTGCTCTCGCCGACTGCCGACTGGAGAAACTAAAACTTTTTGTATCCCGCCCACAACCATTTCTCACACACGCGCTCTGTACCCCTCCCCCCACCCCTTTCTCACATACACACCCCTCTCCCCCCTCCCCTCCAGAACAATAGAATTTTTAGAATTGCAGCCCCCTCAAAAGCGGGCGAGCTGGGCCGCCCGCGCCGCCAGGGCCTCCCCGCCCACCAGCGACCCGCACGGGACGACCGCCATCTCGTCCGCCCGCCCGACGTCCCGCATGTACCGCACAAACTGCTTCAGCGTGGCCCACAGGGTCGGGTACTGGGCGTAGGGGATGCCCCGCTTGGCGCACTCGTCCGCGACGATCGCGGAGATGGCGGGGTAGTGCCCAAAGAAGACGGCCGGGAAGAGGTGGTGCTCCACCTGCAAGCTCAGCCCGCCCGTCATGAAGTTGGCGACCGCCCCGCCATAGTTGGCGGATGTGGCGACCTGCTGCAGGCCCCAGTCGCGGTCCGCGACGTCGGTGAGGAGCGGGGCCGACGCGGGGCTGAGGCCGTCGGCGGAGGGCTTGGTCTCGGGCACGTTGTGGGACACCGCAAAGGTCGTCGCCAGCACCAGGCCCTGAACCGCCACGAATGCGGCCGCGCCCGCCGCCGTCGCCGCCCAGCCGTGGGTCAGGGCGGGCACGCCGATGAGCAGGAAGTAGTGGGCCAGCTTGCCCGCCGCGCCCGCCGCCCGCTGGCCGACGGACGCGCCATGCATGGTCGCGCCCGCCGTGCGCCCCTGCAGGATCGCGCTCCAGTCGCCCGCCTGGAAGGCCAGCTGCATGAACGGGAAGAGCGCCCACATGTACACGTGCTGGTACGCGTGGTACCAGGCCCGGGGTTGGCGGGCGTCGAAGCGGAGCAGGGGGAAGGAGGAGAAGACGTCCTCATCAAACGCGTCGTCATTGCAGTGGATGTGGTGCGACACCTGGTGGTGGTACTGCCAGGCGAGGGAGGAGCCGCCGATGAGGTCGTCGCCCGCGCCCAGGGCCACATTCACCCAGGGTGTGGTGGACATGGCGCCATGGTTGCCGCAGTGCTGGACGGTCAGCCCGATCCAGGCGCCGGCGAGGCCGAGGAGCGCGCCCGTGGCCGCGCCTGGGGAGAGGGCGTAGAGCGCGTACGCGCCCACCGCCGCGCCCAGGACGGCCGCGATGGCCGGCCCCGCGCCCGACCGGTGCGTGCCCTGGGATTCGGACCCCTTGAACACCTCGGCCCGGACACGGGCGCGGAGCGTGTTGTACAGGTCGGAATCGTTGGGGCGCGGGGACTGGGGGACGGCGTGCACGGGGAAGCCTTCCAGGACGGGCAGGCGGCGCAGGCGGGCGGCCGCGACCTCCGGGCGCAGGTGGTAGGATTCAAACAGGGCGGTCGCGTCCCGCCCCAGGCCCAGGCGTACCAGCCAGGCGCCCGCCGGGTGGTGGCGCAGGAAGCCCGTCAGGTCGTACGCGACGCCCCGGTACACGGTCCACTGCACGCCCGCCCACTTCGGGTCGGTCCAGGGATCGGCGGGCGGCAGGAAGGCGGACGGCAGGGCGTCGGGCGCCCGGTCGAGGGGGTTGAGCGGGGCGGTCACCGTCGGGGTCTCCTCGTTGGGCGGGGAGATGACGCGCGTGCGGGTGGTCGGGCGCAGCGCCTTGGGGGCCGACCGGCGGGGCGGGAGGGCCGGGCGGCGGGTGGTGGTGGTGAGGCGGGTGGTGGTGGCCGCAGAGGCGGCGGCGCGGGCCTGGGTGCAGGAGACAGGGGAGAGCTGTGTGAGTGTCGTGTGGAGAAGGTCATGTGTGTGGCCTCCGGCGGGCCGCTCCCTGGGTTGGCGCTCCCCAAACCACCGCTGCCGTTTTTCGGTTACTGCTTTGTGTGTTCGGAGGGGCCGCACAAATCTTGTTTCCATTATCGGATCACCAAGGCCAGCCCATCTCATCGCCGTGCCCGGGCGGGCAGGAAGAGTGGGCGCGGGCGTGAGGGATAGGGCGGCGCGGGCGAGACGCGGCGCCACGCGCCCCGACAGCGGCAGCGAAAATCGGCGCGCGCTCTTCTCTCTCTCTCTCCGTGTGCACGCGCCCGGGGAAAGACGACCAGTCTCCCGCCGAGAGCACAGGCTTGCCTTGCACGAGGACACACCTGCATGATGGCGTGTGTGTTGTGTCACGACGTCGGTGGTGCCAGGCGTCAAAGAGAGGGCGCGGGAGAGAAATTTTCTCTGTGGAGTGCAAATATTTAGGTGCTACTCCACTCCCATTTCTCCCGCACACGCCCCACACAGGTATGGTCGATTCAACCCCTCCCCCCGCGCACCATCACACGCTGTCGCCCCCATTTTTACACGCTCAGCCGTATTGAAGTTGAGGGAGGGTGGTCGAATCGCCACTGCAGGCACCACAAGGAGAGCGCCCCACCAAAACTATTAGCACAGGGGCGCGCGTGGCTCACCGCTCTCAACCTCCTCTCTCCAGGCCACACACACACACACACCGCGCCCGTCTCCTTCCTCATCAACCAGCCCTTCTAATGGCCGCCCCCGCCGTCGACGTCCTGGTCTGGGGCGCGACCGGCTACACTGGCCGCTTGGTCGCCGAGCACTTGGCCCGCTCCTATTCTGGCGCGGGCGCGGCGGCCGCTGGCGTCAAGCCGGTCTCCTTTGCCCTGGGCGGCCGCTCCGCGGCCAAGCTGGCCGCCGTGCGGGCGGAGCTGGCGGCCATCGAACCCAGCATCGCGGCCATCCCCCTGGTCATCGCGGATGCGGGCGACCCGGCCGGCCTGGCGGCCGCCGTGCGTGGCGCGAAAGTGGTGCT
>Ga0315289_10009429_pt1 | contig 14047 bp, 7 predicted proteins | sample YL17G11_40_MG_FD_203452 | JGI IMG/M metagenome (GOLD analysis project Ga0315289, IMG submission 203452) | Sediment microbial communities from Yellowstone Lake, YNP, Wyoming, USA - YL17G11_40 | ecosystem: Environmental > Aquatic > Freshwater > Lake > Sediment | place: USA: Wyoming | collected...
GCTTGCTGGTAAACAACTTTTTAGATAACTCGGGGCGGTCTTTAGACCGCCCCGCTCACAGGAGAACCCAATGGCTAAATTAACCCCCACCCAACTCGAAACTCTAGAAGTCGTTAACCAAATGAAGTTCCCGATTGCCGGAGGAAACTACGGAGGCGAAGGCCTGGGCAATATCATCAAAGACAGCTTTGATCACTCTCCTCTAAAGGTGTGGGAAGGCTCAGCCGATCCGACGATTCCGCCAGGGATTACAGGCTCTGCTATTGCTGACCTTTATCTTCGGGATGCCCCTGGCCCCGACGGCGGGGAACTATGGATCAAGACAGGTGACGCTGATACGTCCTGGTCAAAAGTAAGTACATCGGCCGCAATGCTATTGGCCTCAGACCACATCCTAGTGGGTAATGCCGGTGGTATCGCAACTGATGTTGCGATGTCCGGCGAGGCTTCGATTTTGGCCAGTGGAGTCGTGACCCTTCAGAACTCGGCGGTTATTGCCAAAATGTTGGCCGGGTATGTCAAAGGTGCTGGTGTTGTTTCCGCTAGCGATTCCCTACTTCAAGCCATCCAAAAACTCGACGGTAATGCCGATAGCAAGTTGAATGCGGCGCTAGGCAATGCCCATATTTTTGTTGGAGATCTCAGCGACGTTGCGGTCGATGTCGCGATGTCGGGCGAGGCCTTAATTTCGAATCTGGGGGCCATCACGTTATCGAACGCGGCAGTAATTGGCAAGGTTTTGACCGGTTATGTCAAGGGTGCCGGTGCCGTTTCCGTATTGGACTCAATTTTTACCGCCATCCAGAAGCTCGACGGCAACGATGACGCTAAGGTTGAGGGACCGGCTAGCTCAACAGACCATGCAATTGCTAGGTTTGATCTGGCAACCGGTAAGCTGATTCAGAACTCCATGCTGTTGTTGGACGATGCAGGGTCTTTGGTTTCTCAGGTAGCCAATGGTGCTGCGGCAGTTGCATTTAATTTTCAAACCCAGGCGTTTTCAACCGATGGCGCCAAGTTCTGTCAGGTGTTGAACGATACGATTCCCGTTTGTGAGGTGAAACGCGATACCTCCTTACTTTGGGGCGACAAGCCGGGTCAAAACATTTTTAATGAGTATACGCAAGAAGGGAACCTAGCGATACAGAGGGCCATTTACGAAGACCACACGAATCCTACGCCCACTCGACGTCTTCAAGAATTTTCGATTGCCGATTGGAGGCAAGAAAAATCCCTACACGTTGGGAACTCTGCCGACCTCGGCGGCACCTCCTGGATCCAATCTTTTTTCTCGGCTCCCGGCGAACAGTCCGATTACTACATCTGGGGCCTCAATTCGAATCTTTCAAGAGTGGTCTTTCAGTCTGCAATGTCCGCAACTGCGGCGGACTGGTATCTGGCAGCCCAAGGAGTTTCGGTTACTACGAAGGCGGCCTATAAGCTGTCTGGGTTCGATTTTTCTGCCTTTAGTGCCCTTAAGACCAACATGCGCCACCATTGGAGCAAAGACACAAATTATCGGTACGGCTTCGGTCTCGATACCGCCAATCGTTTGGTCGGAGTTTCGTATCCCACCTCCACCTGGACCTTTGAGTCGGCAGTTGCGGACGGCGCTGCGGCCATTGGTTTCGAATACAACACCTTACGAGATCTTGCCAACGTTACGGCTAAGGTTGCCTCTTGGAAACGGGCCAACAATGAACTGATGAGTCTGAGTCGTGCGGGTAACCTGGGTGTCGTTGGTGAATTTTCGATGAAGGTGTATGCTCAGGATGCGGCCCCCACACTTACGGCCGATAATTTTATGGCTATCTGGAAAGACACTGATGATAGCAATCGGGTTTATTTGATGTTCCGACGTGGCACAGGAGATCAAGTCAAGATCGAGTTGACCGCTTAGGCGACTTAGGTGCCATAATACCGTGGGCCGCCTCGCTCGTATTGGAGAATAACGCATGGCTAATCTATCGTCCATAACCCTTCAGGCCCTTGAGACCCTCAATCAGGTACGGCTTCCGATTTCAGGTGGCTTCTACCACGGCCAGCCTCTCGGAGATCTGCTGAAGGATGCGCTTCAGTTTGATCCGTTGTCTGTCTGGACCGGCTCGGCCGATCCATCGGTCGCGGGCGTACCGGGCTCCAAGGTGGGCGATCTTTATCTTCGGAATGCCCCCGGTGTTGACGGTGGCGAGCTATGGGTACGGGTTGGTGATGCCGTAACGGCTTGGTCACTGGTCAATACGGTGGCCGGGATGGGCTTGGCGACCAACCATATCTTTGTCGGGAGTGCTGGTGGCATCGCTACGGACGTTGGGATGTCGGGCGAAGCTTCGATTGTGGCATCGGGCGCTATTACGCTTGCGAATGCGGCTGTGATGGGCAAGGTGTTGCCAGCCGGTTATCTTAAGTCCGCAGGCGTAGTCGCCATTGGTGACTCGCTTGAGGTGGCTTTAGAAAAACTTGACGGCAACGTTGGTGCAACCGAACTGGTCGCCAATGCAGCTTTGCCAATTGCTAGTTTCACCAGTCCAGCCGTTACAGGTAAGCTTCTGACGGGGCTTACCCCTGCGGTCGGTACGGTGGCGGCAGGCGACTCAGTTCTGCAAGGCTTCAATAAGGTAGCGGGCGATCTCGTGATCGCGACCAACACGTTGCATGTGGACAACAAGCGGGCGGCTGACTACACGGAGACCGGTTCGGTTACATTTCCATTCCGTACCATTCAGGCGGCCCTTAATGCGGTGGTCGCACCTTCCATAACTAATCGATATCTTATTGAAATTTCTCCAGGTGCCCATTATTCTGACCCCATCACGATTGACGGCGGTTATGTTACGCTTCGGGGCTGCGGGGTGGCTGGGACTCGAATTTCTGGCAAGATAACGATTGCGAACTCCGCATCTCCCACGCCGGTTCAGAATACGTTTGTGGGGCTTCGGCTCAGTGGTGGGCTTGATTGTTTCGCGTCTCACATCGCCATCAACGTGGTTGACTGTAACGTAACGACAACCGCGTGGGTACTGAATCCTACGGTCCCGACCGATGATGAATGGCTACAGGTCTGGGGTGGCATGTGGTCTGCGAACGCCACCATCACGAACGCGTATGTCTACCTGATGGGCGGTGGTTACTACTCTACCTGGACCGTCACGAACAAGGAGTTCAACGTCAATAATGCCGATATCAATGATCCGTTCACGGCCATTCTGAGCGGAACTCTCGTGGGCTCTGCCTTTGGGAACCGAACGGGCAATTCGAAGTTTACGTTGAACGCGGGGGTCGACCTCCATATGGATGCCGATACTGAAGGCGGATCGGTCATTACGCTGGCAGGCGGTGTTTTGACCCGAAGTACCAAGGCCATCAGTATCGTAAATGTTCCGGCGGGCGGTATAGCCGCAACCGATGTTCAGGCGGCCATCAATGAGTTGGATTCCGAGAAGGTTTCGGGTCCAGCGACCGCAACAGACCACGCAATTGCCCGATTCGACCTGACGACCGGTAAGTTGATCCAGGATTCTCCCTTGATGCTACTGGAGGATGCAGGATCTTTTGTTTCTCAGGTAGTCGATGGTGGTGCTGCGGTTGGATTCAACCTCAAAACATCAAATGCTTTGGTGACCGACGGTTCGAGAGTTCTATCGCTTAAGAACAATGCGGTTGAGTATTTTAATATTCGACGTGGCGCAGACTTCTTTGCCGATCCCGAAAATACCCTTTTTGAGTTTAACGATGACGCTGGTAACAACTGGTTGCAAATTGCCCCCTCGGCCCTGGGTTATTTAGGAATGCACCTTGCCGAACACATACCGTTTTATCTTTGGACAACCAACGATTACAGTTTTGGTGCCGGATATCGCGAAGTGTCATTGTGGATGTCCCCTGAAACCGTGGCGCCTTTGGAGGCTGGTCAAATTTTATTAAGCAGTAAGTTGGGGTCTACCCACAATGCGGGTTTAGAGCTTCGGGTTCCTGTAGCTGGGGAAGCTTTTGCCAAATTAAACGCAAAGGGGACCGGGCAAGATAATAGTTTGCAACTGACATCAGTAGACGGCCAGACTGTGATAGGGATGCCTAATACCCGCGCCTTCTGGACGATTAACAATACCGCCGTATTGGCATTAGGGAAAGACGGGCGCTTAGGTGGGAAAAGCGGGACGACCAAATGGGGGCTCCTTTCTAGTCCCGCCGACACTTCCGCCGCTATGGCATATGAATTGGATACTTCGGTTGCTTTGACGAATGCGGTTTCGAAGCTCTTAGTCCTAAAGAATGCCACCGTAACAAAATTTCAGGTGTTTTATGATGGGAGTATAAGGGCCGGGGGTCTGGCTACTTTTAAGATGAAATCTGAAGCGCCCGACGACGGATCCATCGGGTTCGAGTTCAGCACGGGCAACACCTTCACTGGGGCCGGTGCCAGGATCCTCAGTCTCAAGAATCTCAACACCGAGAAATTCGGGGCCGATAAGGACGGGTATGCGTATGTTCAGGGCACAAAGGTGCTTTCGGCCCAACAGGCGGCCGTTGCCGATTCCACGGGAGCTGGCGACGTTGTGGCCCAATTGAACTTGGCTCTTGCGGCTCTCCGGGCCCACGGATTGATCGCGACATAAGTTAGCTCACGTACCATGTGTACGAAGAGTCGGGCATTGCCTTCTGGGCAATCCCACTCGGGAGTTCCAGGGGCCACTTCAAAACGGTGGCCCCTGTTGTTTTGGGCCGTAAGTTTTTCGGATGGTTGATAGTCGGAGGTTACTATCAACCATATCCCAAACCATAAACAAAATCGTCTGGTTAGATCCTCCTGACTCCGGCCGCAATCTTTAGGCTAGGCCACTGTGTTTTCCCAAGAGGTACCGAATGTCTGATGTAACAACGAACGCGACAACTCGCCGTGCCATAGCCGAAAATGCCCTTGCAAATCAATTAGCTCTCCGTCTTCAGCCCCAAAGCACCAACCCGCTCTGTGACCTGGCCCTTATGCTCGCCTGGGACATTCGCCGCCAAATGAACCTCCACGCCGCCTCGGACGTAACCCACGCGACGGCCGACGGCGTCAACTTTCCGGTCGGGGCATCCGATCCCCTTGATCTTACGGCCCTCCTGACCTTTACGGCCCTTCTGATCACGGCCTACTCGGCCCATGAGGCCGACGCAGCTCTCCCGGCCGGTTGGGCCTACCATATTGCTCAGGAATCTGGCAGCCACGCGTTGGCCTCGACGACACCACCGACCACGTTGATCTTGGCCGTCGCCATGTTGAACGACATGAAGACGAAGTTCAACGCACACGCCGTGGACTTCTCGGCCCACAATGCCCCGGCCGTCGGGAACGTCACGACTTCGGCAGCCCTAAACGAACTCGGGATCTTCACGGGTGTCGACAGTGAACTCTACTACTATGATGGCAACCACACGGCCTTTAAGCTCACGAACAATGGGTCGGCCGCAGGTGGTGCGGGCTCGCCCCTGACCTCAGCGTACTTCTGGGTCGGGAACGTCTCGGACGTAGCAGCCGCCGTTGCGATGAGCGGGGAAGCTTCTCTTTCTAATCTTGGAGCCGTTACCCTTGCGAACTCCGCAGTGATCGGTAAGGTCCTGACGGGCTTCTCGGCAGGTAGCGGTCATCTTGTCAACACCGACACGATCCTGGGGGCCTTCCAGAAACTAGAAGGCACTAACCTGTTCAGTCGGGCCGCCACCACTATTGCGCCGCTAACGGCCAACGATTCGATTGATGTCGGCACCGGCTTGATGGCCTCGGCTGGCTTCAAGACGGCCAGTGGGGTCGTAACGGAGCCGTTTGGTGGCACCAAGACCGGGATCTACAGCAAGGCCCTGGAGTTATGGTACTGGGATGGCTCCTATGATGTTCGGATCACCAAGGGCGGTCTAACGAACGGTGGCTACACCACCACGTCGACGGCCGGGGCCACCACGACCCTGACGGTCGACAGCACGTACTTGCAATATTTTACCGGTACCCTGGCCCAGACGGTCGTGCTGCCCGTGACCTCCACGTTGGTGTTGGGTCGGCAGTTCCAAATTGTCAATAACAGCACCTTGGCCGTGACGGTGAATTCGTCCGGTGGCAACCTTGTCACGACCGTGTCGGGCTCGTCCTCGGCGGTCATCACCTGCATCTTGACCTCAGGGATCGGAGCGGCCTCCTGGAGCGTCTTGATTGCGATGCCACCCCTGACACAGGATCACATCTTTGTCGGGAGCGCCAGTAACGTCGCGACCGATGTGGCGATGTCGTCCGAGGCCTCGATTGTGGCGTCAGGTGCAGTAACGCTTTCGAACGCGGCCGTAATCTCTAAGCTTCTAACAGGCTTTACTTCGGGTGCCGGTATCGTTGGGGCAACCGATAGCCTATTGGGAGCTATCCAGAAGCTTGATGGTAACATTACCTATCAGATGCTTGCGGGTGGGACCGGCGGATATCTCAACGAGTTAACCTATTCCACGACAGGTGATACGACAACCAGCGCTACGTTTGAAGATATCACCGCCATGGTCGACCAGACAATCTCGGTGCCAATTTCGGGGTCGTACCTGTTTACTTTAGACACCCTTATTACCGGAGCTTCAAATGATTGCATGGTAGGACTTGGTCTTGTGATAGACGGCGGTACCGCCACCCAAATGGGATCTAGCGCACCTCTTGATTCAGCTGTCTCATACGATAATATTACTCGCCACGTAATCATTACATTGTCGGCGGGCTCCCACACGATCCGGCCTCAGTGGAGACGATCTTTGGGTGCCGGTACTCCCACCTTGGTTAATGGAAATGCTTGGTTGTTGTACGTCCAAGCCATGGGCGCCGGAATTAATGGATTAGAAGTCGCGGAGTCAACAATTGGATCCGATTATTCGATACCAACGGGCGCGTATGGCAGCACCGGCCACTCCTGCACGTTCAATTGTCTGCAAGGCGAGCGTGTCCAGGTATCGTTTATCGGTCGTACCTCCTGTACGGTATCGGCCGATCCTCGATTTGCCTACCGGATCGATGCCGGTGCCGACATCGTCATCCACGGTGACTACCTCAGCACAGGGACCGGTGACGCCACGGAGGCGGTTTCGTTCTCGTTCCTCACCCAACCGCTTAATGCAGGTCCCCACACCCTGGCGCTACGGGCTCAGTTGACAAGCGGTACGGCGGTCCTGAAGGGCACGTCAACCCTCACGGATAGTCGCCTCCAGGTCACTCGCTTCAAATCTAACGGCCTGGGTGCGGGCACCGTCGTTACCAAAAGCGTTCTGGCCTCTCCCTACACGCCCCCGGTACAGAATACAATCTACGATACGGGCGTTGAAGTTACATTCCACACTATCGAAGATGAGGTGGTTACCGTCCTGGGACTCGGGGCCATTACGATTGCCTCGGGATACCTTGGAACGCAATTTCTTCTTGAACTGGACGGCGGCGTGATGTCACGGTATTACGCCCTGCCTACTGGAACCACCAGCCTTCCGATCCGCTTTTCATTTCCGATCAACTACATAACGGCCCCGCTGACGGCCGGTACCCACACGATCAAACTTCAGGTGTTGTATGCCACCGCATCTGGACAACCAATTGTGACCAGCACCCAGAGTTTGGGCGGCCCCACATTTTTGGCGGCTGTCCAGTATCGCGGTGGTGTTATTCCGATCCAACAGGCTGGCACCACCATAACGGAGACTCCAACCCACATCAACTTCATTGGTGCGACCGTCACACCTGCTATTTTGGGTGTCGATGTCGAGTGGGATTCGCCGGGCAGTGGCCGTCGTCAGATCTATGATGTGACGGCTGGAGCTGTGCCACCTGCTTCTGGGGCGGTCGGTACGAACCTGGGGTTCTTCCAGAGCCAGGACTTTGATCCCGACACCAACAACGATCTCTACTTCCAGTTCGCTCTTCCGGATAACGTAGATCTTGCAAGTCCCGTCAAGATGGTGTTGAAGTACTGTATGAGTACGAACCATGCCGGGAATGTCAAGATGAGCCTGGACTACATTGCGTCCAACTTGGCGGCCGACGTGGACCCCGCTGTCGCAACTGCCAGCCTGACCAGTACGTTCACTCCGGGGGCAAATGCCGAACTTCTTAGAAAGCATGAATCCTTTGAGGTGGCGGTTGGAGATTTGTTGTCGGCCGACATGATGGTGTCGTGCCACCTGACTCGGAACGCAATCGATGGGGCCGACACCCACACGGGTAAATTCCAGCTTCTATCAATTGAAATTTACTATGTGGCGACCGATGCGAGCGGCGGGGGCGGCACATCAATCCCGCTATGGAGCGATTGGACCCCGACGGGTTCCTGGACGACCAACACGACCTACAAGGGTACCAAGCGGTTGGTGGGCGATACCCTGGAGTGCTACGTGACCGTATATCTGACCGGCGCCCCCACCTCGGCAGTCTTGACAGTAAACTTGCCTGCTGGCTATACTATTGACTGGAGCAAGCTGCCCGACGGGTGTTTTGCTCAACGTCTTGGGGGAGGTATCGTATATGACGCCGCTCCGGCCAATTATTACTGCGAGGTCCAAGTGGCCGAATCGGTTTCCTCGACTCAGGTGTTGCCCAAAGCAGTAATTACCTCCGGCACTTATGGCGTGACCGCGTCGGTGACTCAGGCGGTGCCCATAACGTTTGCGACCGGCGACGAAATATCAATATATTTCTCTGTGCCGGTAATAGCTCCTTAATAGGATAAAACTATGGATAGAAAGATCTTTAATTTATCGTCTACGTTATCAATCGAGCCACTTCTCAATGCTCTGTACGCACTGGGCTCCACGACCAAGAATCTATTGGCGCTCTATCTCGATAACGGAGTTACGGATGGCGGGGCTGTCTTTTTTAATGCCGGGACCACCAGCTTTCTGAAATCAATAGCGACGGGGCTTACTCTTGATATCGGCGGCTTTACGCTTGTCGAACCCAATGCCGATGCCACCACGGCCCTCGGGTCTGCCGGTAAGAGTTTCAAGTGGTTACAGCTAGATAACGGCGGTACTGACGGCGGTGCCGTCTTCTTCAATACGGTCACTACCAGTTTCCTGAAATCTTCGACTGATGGTTTGACATTGGATGTTGGTGGCTTCACAACATTTGAACCAGCCGTTACGAACACGACCGATCTCGGCACCAACTTGCTACGCTTCAAAGATATTTATGGAATCGGTAAACTAGAGCTAGGATCTGCTGCGGGCCGCATTTCTATCGCGAGCGGTCCCTACATGGCCGAGAAGATCTATGTGGAACATACAGCCTTGGGCGCCAGCGAGTACCTCAATGGTCTGGGCGTCTATGCCTATACTAAGACGGGCGGAAACGCTACGGCATATGCCCGAGCGATCCGAGGTGCCCTGAGTCTTGAGTCCGGAGCGCTTCTGAGTGAAGCGTATGGTGCGTATTTCTCAGTCAGTCAAGCGGATGGCTCTAAGATTGCGGACCACGCCTACGGGTCCCTCAGTCAGGTTAGCCTAGCCGAGACAGATCTTGCGGACCTCCCGACCGGTATGGTAGTGGGGGCCCTCGGGCTCTACAGCGTCAGTGGTACCGATCCGGCTATTGGGTTTGCGGCCGGTACCTACTTTATGGCGGCGCTCGCTGGTGTCGTGGGTAGTGAGTCTAAGGCCCCACACGCAGTGGTCATGGCGATCCTTCAGGGCGACTCTGCTGGTGATCTTAAGGTCCCGGCTGCCTTCAAGGCGGTGGCCGAACGGTCGACCGCCGGTAAGGGCTTTGACTACGGGTTGGATCTTAAGCAAGAAGGCGCGGGCCTCTGTGATAACATTAACGTTGCTGATATTCGTGGTCTTAAGGGCAATATTCTCAAAAACTTAGCGACGGACGTATGGGAAGCCAATGGGATTCTGAAGAGTACCGTCGGGATCCAGACGGTGTGTGCATCAGTGAATCTAAGCGGTGCGGTTCCGACGGCGGCACAGTGCGGGGCGGCATTTGCGTCTGGTGCGGTCGCAGGCTTCCTTGGGGTTATTTCGGACTCATCGGATGCCACCAAGAGCTATGCGATTTTCTACGATGGTGCCAACTTCTTCCAGGCGGCCTTCACCAAAACGGTATAGTGGGCCATGATGAGATAGTAATCTATTGATTGTAGGCCCTACTTTGGACTGGCTGTGGTGCCGGGGGTAGGTGACCGAAAAGATTGGATTGGATATGGGAAGCAGTAAGGTCTACGAGCGTCGTTGGCTCGATAATCTCCAAACATTCACGGCAAACGGTGGATCGGACGGCACCATCACGGTAGCCGATACCGCCGGATTCTTTGTCAAGCAAGAAGTTTCTCTCACGTCAGCAACCCAGCCTCGCGCCACCTATCAGGTCAAACGCGTTACAAGTCCCACCACCCTGAAGGTCGGATCGGTTTCAAGATCCCTAGACGACTTCACTGATGTCAGTGCCTTTTTGTTGGCCGACGGGGCCCAGATCTATGCGGCCGAACAAGTAAGGCCGTCAATCGATTACGTCTTCGTCCTACGCCATGTCTACCAAGAGGAACCTGCGGTTGCCCTGCGGGTCCTCCAGGTTGACCAATACGGCTCACCTATCGGAGGCGGCGGTGGAGTCGCTAGTGATGTCAACGTCATCAAGTGGGGTGGAGCTGCAACATCTTTGGGCCAGAAAGATATGGCCCATTCGGTCCCGGTTGTCCTGGCCTCCAACCAACCAGCCTTACCAGTCCTCCTTAGTCTCGATCCTGTGGTCCCTCAGTTCAATGTGGTGAATGGCGTTAATATCATTGGGAATACTCCGGCGACCGCCGTTACGCTCTTGACCGCCACGGTCGACCGCAAGATCTTTACGCTTCGGAACACCCTCAATCGACGAGTTCGCATTACACTCAACGGTGCGCCATGGCTAGCGTTAGAAAACAACATGGGGGCTTCATTTGATTTTGCCAGCAATGGCAAGAAGTTAGTGGCGGGCGATGTGGTCGGAGCCTACTACGAAACGATTAAACCTTCAGGAGGAAACCTGGCCCTAACTCTCATCTAAGACTCAACTTTTAGCTTTTCACAATCTTGTTGGAATGCGGGCGTAATATTTAGGATAGTCCATAAGGAGGACCTACATGAACTTGAGTAAAGACAAGTTACTTTTCGATGTAAACTTCGGGCAGGACGGGGACCTTCTAGAAGGTGACTCCATTCTGCTGGGCGTTTCAAGTTATAACCTCGACGGTGCCGTAAAGTCACTGGTTCGTGGTGATGACTCTGGTCGTTTGGAACTCGTAGGTCCTGCGGCTCCGGGTGCCAAAGCAATTCTGGCGGCCGCTACCATTCTGCCGGGCGTTGGTCTTGGTGCCGATAGAACGTCAGGCGTTGCCACCATTACGACCTCGGCAGCCCACGGCTTTGCCGTTGGTGATGTAGTTGTTGTCGCCGGTGTTACAGACCCCACATTCGACGGTACCTACATTGTCGAGTCAGTTCCGCTGACCACAACCTTCACGTATAGCAATACTGGTGCCGACACCACGAGTGAAGGCGGTACGGCTCTGGATAACACCAAGAATCCGAATCCTTTGCTGGTTGGCGCACTTGATGCCACCAACCAGGCTCAGTTCCTGAAGATAGTGGGCGACGACTTGAAGGTAGTGTTCTCGAACTCGACCATTGCGGTCACCGGCACTTTCTGGCCCACCACACAGCCTGTCAGTGGCACGGTCGCCCTAGTAAGCGAACACCTTGATGGCGCCCAATGGTCTGCTGGATCTTCTGGAATCGAGACCTTGGCAGTCCGCAAGGATGCCGTCGGTCCCCTGACTGGTGTTGCGGATGGTGACTGGACCCCTCTGGAGGTCAACGCTAATGGCGAGCTGAAGGTTGCGGGCACGTTCAGCGTGACCCCGGCGGACAACCACGTTGAGTCAGCGGCACATACTGCGGGCGGTGGCGACACGGGTTCATGGGCAATGGCGTTCCGACAGGATGCGCTGGCCAACGAGGCCACTATTGTCAACGGCGACTACGTCGGCTTGAAGTCCGATGATCGTGGCGCCCTCTGGGTGGCCCCGGTTGGTACGGTAGCCGACGACGTGGCCGACACCGAAAACCCCGTGAAGGTTGGCTCGAAGGTAATGCAGACTATCGCGGCGGTATCCAATAACGGTGATCGTGCCAATATGATCGCGGACATGTATCGTAGATTGTATATACATGATGCACCAAACCGCATCAGTAAGGCGGCGGCCGTGACCGTAGGGTTAGCGGCAGTTACGTTGCCTGGTACGGCCCTGGCGGGTCGTACCCGCATCCAGGTCCAGAACCTTAGCAATAAGGATATCTACCTGGGTGACGCTGCCGTATCGGTGGCCAGTGGCCTTCGAGTCTCCTCTGGCGCAACAGAGTCGGTGGAGATCGGCGATCAGTGCATACTTTACGCGATTGCCGGAACCGCCGCCTTGGATGTCCGAGTACTTGAGCTAGCGTAATCTGACCTAACCAGAACCTCTTTCCGAACGGCTCCGCAAGGGGCCGTTCGTCGTTGAGGAAGTTGCAATCTATTGACCAAGGAGCTATACTGAAACCATGCCTACCTTTACCAAACAGGATGTAATCAATCTTCGGAACGCCGTCATGCTGATGGAGCGCGGTAAGTACGAGCTTTCGGGTGCTGAGGCTCGCGTGATGAACAAGGTTCTGGAGGGGCTTGTGGCCCTCTGCGAACAGGGCGCCAAGGAAATCAAGGACGCCGAGGTCGCCGCCAAGGCCGCTGAGGAAGCCAAGGCCAAAGAAGTGGCCAAGGCCGTTGAGACTACCAAGAGCGTTCTGGATAACCTGGTAGCCAAAGACCCGGTTGTCGAGCCTAAGTCCGAGTAACCACCCTGAATCACTAAGGTTTTGTTACCTCGGGGGAGCCCAGCGCTTCCCTCTCAATCTTCTTAGAGAGAACCCATGAGCGGCCTTAGCGAAACTCAATTTGAAATCAAGGATCTGTCCGGAGATGGCGATTTTGTCCAGATCACCGATGGAGTAGATTTTACCAAGAAACTCAATGTCTTGGCTGCGGGTGATTCTGCTTTGCTGGCAAAGGGCCTAGTTCTGTTGGGGCTCGATCCTTCTAACAACGCCAAGGGCCTGTCGGTAGATGCGGGTGGCAACCTAAAGGTCACGGGCGGGGGCGGCGGCTTTGAAGTTCTCGATGGCCAACTAGCGGTTCCGGCAACCGATCTGGGCGGAATCATCGCAGGCTTTGACGGTGCTAACTATCGGTTCCTCAAGACCAATGTTACGGGTGAACTCCAGAGCAACGTCGGGGCCAACGACATGTCGTCGTGGATGCCCGCGCCGTACAACTGGCTACTCGATACTACAGGCCCACTCTTTCGTGATGTAGCCAACCAACTGATAACTCGCAGCACCGTCCTGACCGATGAGGCCTCCTTCCGGGATGACTTTACGGGCAGCTCGTTGGCGGCTAATTTGACCGGAACCGTTACGTTCACGAATGGCAGCACAACCGTGACGGGTAGCGGCACTGCCTTTACGACCGAACTCTACAACAACCGTTACATCAAGCTATCGGCCCACGCCGATACGGCCTACACGTTAGTGGCCAACGTGATTTCAGATACCGAGCTAGAACTAGATTCTCCGTATCCCGGGGCCAACGGTAGCGGTACTGCCGTGTGGTCGCGTTGGATTCCAGTTGTGGTGACGGGCGGATCCATTGCGGTCACTGCTTCCGAAGTACAGTTAACTGTCGATACCGCCAGCGGGGCGTTGGCCGCGATTGACCGTCTGGGGGATTACGGTCCCTATAGTATTTCGTTTGCGGTCAGGATTTCGCAACGCATAGCCAACCAAGAATTTCACATTGGCTTTACTGATGTTGAGGACTGTAGCCTCATAAGTGCTCAGGCAGTTGTGTTTTTCAGCGGTACCGACAACACCAAGGTGGGACTGCGAACCTCGTGGGACACGAGCGATGTAGAAGAAAGTACATTCTCACTTCCGGGTGGCCTAACTACTGCGACCAAAGGTGATTATCAGCTTGAGCTAAATGGTG
>Ga0315289_10009430_pt1 | contig 14047 bp, 7 predicted proteins | sample YL17G11_40_MG_FD_203452 | JGI IMG/M metagenome (GOLD analysis project Ga0315289, IMG submission 203452) | Sediment microbial communities from Yellowstone Lake, YNP, Wyoming, USA - YL17G11_40 | ecosystem: Environmental > Aquatic > Freshwater > Lake > Sediment | place: USA: Wyoming | collected...
CCGGAGGTCGCGAAAGGCCTGGGGCAGGTCCTTGATCGTGTATTCGCGGGGGGAGGCCATGTTCCCCGCCGTCTCCGTCCAGAAGGCCGGGATGTTCTTGAAGATGGGGGCGTAGTCGACATAGCCCGGATACCAAGCGTCGAAGGACGTGCCCATGTGAATGGCGCCGGTCTGCCCGCGCTCTTCGAGGCCTTTGGCGATAGCCATGCCGATCATGTTCACCTCGCGGGCGGAGAGATAGGGCGCCTCGAGCCCGACGGGCTCGGAGAACGGCGGCAGCCAGATGCGCGCCGGGAACGGCGCCGCCTGGTGATGGACATAGATGATATGCGGTTCCCATTGGCGCCAGACGTGTTCCATGAGGCGCGACTCGATCATGTTGATCATATAGCCGTCGCGGTTGTTATCGTGGCCGACGTACTCCTGATAAAGGCGCGGCAGTCGCGACGACTCGTACGGCGTGCCGAGGTTCTTCAGGAACCACTCGCCGACCATCTGCTGGCCGTCCGGGTTCATGGTCGGCCAGAGCATGACGACGACGTTCTCAAGGATCTCCTGGATCTGAGGGTCCTCCGGACGCGTCAACAGGTCATAGGCGAGCTGGGGGGTCATCTGCGGACCGGCCACCTCGGTCGCGTGACATCCTCCATCGATATGGACAAAGGCCTTGCCTTCGCGCGCGAGCGCGCGGGCCTCGTCATCGGTCAGACCCTGGGGATGGGCCAGGCGCTGGGCGATCTCCCGTAAGCGGTCGATTTCGTCAAGGTTCTTCGGGCTCGAGATCAGGGCGTAGTAAGCGACGCGGCCCTGGGTCGTCTTTCCGGCTTCCATGAGCTTAAGGCACGGGCTCGACGCGGCCAGCTTCTTGAGATAGTCGATCGCCTGGTCGTAGGTCGCCAGTTTCATGTCGGCGCCCGGCTTGAACCCGAGGACGGATTCGGGTGTGGGGACCTGGCCCGCGACCAGGACCCAAAGACCATGAACCATGAGGAACAACGCCAAGCTCAGTTTGACTGTTCTTCGCATCGAGATCGCTCCTAATAGGCTTTTTCGCAAAAAATGGCCTTATTTTTTCGTTGTTTGCCGCTTGATCTCCGCTTCGCGGTCGAGAAAATTCTGGCCGTTCACGATCCAGGGCTCGGCGGGCTCCCCCTTGAGGTAATGCCCGAACCAGGCCAGGATGCGGCGCTGGTAGTCGATCTGGTTCTTCGCCTGGCGCAGGCCGTGGTCCTCGCTCATATAGGCCAGCATGACGACGTTCTTATTGGCTCGCCGGGCGACGTTGTACAGCTCGATGCTCTGATGCCAGGCTACAGTCCCGTCCTGATCGCCGACCTCGAGGAGAAGGGGCATGGTCATGTTGTGGGTGTTGAAATACGGGGAATTGTCGATGTAGTCCTTCAGGTCCTCGTAGAGCGGGACTTCCATGCGCTCCTGGCCGGTTTCAATGTGATCGGTCTCGGCGATGCCCGAGCTCCAGTGATGGTCGCCGTAATAGCTGACCATATCGATGATCGGCGCGCCGGCGACCGCGGCGGCGAAGATCCCGTGCGTGTTCGTGGCGATGAACGCCGTATTGAACCCGCCCATAGAATGCCCGACGATGCCGATGCGCTTGGGATCGACGACACCCATCTGGATCACTTTCCTCACCCCGGCCGTGATGCACTCCACCACCGACCATCCCGGCTGCCGCGGCCGGAAGACGATGTCCGGTTCCAGGACGAAGTAGCCCTGGCTAGTGAAGACGCTGAGGTTGTAGTAGCTGCGGTCGGACGGCGCGACGTAATTATGGACGGTCTGCGACAGCAGCTCGTAACTGTAGACGATCATCGGGTACTTTTTGCCCGGCACGTAACCGGCCGGATAGAGCAAAGCCCCTTGCAGCCGCCGGCCTCTGTCCGTCCTGTACTCGATGAGCTCGCTCCGTCCCCAGGCATAGTCGCTTTGGAAGGGATTGGTCTTGGTCGCCGGCTTCGCCTCCTTCAGATCCGGGCCTCCGACGAAAACGTTGGGTGAAACGTCGTAGTCCTGCAGGACATACCCGTAGACCTCGGCCTCTTTGGCCTTGGCCAGCGAGCCGATGCTCCTGTCGAGCCAGATCAAGCGGGTGACCTCTCCGCCTGGCTTGAGGAGGGCGTAGCCCGACTTCTTCGTCCATTCCCCGTATAGGCTCAGATACTGGGATTTACCGAGATCGATCCCCTGGTCGGCCGCGGACGGCCCGAACCCGCCCATCCCCCTGCCTCCGCCTCCCGCGGGCTCCAATCGGACCAGCCGGTGACGGACCTGTTCGGCCGCGCCGTTGGTCAGCTTCTGGGCCTTCGAACCATCGGCCACGACCTTCCAAAGGTCGTACTTATCGTAAAGCAGGACGGCCGCGTCGTCCTTGGTCCAGCCCGCCACGCCGAAAGGCGGCTTCTGTTTGATCGTCACGTCCGACTCTTTGTTGATGAAGGACACCGGCGCGGCCTTGGTGATGTTCGTGATCGCCCGCGTGACCAGATCGATCGTCCAGTAGTGATCGTTCTGCAGGAAAAGGAGGTATTTCCCATTGGGGCTCGCCTGGACGTAGCCGTCGATGATATTGTCCTTAAGCTTCGTCCGGGCGCCGGTCGTGATATCCGCGAGATAGAGGTCGGCGGCCGGCCGGCCGATCGTCCGATTAAAGGCATACTTCGACCACTCGGCGATGTAAGCGAAATTCGTCCGCCGAACCGGCGTCACCTGCTCGTTCGTCAAGTCTTTGCCAAGCGGGACGAACTTGCCGCTGTCGAGGTGCCAAGCGGCAAGCATGTTCCGCCGCCGGTCTGTGGCGGCGCTCAGCTTCTGGCGGGGCATGACGAAGACATCTTTAGCGTGCCAGATCTCGACGGTCGAAGGCTCGTTGGCGCTGGTCGGGGCGCCGCTCCGGGCCATCCGCCCGGCCGGTTCTTTTTCCGCGGCCGCCTCCGCCCCTTTTTCCGCTTTGGCCGGGGGCGCGGGCTTGTCGTCCCACTTGGCCATCCCGAGGAAAATCGTTTTACCGTCGGCCGACCAGGATAGCCGGCGGAACGATACAGTCCGCATCCCGGCCGGGAACGTGGGATCGGCCGTGGGATCGTAGGTCCGCTGGCGTTCGGCCTTTGCGCCGAGCTCCGTCCAGGACAGCAGGACCTGCGTCGGGCCGTCCTTGCGCTCATCGGTCTTGGCCCGGAAGACAGCCAGATCGGCCGCGTCCTTCCGCCAGGCGAGCTCGGCGTAGATCGAGGGCGTCGAATCGAGGACGCGCAGGGAGGTCGTCGCCGGATCGAAGAAATGCACGCCATTTCCCGTTTTGCCCTCGGCGCTGATGATCATCGCCAGGAGGTGGGTGCGCTCGGCATCTTGCCAGGCGAACTGGGAGATGTTGCCGAAGGTCGTATCACGGCCGTCGGCGAGCTGCCGGACGATTAGGGTCGTACCTGGCCTTTCCTCGGCGGCGTCCGACTCGCCCGCAGCGCCGGGACCGGTCCGGGCCGCGGGAGCCGCGGGGGCCGAGGCGCGGGCGGGCGCGTAGCGCTGCATGGCCAGATAAGCGCCGTCGGAGCTGAAGGCAAAGGACTCGATGCCCTCGAGCGTCGAAGTCTCCCCTGTTGTGAGGTTCAGGAGTCCGAGCTTGTTCTGGACGGGCTTTTGTTCGCTCCGCAACTTCTCCTGCTCGGCTTCGGATTGGCCGATGCTGTAGGCAAGCCACTTCGAATCGGCGGAGTAGGCCGGTTGGGCGCCGAAGGCGGCGATCTTCGTCGTCCCGTCGGCGAGCTTGGTGACTCGCAGTTCATTATCGCGATTGGAGCGGTTGACGGCGTAGACGAGCCATCGGCCGTCCGGCGAGAATCCGCCCCGGGCGAAGTTCACGCCCAAGGTCTCCCATTTGCCGAAATCGGCAAAGGCCGCCGGCGGCTTGGTCTGCGCACCGAGGGAGAAGACGAGGGCAAATAAGATGAGGATAGCGGTCGTTCCGGATCGTTTCATATTTCACCTTCCTTTTGGATCCGCGAAGTACGGAGGATGGAACCACAATCCGATTCTTCGGCGTTCCGATGGTTTGTTCGAACAGGAATCATGGGTTTGTCCAGTATAGTATGAAGGGATCATAACTTCCATTATTGGCTGCGCCGGCTGAATGAGCATTCGTGCGTCGCTTTGCCTAGCGCCATCGCCAGTGCCAGAATGCACGCTGAAAGCGATCTTGTCATGTTCGCATCCTCCGTTCAGGACTTGGCGGGCATCGAGGAGGGACCGGACAATAAATCTCTTCTCCTATCCAGACTAATACAAACGTAATAAATAAAGTGACAATGTATGGGCGGCGCTTAGGCCGCCCTCAAGCCCCCGTAGCGGAGGGGGGCCCCATCGGCTTTTCCGACGGGGGGAACCGACGGGACTGGTTCCCGGGGCCCGGGGGCTACGGGCGGCCTAAACGCCGCCCGAACGGAGATGTCATTTTAATTATTGCGTTGATATTAGTACTCTATTTCCGGCCTTCGACCCTGTCAATCGCCGCGAAACGTCGCGAAAGCTTGCTCGATGATCTTTGGGGCCCATCCCCCTAAGAAGTCTTGCGCTTCATCACGGTGACCGTGAGCGACGAGGGATACTTGGCCGAGTGGTGCACCACGTTGTGCGCCACTACCCCTTTCACCTCGTCGTAGTTGTTTCCGCCGGCGTTGAGATTGCGGTCATATTCGGGGAAGCTGCTGCTGCTCACTTCGACGCGGAGCCGGTGTCCGACGTCGAAGTAGTTGCTCGTTGTCAGCGGCAACAGCGTCACCTTGTACACTTTCCCCGGCTCCATCCACGCCAGCGGCTTGTCGTATCCCTCCCGATAGCGCATCCGCTGGATGGACTCGTCCAGGGTGAAGGCCCGGCCGTCCGGAAACACGTCGATCACCTTCACCGTGAAATCGGTGTCCTTGACGTCCGACGATACGTAGAGCGTCGGCGTCATCGACCCGGTGACCTCCAGCCCTTCCTTGAACGGCGCGGTAGTGTACACCAGGACGTCCGGCCGCTCCTCTACGGTGCGCTGGTCGTACGAGCCGTCCACTCCCCCCACGTTGTTCGTCACGCGGTAGCCGCCGTGCGTGGGAACCGGATTCATCGGGTCGTACGTGAAACGGTCCGGACTGTCGGCCGACGGGGCCTTGAGGTTGAGCGCGCCGTCGCCTTTCAGCGTGTTGGCCTTGCCGCCGCTCGATAGGAAGAACGTCATCGGCTGCACGCCCACGGGTGGCCACGTGTCCGATCCCTGCCACTTGTTCATCCCCATGGTGTAGTAGGTGACCTTGGGCAGAGCGTCGAGCACGGCGCTCTTCTCGTCCTTGAGGAAGCGGTCCAAGAAGCTATACATGATCTCCTGATAGTTGAGCCGAGCATCCCCCATGTCCCGCTCGCCGACGATCGTTTTCTCCGTCGCCCGGGTGAACTGGCAATGCCCGACCGGGGCGATGATCGCCCACTGCTGGTTGGCGGCCTCTCCCTGCGCCGTTTTTCGGACGAAGTTGTACACCTCGAGGTTCGCCGCGATGGCGATGTCGTAATACGACATGTACCACAGGCCCGGCACGTTGATCCGCTTGTCATCGTGGAAGAGCCCGCCCCGGTACCAGGCCGGATCGTTTGGGGCGCGCTTGAGCATTGCGTCGAAGACCTTCTTTGGCGCGCCTACCGAATTGAGGATTTCCTGCACGGGGAGAACCCAGAACGCCTTGTTCCAATCCACGGGCGGAAATCTCGCGGCCAGGTCCCACGACTTCGAGAGCCGAATGAGGTCCTCCTGCGACGTGTTCGAGGGGAACATCGGCCGCTGCGGCTTCTCGTTGTCCCAGAACCAGTTGATGTTGTACATCATGAAGGCCCCGCCGCGATACCAGTTTCCCTGTTCGTAGAACGGGCCTACGCGTCCTACGCCGCAGCCGAACCCCTGCACGTTGAATGCCGCGAACCCCGGGATGTCGCGCCCCACCACGCCGAGCTGCCACTCGGCCGTCGAAGAGCAGCCCGTCGTGCCGACCTTGCCGTTGGACCACGGCTGGCGAATCATCCACGCGACCTCGTCCTCGCCGTCCGTGAGCGGCGGGCCGAGGACGTCCCACTCGCCTTCGGAGAAGAACTGGCCGCGCTCTTGCATTTCAATAAAGGCATACCCGCGCTTGATCGCCGTGAGGGCCGCGGTCATGTCCCGCGGTACGCCGTTCGCCACGTCCCAGTAGTTGAAGTTGTACGGCGTGCGAACCCAAATCGCCGGATATGTCTTGGAGGCGTCCTTCGGGTGGTAGACGTCGGTCGCGATCCGCACGCCATCGCGCATCGGGATCATCAGCTTGCGCTCGATGGTGGCGAGCGACGCGAGCTCGTTCTCGATCGCCCAGCGTTTCGCCTTGTCGCTGTCGGTCATCGGCGGGCGGGTCTGGGCACTAGCCGGACTTGTGGCGGCGGCGCCTAACCCCGCGGCGAGCATCAGGATGCAGACGACCCTGCGCATGTTGCCTTCCTTTTGACAAATGCCCCGGGTGATCCGAGCCAGATTCGATTTATTCATGCTTTCACCTCTCCGGTCAATCATGATGAACCGCTTCTTAGGGGAAGTCAACGCTGTCTAAATCTGTCCGTCATAGGATCGACTCGCCGACCTTTATTCCTCAATAACTCCGTCATCCGAAGGTTCGTCTTCTGCGGGCTGTCCGCGGACGAAGAGGATATGTCCTATTTCTTCGGAAAACCTACCGCCTGATTCATTGTGATTTTTTGGCCCGGCCGGAGCCTCATGGCCTTGGCGGGCGATTCGCGGTTGAAGCTGCCGCGGACCACCGTCGCCAATCCTTCCGAAGCACAGAAGAGATAAACGTTCTGGGCGATGAAACCGGTGTTGGCGGCGTTCGTCGCATCACTCGTCCCGCCCTGCTTTGTCTGATCGGCCACGTAGAAGAGGTTGAGCGCCGCCTCCTTCTCTAAGCGGAGGTCCGCTTTGGCGACGGGCTCGAGCTGGTGAATTTGGGCATTATACAGGTACACGCCTTCAGCGAGGGCCACGTAGACGTCGATTTCCTGGCGGTTCGACGCAGAAGGCGCCGTTCGCCGGCCGTCGGGCCGGTTTACGCCCCACGCCGCCCACAGCAGGTTGGAAAGCGTCTGAAGCGACAGGCTCCCGGGAGAGAACTCCCGCCGGGTCTGTCTTTCCTTGAGAACCTGCATCAACGGCCTTCCGCCATCGGTTTGAGGCTTCGGCAGCGGGATGGGCTTCATTTCCTGGGCGAATAACGACGCCGCAATCAGCAGACCCGCCAAAGAGGAACGTAAGATATTCATCAGTTCTCCTTTTCATTGAGAATACGCACGGGCACGGCCGCGCCCGGGCCGAAGTGATAGTTAGATTTGGTGGCGACGGTGGCGTTCATCGCCTCCGCGGCCCGAGCGAAAGTCCCTTTGGCCAGGGTGACCTGGACGCTGGTGGGATTCACCACGATTTTGAGGATTTTTTCAGCGGGTATGATGGAACCATCGGCTTTGGTGATCACCAGACTCTTCGGGTAGAGCAGAGAGTCTTCGCGGATATAAGTATTGGTTCCGCCCTCGCCGGCGTTGGCGTTGGGGATTCTCTGCTGCAATTCGATATTTGTATCGAAAGTCAGATCCGCGAGGCCTTTCAACTGAGCGTTGCTCAAAACCACGCCCTTGAACAGATCGGCGTCCATGGTTTTATTGACGGTGATGGTGGCGACATCATCCGCCGTGTAGGTGCTGCCGGACGGATTGGAGGAATCGTAATGAGTGATCCCGCCCACGCTGATGGTTACGCCGGGAGCGGGATCGGAAAAGACATCGCCCGGTTGCCAGCAGCAGTCGGGAGAATCATAGCCGTCGAGGCTGTTTTCAACGGGTCGCCACAGACCCGTCAGGTTTTTCGGTCCGTCTACGATCGGATTGTTGTAGTACTTCTTGGAGATGATTTGTCCCGTGTAATCGGCGCCCCTGGCTCCTGATTTGGCAGCATCGATCCGGTAGATGAGGACTCCGGAGTATTTTCCCCTTTCGTCCAACGCGTTGATGCCCAACTTGGTCCGGAATTCGGCGACATAAGCGGTGGTGAGACCGGTGCGGACGACCACCATCTTGGTGCCGCCCGGGATTTCCACGGGCGTGACAAAGTGGGTGGTGGGATGGGGGCTTGATTGGCTGACCACATCCACCTGATCGTCCCGGATCCAGCGCAGTTTCCACTTGTGCCAAGCCAGGAAATCCGTGGAATGCCCCGCGATATTGCCCATCATATCCCAGCCTCCGCAAAAGAAGAACGCGCCGACCTTGACCTCATTTATTACGGGGTTATACGAGTAGAGGTCCGGGAGCCCGAAGGTATGCCCGGACTCATGGACGGCCCACCTGTATCCCCAGCGGAACAAGTCATTGCCGGCGGTGATGGCCGTATCGATATAGTGCGGCTTTTTGTCCCGATCGATAAAGGCCACCAGGTTGGTGTTGGGCTGTTCGGTGCCGGTGGGCTTGTGGTGGATATAGGCCGGGCCGTTGCGGAGACCTGATGTGCCTTTGGCCGGCATGATCACAAGCAGGTCATAGTCATCGGCCTTGATGCCCCATTTGTCGTACGCCTTCTGGCAAGCCTCTCCTATATACGCGTGCATCGGAACCGTTGAGCCACCCGCTCTATATTCGGTTGCGTTTTTACTCATCATGATCCAGCCCAACTGCTTGGTGACCTGGGGAGAAGCCGGGGAAAAACGGAACTGGCCGTAGGATGCTCTGGCGAACCACTCAACCGCACCCTGCAGGAACTCGAGGTAGGGAGCCGTGTCGGTATAAGGGGCTTCCGCATCGGCGGCGCGCCGATCGGGAAACTCGACCAACAACATCAGCATGGTTTTGGACTTGTGGGCGGGGGTGACGATGCGGCCGTCCTTCCAATCGATGGGATTATTTTTGTCATCTCTATTAGGGGTTACATCGGTATGGCGATAGAGACCCTTCTCACCGGTGACGGGATCGATAAAATCGAGGTCGGTTCTGATGATGTTCCAGCCTTCATCATGCCCTGAGCTGGTGCCAATGATATGTCCGTTGGCGGCTGGCTCCCCCGACCTTTGCATCTTTACGGGCTTGGAAGCTCTGAATGAATCGAAGGCCTTGGTAGCAATGGTGGTGCCTTCTGAGGTAGTGCGGGCGAATTGGTCCGCATCGATCACGACCGACAGGGCGTTGTCGGTAACCGCGATGTCGGTCACCTTGGACGCCGGAATCACGGAACCATCCGGCCTGGTGACGACAATATGGGCGGCGTCGATTCCGGTTAACGCCACATTCGTGGTCACGACGATTCTGGTCAGACCGTTGAACCGGGCTTCGCTCAGCGTGACTTCGGTGGAAGCCTGTTGCCGTAATCCGGCGGCGGACAGCAGTACGGGTATCGAGATCAGGGCCAGCAACGTGATGCCAAATCGATACGCGATTTTTCCCATATTGATTCTCCTCGGGGCGAAATTATATCATGGCAAAAGCAAAAACCTACTCTGGATTTTTTAGAAATAAAAAGATATTTGCATTATAATGCGTTTTAGTTATTGTTCAAATAAGCTTATGAATGCCCCTTTAATAAGAGGAAAAATCATGAAAAAGAGGAAAGCATTTCTTGAAATCTTTTTGGCTTTAGCCCTCCTTGCTTTCGCCCATGAGAGCTATGCCGCCGGCCAGCAAGCCTTCAACGAAGATCTGTTGAAGATATTCACCTACCGCAGCCTCGGCCCCTACAGGGTCGGGGCGAGAACCTCGGATATCGCCGTCCCGGATTTTCCGGCCAAAGCCCATCTCTACACTTTCTATATCGCGACGTGGACCGGCGGCCTCTGGAAAACGACCAACGGCGGGACGACCTATGAGCCTATCTTCGACGGTCAGAGCAAACAGACGATTGGCGATGTCACTTTGGCCCCGTCGAATCCGGAAATCGTCTGGGTCGGAACGGGGGACGGATTCTGTTCCCGGAGTTCTTATGCCGGAGACGGCGTTTACAAATCCATGGATGGGGGCAAAACGTGGACAAACATGGGACTCAAGGATTCGCACCACATTGCAAGAATCGTCATTCATCCCAAGAACCCGGATCTCGTCTATGTCGCGGCCATGGGGCATCTCTATTCAGAGAACCAGGAGAGAGGGGTCTTCAAAACAACTGACGGCGGCCGAACCTGGGAAAAAGTCTTTTATTTCAATGAAAAGATCGGTGTCATCGATCTCGTCATGAATCCCCAGAACCCGAATATCCTTTACGCCGCGACGTACGACAAGCAGAGGCTGCCCTGGATGTATGTCAACGGAGGACCCGAGAGCGGCATCTACAAGACCACGGATGGCGGAAAGACCTGGGCAAGGCTTGGGGGAGGTCTTCCGGGCGGGAGAATCGGCCGCATCGGGCTCGACCTCTGTCTCAAAAGCCCGGACATCGTCTACGCCGTGGTGGAAAATGGCAACGTGCGTTCGGCGACGAAAAAGGAGATCGAACAAGATCAGGCCCGCGGAGCACAGCCGCGGGAGCGGATGATCGGCGGAGAACTCTATCGGTCCGCGGACGGCGGCAAGACGTGGACGAAAATGAATTCCGCGGAAGACAATCCGAGCAGCAAGGGACCATATTATTTCAGCCAGATCAGAGTCGACCCGAACAATGACAAAAATATCTTCGTGACCGGGGTCTCCCTGGCAAACTCGACGGACGGCGGGAAGACGTGGAACGACCTCGATTGGCCTCCCAAGAGGCTATTCGCCAAGATGTTCGGCGACGTCCGGACGCTCTGGATCGACCCCCAGAATTCCGACCGGATGATTCTCGGCAGCGACGGCGGCATATTCGTATCGTACGACGGCGGAAAGACATGCGACCATAACTACAACCTGCCGCTCGGCGAGAACTACGCCGTCGGCGTCGACATGGAGGAGCCCTACAATATCTACGCCGGCCTCCAGGATCACGAACTTTGGAAAGGTCCGAGCACCAGCGCCGACGGCCGGGGGATTACCCTTTTTGATTGGAAAGCCGTCGGCAACGGCGACGGCATGTTCGCCCAGGTGGACTCGAACGACAGCCGCTGGCTGTATACGACCATGCAATACGGGGGGCATTTCCGGGTGGATCAGAAGCTCGGATACCGGACGAGCATCGTGCCCGTCAGGGAAAAAGGCAAGCCCCCCTACCGCTTCATCTGGTGCACTCCCATTCACATCTCCTCCCACAACAGCAACATCATTTACACCGGCGGACAGGTCCTGCTTCGGTCGCTGGATCGCGGCGACCACTGGCAAGAAATAAGTCCGGACCTGAGCACGAACGACACTTCGAAAATCTTCCCCTCTTCCGAAGGCGGCACCCCGGGCGGCATTCCGTTTTTTGCGATCTCCTCGATCTCGGAATCACCGCTCACTCCCGGAATCATCTGGGTCGGAACGAGCGACGGGAAAGTGCAGGTCACAAAGGATAACGGAGCGATGTGGACGGATCTGACACCGAAAATCACCGCCGTGGGAGGCCGGGAAGATTGCTACGTCAGCCGGGTCCGCGCCTCTCATCATGAGGAAGGCACGGCCTACGTGGCCAAGAACGGATATCGAAACGACGATTTCCGGCCGTTCGTTTATAAGACCGAAGATTTCGGAGCAACCTGGACATCTCTCGCCGCAAACCTCCCCAATGAGCCGGTCAACGTCATCTACGAGGATGCCAAGAATCCCAATCTTCTCTTCTTGGGCAACGACACGGGCATTTTCGTCTCGATCAACGGCGGGAAGAATTGGCTGAAGATGAACAACAATATCCCCAATGTCCCCGTCCACGATCTCCTCGTCCATCCTCGAGAAGGCGACCTGGTCGTCGGATCCTACGGCCGCGGCCTTTTCGTGACGAATATCGCCCCGCTCCAGGAGATGAACGAGACGATGCTGGCCGAGGATGTCCATCTCTTTGCCATCAAGCCGAAAGTCCAGAGGGTTACCTGGGCATTCGGGGCGAATGATTATTTATTCGGCGACCGCCATATCCTGACTCCCAACGAGCCGAACGGCGTCGTGATCAACTATTACCTGAAAAACAAGGCGGCGGACAAAGCCAAGATTACGGTCACCGATCCCTACGGCAAGGAGCTGGCCTCGTTCGAAGGCTCGACGAATTCCGGAATCAATACTCTAGTCTGGGATATGCGTCCCGCCGGGGCGCGGCGGGAGGGACCAGGTCTGGGCGCCGGTCCTGGACCAAGGTCAAGAGATGTTCTGAGCCAATGGGTGCCGCCGGGCGAATACATGGTCGTCCTCGAAGTCGGCGATAAAAAATTGACGCAAAAAGCCAAGATCACAAAGACCATGGGCTGGTCTCTCGGGCCCTTCCCCGAGATCATCCGCTAGCATCTCTGAAAAAGACAGCCTAGATTACTTCAGCTTATAAACCATCGTTGCTACGCCTGATTTTGCCCTCTTCCTCAACCTGGCACGATTCTTCATTTCTCATTTGACCGGCTCATCGACCATCTCCAGTTAATGGTCGTGGCCGAGGAGCCGCCGCTGGCGCATGTCTTCGAGCAGGTCGCGCTTCTAACGGCCGAGGAGCGGGCTGAATATTTTTAAGATCCTGTGGTTTCGAGAAACGTCGGGGATCTATCGGCTTTCGGGAGATTTTCCGGTCGTCGGGAACGAGGATGTGGCCCGAGGACCCGCTTCGCGGCAATTTCCTTGTTCTTGATAACGATCCGCGGCCGAGACTGTCATTTTTGCGCGATGCGCGGTCTCGATTCTAGGCTTGGTGGGGGGGAAGGTCGTGCAGCGCAAAAAAATTATGTACGATAGGCAGAATATCTATTTTTTTTAGAAGATTGTCGGATCTGCAAAACGAGCTGTTTCTCAGCCTCTTTATCTCCTCCTCGGTACTGCGGATATATTTTAGCCCTGCTTCTTCCTACCTCGTTCCCCCATTGATCCCAGCCGGGCCTTTCATGACGAGCGAAGAGCTCCAGATAGGGACCGGGGCTGCAACTTTCGATAATATCATAGATTTCATCAGGCTTCCGTGAATGTTCTCTTTTCCGGCTTGAAATGATATTGACTTGCGTCCTGCCGGACCGGCCAGTTCGCATACGCCCCCGCACACCAAAAAGGATAAGTTCTGTTACATTTCGAAAATAAAATCCAACGCCTCGCCCATCAGGGCCTCCGTCTTTTCGTATTTTATACCAAACCAAGTTTGTCTTATAATTGAAGCCCCACCTTTTTATAACCTCTAAACCTTCGAGAACAAGCGCGTTTGGAACCCATAAATATAAATGGCAGGTAGATTGAGCCAGTTGAGAAATAGGCAGTTCCATGATTTCTCGGAGGCTCATAGTTGGATATCTCATTAAACGCTTGTGTTCAGGAGCCATCTTTCCTGTGCGGTTTGAGAATTGCCAAGGTGGATCCGCAAGTATAGTCCTATATTTGCATAATCCCAGAGATAATAGAGTATTGGCAGCGATCTGAATCGATCTATTGTCTAAGGAGTTCATCTTTCCGTATCATAAAGTCTTTTGGTAATCCCGAATACTAATATTGGGCAACCACCACCTCCACCGCCTTCAATTCTTGGCAACAACTTCTTCATCCAAGTCGTCGACCACCCGTACTTATCCCAGATATCCTTTCCCATAGCCTGGAATATTTCGCTTAGTTCATCAGATTTTGTGATAATAACGCCAACACTTATCGCACGCAAATCAAAAAGCAAGCGGAAATTATTTAAATCCCTGTCGAAAAAAGGATCTTTATTACTCCACTCTATTTCAAGCGCGATTCCATTCTTGAAACAATCCACCTCGTGCGTAGGTGTGACATACTCATGTTCATCAACCTTAATCATTGTATCAAAACATTTTTTTTGCCACCCAAGCTTGAAAAATTGTTCATTGAACCATCTGGAAATTTTGGAAAGACCGCCTCCCGGTGATCTAATATCTTCTTCGCTTAACCGAAATCGGGCCAAAACGCTAATAATTTCTTC
>Ga0315289_10009431_pt1 | contig 14045 bp, 23 predicted proteins | sample YL17G11_40_MG_FD_203452 | JGI IMG/M metagenome (GOLD analysis project Ga0315289, IMG submission 203452) | Sediment microbial communities from Yellowstone Lake, YNP, Wyoming, USA - YL17G11_40 | ecosystem: Environmental > Aquatic > Freshwater > Lake > Sediment | place: USA: Wyoming | collected...
ATTTTCTGGTCCAGAAAAACTCTAAAAGTTTTTCTTGGAGTCCCGAACAAACCTCGGCTGTCAAGAATACTTCTTATTCTTGAGCACACTCAGAAATCCGAGATTTCTGATGTTTTAAGCCGAGGTACACACAAGGACTTTTTGATTTTTGATTGAATAATTTCTTTGGCAAGTAATTGTTCCATCAGTATCAAAAAAGCCCCTCAAAAATCGTTTAATATAGTTGGTATTTTCCTTAATCCAATTAGGAATTGACAATTCTCTTTTAACGCCAATCGGAATTCTCAAATCTTCACTTAAACATACCAATTTTTCACTTTCTTTTGATAGCCCATAAAAGCCTGCATTTTTATTGAAAACAATTCCCACATTCTTATTAAAAATAGGAATGCATACTTCCCTATTAAAAAGAGGGATTATGTAATTGTCATAATGTTCTTTATCTTCCTCAAGGCTGCCTCTTAATTGAAATCTTAATCGCTTTTTACCCGTTCTGTAAGTTAGCCCTCCATCACCAAAACTTAAACCTACTAATTCTGCAGTATTCTCATTTCTTTTTATCTTCATTTATTAGAATTAGAACTCCCCAACTAATAAACTTTTTTATTTAAGTGACTTTTCAAACTCTTCTAAGTTCTCTCTTAAAGCATTTATTGCCTCAAGAAAAATGTCTTTTGCAGGCATCTGGCCCCAAGATTCTACACAAAATACCATTTCCTTGCCCGGAACTATCCTAAAATCCTGCTCTTTGTTTGTGTCATAGTAACTGCAGCCATATTTGTCTACAAACTTCACTTCATTGTCTTCAAATTTCAAAAGTCCCGCGGGATATTTTTTTATTGCTTCTTGGTTTTTCTTGTTTCCTTCTATTTCAGGAACCCGTCTGTAATAAACAAGCCCCGGTGAGAATTTTGTATGCTCTATTCCCTTGCCAAGTCTTGCAAAAGCAACAAGTTCAAGTTCCTGGTCTTCAGTAAGATAAACTAAAGGCATTTCTGGATAAAACGGCTTTGCGCTTCCTTTTAGCGCCTTTGCATATATTATCCCGGGCCCTTTTGCATTAAGCTTTAATTGTATTACACACTTACTGCAGCCCTTTCCTTCGCAATTGCATTCTTCCTGCAGCTTTAGTTTTTCTATTTCTAAAGGCAAAAGCCCAAGCCTTAACGCAAGCACTTCATCATAAAGTACCGAGTCATTCTTATAAAACTCTACTTCGTCTATCGCAAGAACCGGAATTTCCAAAACGCTTCTTCTTATCGCATTCGCCAAGCTTTCACTCATTTCTGTTGCAAAAATAAGTTCTTCTTTGGTTTTTTTTATTATTTTCATACTATGGAAACTCCTTCTCCATTCGTTTGGAGTTTACATACTTGAAAATTTTTATTATTTTCATACTCTCCTCCCTCTTCTTCCTCCCTTTTTCTTTGGCCCGCCTCTTGGCACGCACGTTACATCTACAATATTCAATATTTTTAATCCTTCCTTTCCTAAAGCCTTTACAGCAGAATGTGCTCCAGGCCCAAGCCCCCGGCTGTTTGTTTGTGCCTTAATCCTTATATACAAAGCATTTATTCCCATGTCTTTTGCCTGTTCTGCTGCTTTCTTAGCAACAAACATCGCAATTGTAGGATTTGCCTTTAATCTAGCGTGTTTTGTAACCTGGCCTCCTGAAACTCGGCTTATAGTTCTGCCAGCAAGGTCTGTAATATGGACTATGGTGTTATTTCCAGAAGTGTATATATGTGCTATCCCGCTAATTTCTTTTTTATCCATTTTGCTTTGCCTCCTTGACTCCCTTTATTTCTTCAATTGGCTTCGGCTTAATCGCAAGCTCTATTTTATTTTCTTCGCCTATATTAATCATATAGCTCGGCACGTTTACTATTCTTCCCTTTACTTTTACATGCCTGTGTGTTATCATTTGCCTTGCTTCTTTCGCTGTTTTGACAAGCCCTTTTTTAAAAATCACTGTCTGAAGCCTTCTTTCTAGCCAGTTTTCTTTTGTTAACGCAAGAGCGTCTGCAATTTTCTCAACCTTAAATCCTTCTTTTCTGAGTTTTTCAATAAGCTTATTCTGTTCTTCCACGCTTGCTGTAATAAGTTTTTTTGCCATTCCTCTTATTCTTCCCATAGCTGAGTCTGCCTTCCAAATCTCTCTCTTGTTCTTCAGGCCATACTTTTTTACTATTTCTTTTTCTTCGTCTATCCTTGCTTTGTCATACGGCTTTTTTGGCCTGCTGTATTTTTTCTTTTTTCTTATCCATGACATTTTATTTCTTTCCTGTAACTCTTTTTTTTGTTACCCCCACAGACTTATTGCTTCTGAAATGAGACCTTGTTTTCTGGCCTCTTACAGGCTGTCCCTGACTGTGCCTTAATCCTCTGTAACACTTCATTTTTTTGAGCCTTTTAATATCAAACTCCCTCTGCAAAATTAAATCGGAGCCGATTAAGTGTTTACTCTCTCCCGTCTCTATGTCTTTTCTTCTGTTCAGAATAAAATCTGGCAGTTTTGGCCTCGCCACAAAACCCGAAATCTTTTCTATTTCTTCTTTTGTCAGATCCTTTATTTTTTTGTTTTTGTCTATTTTTAACGCATTACAAACCGCATTCGAAAATGTCCAAGAGATTCCTTTAATCCTTATCAAGCCAGCAAGAATTTTTTTATCCCCGGGTATGTCTGTCGAAAGTATTCTTACAAGCAATCCTTCATCTTTCTCTTGTTTTACTTCAGGTTTCATTTTACTTTTATTTTGTGAAAAGGCAGTATTTTTCTTCTTGTGTTAATTCCTGCCAAATCCTTTTCTCTACAGATTTCTTGGGGTCGGGGATGTTTGGAATTCTCTTCTTTATATCCTCAAAGTTTTCGAATGGCTTTTTTTCTCTTTCCGTTAGTATATCATGCATATGTTTTTTTCCAAAACCCGGCAATAATTCAATCTGGTGAATTCTTGTATTTACTGCCTCGGCTTTGTTGAAAAACTCAACAAATTCCTTCTCTCTTTCTGTAACTACCTTATTTATAAACTCTTCTAATTGCTTTTTTGCAGTCTCTGTAAGTTTTCCTCTTGGAACTCTTCCTAAAATATAATATATTCTGTCTCTTTTACCCTCTCCAATATAAACCTTTTCGTTTATCTGTAGGGAGATTCCTTTTCTCGGAACAAGATGTAAAAGAGTCAAGTTCTTTATTCCAATAGCTTGCGCTACGGGTGTTGTTTTGCCTTCCAAAGGATACCCATAAGGAAGGAAGTCTAAGACAATAGCGTATTCTTCTTTTTCCATTTTCATTACTTGTATTTTTTAACAACTCCGAGTATTTTGCCAATTTCTTCTTCGTCCAATCCGACATCTACACAGATTTTATTTACGTCTGAAGCGTCTTCAGGCAGCAAATCAGCTATTTTAACTATGTGTTCAGGCTTAATTTTTAGTATCCCTAAACCTTCAAGTTCCTTTTTCATATTTTCAGCATCTTCTGGCTTCATTTTCACAAAACTCTTTACAAATTTCTCCAACTCTTCATTCTCGTCTTTTACTATCTTCTTCACTTCTGCCATGCTTAGAGGTTCTTGTTTTATTATCATTTTTCCTTCAACTTAACAGATTCTAACCTTTTTAGATGAATTGGTTGGATTATATGTTTTTTCTCTGCATTAAATTCTTTTACTTTCACTATATATGCCCTGCCTCTTTTTCCCTCTATTACCCCTGTTCTCCCCTGCAGCCTTTTTGGAAATCCGCCCTTCTCTGAAAGCTCCCTCATTATAGCTACTCTGTCTCCCAGTTCCAACTTTTGAAACATTCTGCTTAACTTTATTTTTCCCTTTTCCCTCTCGCTTTTGTATCTTTTCTTCATTTTGTTTTATGGATTTAATTTTCTTTTTATATGCTCCAACTCTATAAGCAGTTTCTCGAAAACTTCTGCCAATGCAGTATACAAATTGTAGTCCGCATATTTTGAAGTGAATCTCTTGCTGTTTATAATAATATCTCCCTGTACCTCATGCAAAAATGCCTTTCCATGAAGCGACTTCTTCAATCTCAGCTTTATTTCTTGGAAATCGCTTATTTTCTCTTCTATCTTATTGAAGTATTTCTCTATTATTTCATTTACCTTGCTTTGTTCGCTTTCTTCAAGGTCAAAGCCTGAAAATGATATCCTTTTGTCGAGCATTTTACACTAAAAAGTAGTCTTTTTTATTTAAAAGCTTTATGTTTGGCCCAAGTCTTTAAAACTTCCCCGATATAAATCTCCCCCTGTCTGGGCTTTTTCCATACTGTCTTTAATTGTTTCAAACATCTTTGAGCCAAAAACATCCACCCCGCATTTTTTGCAGAAATCTACGACACTCTCTTTAGGAATGTCTGCCTTACAATAAATGCATTTTTTCATTCTAACTTTAAATAAAAGTGGTTTTTAAATCTTTTTTATTCCAATTCGAAAGGTTTAAATAACTCTTAAAGAAAGGTTTAGTATGATAATTCCGATCCGCTGCTTCAGCTGCGGAAAGCCAATTGCTCATCTATATGCAGACTATAAAACAAGAATAGAATCAGGTGAAGAGCCAGGCAAGGTTTTAGATAGCCTGGGCATAAAAAGATGTTGTTGCAGGGCAATGTTCCTTGGCCAAACAGACTTAATAGAAGAAGTCAGCAAGTTCAAAAAATCCTGATTCTGTATTGTTCAATTTATTTGGCCATTCCAGACAAAACTAAATATCTTGCAATTTCAAACAAGTTTGCAGGCCTTTGATAATTTTCCATGCCATTTCTTACACATTCTTTAAGTTTTTGCACTGCCTCTTCCCCGTCTTTAAACTCAAATTCTCCCAAACTTACAAAAAACCCCCTGCCAGTCTCTCTAGGATGCCTTGCATCTGAAGTGCATACCGCAGGAAGCCCTTTTTCCCTTGAAAAGTCCCTAACCCCTTTGTTAACTTGCTTGCTGCAATATGGGCTTATTTCAATCGCATCTGCATACCTTATTGTTTCCTCAATAGCCTCTTTTACTCCGCCCATTGACAAAAAAGGATGCGGAACAAGTATAAACGCTTTCCTGCTTTTTCCTATTTTTAATGCTTCTACTAATTGCCGGGTTTTCCTGGGTTGCCATATTGTTTTTTTCAAGCCAACAAGCACAATGCTTCCTTTGTCAGTATAAACTTCTTCTCCCCTGAAAATCACCTTGCTATCGACAACAACACAGTTTTCAAAACATTCAATTTCCCTTTTTCTTTCTTTTAAAGCCTCTTCAACAACTCTTTCATACCTGTAATCTTTGTCGCTTGTCAAGGCACAAATGTCTATTCCTGCTCTTTTCATGCTTTCAAGAACCGTATTCAAATCTTTTCTTTGTGAACTGAACCTTGCAGGCCTGTCTTTTACCCAAAAATGATTATGCAGGTCAATGGCAGGATTTTGTATGCAATACATAAAGAAATAATCATAATGAAGATTAAAAGATTTTATATCCTACAATGCAACCTTTTTACTTAATTTTCCACCGGTTTACAGTTTTGCAAAGCCTGCATTTCACGTTCTTTAACTTGCCTTTTATCCTTACTTCACAAGTTATTCCGGGGATGCAAGGAGTAAGGCATTTTTTGCAGAAATTCTTTCTCAATTCGCCAAGCCGAATATTTAATGACATCCCAAGCTTCTTTATCTTTTTGACATCTTCTGCGGTCTTCTCCACTAATTTTTCAAAGAATTCTTTAATCTTTTTCTCAATCTCTTTTTTTGAATCTTTTTTCATAAAAAAGATAAATAACCGGAGTATATAATTTTATTGATTGTGACAGTTAGTTTTGAAAATAAAATCGATAAAGAGTTAAACAACCGCCTCAGATCTAAGATTTGAGTTTCATTAGGATTTGCTTCCTAAGACCTGGATGTTGCTATACTTTTATAAAATAAGGCAAGACGGCTTTATGAATTCGCCTCTTGTGGAGACTACAAACATAAACATAACCAGCTTAACTTCTGAGTTCGGGATGGGATCAGGTGTTTCCTGGTTACTATGGCCGTCTCAACAACCCCTACTCTTTAGTCATTTTTAAAGGTTTCGTTATTTTTTATTTATGTCAGAAATGGGGTTAAAACCGCACCCTTTAGGGTGCTGCATTTCTGAGCATCCAAAAGTCCCGAACAAACCTCGGCTTTTAAGCCGAGGTACACACAAGGACTTTTTGATATTATTCAGAATAATAATCTTTAAATCCTTTTTAAGATAAATAAAGATATGGCTAAAAGAAAACCCAAAGAAAAAAATCTAAGTGAAAAATTAAGCGAGCTAGAATTAAGAAAGTTAAGAAAAGAAATAAGGCTGGATTACCAAGAAGGTTATTCTTTTGAAGAAATAAAAGGAAGGATTTCAGACGAATATAGAGTCTCGCAGGAAAGACTCGAGGAAATTTTAGCTTCTGAACTCCCGCAATCTCAACCATCAAGAGCAGAACAAAAAGAGGAGTCTGATATTTTAGAAGATATTAAAAAAACAAGCTTGGCAGAGCGCATAGGTGGGTTAGTGGTTTTCGGGGCTTTAGGGTATTTTACTGGTTATACATTATTCCCTTGGTTTATAGAACGATTAACCGGCCTGGGAAAAATGTCAGACGAAGCATGCGCAATCTCAGGGCTTATCTTTACAGGAATAGGTGCTTTAAAAGGGCTTGCAACAGGATTCAAAACTTATTATAACTAATTCTCTAATACTTTTTGAAATATTTATAAACTTCCCATATGTCATTAAAATATGCGGGGATGCCGGAGCACGGTCAAACGGGCAGGACTCAAGATCCTGTGGCTTAGTGCCTGCGAAGGTTCAAATCCTTCTCCCCGCATGACATTAAAATGTTCAGAAAAAAATCATTAAGCCAGGAAATAAAGAAAAAAGCAAGAAAAAGCCTTACTTCAAAAGTTTCGGTACAAGTAAGAAACTATGTAATAGACACTTCTGCAGTTATCAATAAATTCCTGCCGTTCCTGATGAAAAAAGGGATGTCCGGCAAGCTATTTATCCCAAACGCAGTAATGGCCGAGCTTGAAAATCTGGCAAATAAAGGCAAGGAAGAGGGATTTCTTGGCTTGGAAGAAATAGCAAAACTGCATAAAATAAATAAAAAATTTAAAGTTTATTTTTATGGCTTGAGGCCGACTGAACACCAAATTAAGTTTGCGAAATCAGGCGAGATAGATGCCTTAATTAGAGAAATAGCGATGAAAACCCATTCTACTTTAATTACTTCAGACCTTGTCCAAGCCAAATCCTCCCAAGCATATAATATCCCGGTTATTTATCTGAGGTCAAAAGAAAAGCCAAAAAAACGAAGATTTTTATTCTGGAAATATTAAGTTTTTAAACTACTTTTACTATTTAAATAAATATGCGCCCGTAGCTCAGTCTGGAGCAGAAATGCGGACAAATAGAGCGGCGGGGTCCTAACCCGTAGGTCGAAGGTTCAAATCCTTTCGGGCGCGTTATAGTCTCTAACCGAAATAGCTTAGCTTTCTGAAGCTATAGTAAAAGAATTAATAAGACATTTCAAGGCCGACAAGATTCAAATTCATTCGCAAGGGCAATGAATGCATTTTCTAACTTTATTGGTATAAAATTTTAATGGTTATATCTTTACCTTGTGCATTAATGCTAGAAGGTAGAATTTATTCAGAAAGCTAAGCAAACACCCCTAACCCCCAAAACTTTAAAACCTTATTTCAAATAGTTATATCAAGCGCTGGTAGTATAATGGTTATTACATCAGCCTTCCAAGTTGATTATCCGGGTTCGACTCCCGGCCAGCGCATGTTTGTTCACCGATGCGAGCAAGTCCGCAATGCTAGTGAGGAAGCCCGCAACAAGAGCGAATCAAACATTCGTTAATCAGAATAATATGCACCCCAAGTGCATATTTATAAGTCCTAAAATCGATAATAGAAAATGGAAGAAAAAAAAGGACAATCTATGGAAAAAACAAGAAGTCTAAGCAGACTATATGATAAAACCTACAAGTTTTTGCTGTTTATTCCTTTTATCCTCACTTTAATTTCTTTGATTTATTTAGGAAGTTTCTTTTCTAATCACGGGGATTTTATATATAAAGACACAACCCTTTCTGGCGGGACAACAATAACCCTTAATGGAAACATAGATTCTGGGCCTTTAGAGTCAAAACTAAAGCCAGAATTTCCAGATATTTCTATAAGAAAGCTTACAGACATAAGAACACACGAGCCACTTGCCTTAATCATAGAAAGCTCTAGCCCGCCAGAGAACTTAAAAGCAGGAATTGAAAAAATTTTGGGTTATAATTTAACAGAAGAAAACTCTAGCACTGAGTTTTCAGGCCCTGCACTCAGCCAGGGCTTCTACAAACAGCTTATTATTGCTTTAATCATTGCCTTCTTGCTCATCTCGATTGTGGTTTTCATACTTTTCAGAACATTAGTTCCAAGTATTGCAACAATTTTCTCTGTTTTCTCAGATATTGTTATGGCCCTTGCCATTGTTGACTTCCTTGGTTTAAGGCTTTCAACAGCAGGCATCGCAGCTTTTTTGATGCTTATTGGCTATTCTGTCGACGATAATATCCTTCTTACAACTCGGGCATTAAAAAATAAAGAAAACACATTAAATGAAAGGCTCTTCAGGGCATTTAAAACAGGCCTTTTAATGACTCTAACAGCAATTGCAGCTGTCCTTCCTGCATTTTTTATTGTAAGCGGCTTGCCAGATTCTTTTAGGCAAATTTTCCTTGTGCTTGCGTTTGGTCTTTTTGCAGATATTATAAACACCTGGGTAACAAATGCAGGTATAATTAAATGGTATTGTGAAAAAAGAGGTATAAACTAAAAATGATAAAGCTAGGAATTAGGGTTTGGATTTTGATTATTGTACTTTTTCTTTCCTTGCTTTCTATTTCCCCAAGTTTTGAAAAAGGGCTTGTGATAAAGTCCGTAGACCAAAACTCTACTTCATTTAACGAAGGCCTGAGGTCAGGCATGAAACTTAAGTCAATAAACGACCAAGAAGTTAAAGAAATTTCTGATTACACAAAAATAATGAACCAAGTTTTCCCGACACAGAACAAAACAAAACTCATCATCACAACAGACAAGGGCGAGTTTATGCTTTACACAAACGAAACACCTAAAATCACTTTAGGAGATATCCCAAGGACAAAGCTCAAAACAGGCCTGGATTTAAGCGGGGGTTCTAGAGCCTTGGTAAAGCCTGAAAAAGACCTTTCATTAAGCGAGATGAACGACTTGATTGCAGTTACAAGCAACAGGCTTAATGTCTTTGGCATAAGTGATGTTACAGTGAGGCCTGTTTCAGACCTTTCTGGCAATAATTTTATGCTTGTAGAAGTTGCTGGGGCAAGCCCTTCTGATCTAAAAGAACTCGTTGCCAAGCAAGGCAAATTCGAGGCAAAAATAGGAAACGATACAGTCTTCATAGGCGGAGAAAGAGATATAACCGACGTCTGCAGGGCAAACGCAGAATGCTCAAGAATAGAAGCCTGTTATCCTTCTGAAAATGGCTATTTTTGCAGGTTTAGTTTTGTAGTTTATCTGAGCGAGCAAGCAGCTCAAAGGCACGCAGATATCACAAGTAAGCTTGGAGTTAATGTCACAGAAAGCGGAAGATACTTAGAAAAACAGCTTGACTTATACTTGGACGACAATCTTGTGGATTCTTTATACATAAGCGAGAACTTGAAAGGCCAAGTAACAACTCAAATCCAAGTCCAGGGCTCGGGAGTTGGCAAGACACGAGAAGAAGCAATAGATAACTCAAAAGATAACATGCGCAAGCTGCAGACTATTTTAATCACAGGAAGCCTTCCTTTTAAACTTGAGATTGTAAAGCTTGACTCCATCTCGCCTCTGCTTGGCAAGGAGTTTACAAGAAACATAATGATTCTCGGCTTGGTTGTTTTTGCAATCATCTCGGGCATTTTATTCGCAAAATATAGAAATATAAAAATAACCCTCTCAATAATTTTAACAATGTTCTCAGAAGCTTTTATTACATTAGGAATAGCTGCTTTGATAAGATGGAACTTAGATGCGCCAAGCATTGCAGGAATAATAGCAGGCATGGGCACAGGCGTTAATGACCAGATTGTAATTATCGACGAGTCTGTTTCAAACCTGAATATCAGCATAAGAGAAAGGATTAAACGGGCTTTGTTCATTATTCTTGGCGCTTTTTTCACAACAGTTACAGCAATGCTTCCTTTGTTTTGGGCAGGAGCCGGCTTGCTAAGAGGCTTTGCTTTGACAACAATAATCAGCATAACTGCAGGAATCTTAATAACAAGGCCTGCTTTCGCAGACATCCTTAAAAAAATCCAGGAATAGGATATAAAATAAAATGATACTTAAACTTCTTGGGTTTTTTGATATAATCACAGCAATAGTTTTATTTCTTACTGGATTTTTCAAGCTCGCAATTCCTGTTCTTTTGATTTTTACATTCTATCTTGTTGCAAAAGGAGTTTTTTTTGCTGTTACGGGCGGCTTAGATGCAAGTTCATTTGCAAGCTTTGTTGATATTGCAATTGGCGTAGTTTTTTACTTGTCAATATCTTTCACTATCCCAAAAGTCTTTCTTTCAATTGGCTCACTTTTCCTTATACAAAAAGGCATACTAAGCCTGGCTTATTAAAATGCTGCCAAAATACCACTTTTATTTAGGTTTGCTTTTCTCTTTGCTTGCCTGGCTTTTATTTCCTTCAATAGGATTTATAGGTTTTTCTTTAATCTACCTTTCATCTTTTTTTCTTGACTTTGATCATTATTTGTATTATGTTTATCAAAAACATGACTTAAGCCTAAAAAACGCTTATAGCTGGTTCATAAAAAAAGGTAGGTTTTTATGTTCTCTAACAATAAAACAAAGACAACAATACAAAAAACCCATCATTATTTTTCATGGCATTGAGTTTTGGAGTATTTTAATTATTTTATCTTTTTTTTATCCAATCATTTCTTTTGTCATTTTCGGAATCTTTATCCACATAGCAACAGACTTAATCCACTTTATTTATGTAAAAGAGCCCCTTTATTCAAAATTATCTCAAATATCGACTTACAAGAGAAATAAAGGCAAGAAAGAAATTATATTTCCTTTCCTATAAATTCTAGCTATTTATTATATTCTTTAAAGTGTGGCATATTATATGTTCAAGCATTAAATGCAAATCTTCTATTATTCCATAATTTTCACTTTTAATAATTATTTTATGGTCAACAATTTTAGCAGCCTTCCCACCATCAAACCCCAACAAACCAATAGTTATTGCCCCAATATTATTCGCAAGATCTATTGCCTTTAAGATATTTCTTGAATTGCCAGAGCCAGTTATTGCAATTAAGATGTCTCCTTGTTGAATCAAATTTCTAATTTGCTGTACAAAAATATCCTCATAATTTAGGTCATTCCCATAAGCAGTCATAAGTGCCACATTGTCTGTTAATGAATAAGCTCTAAATCTTTTTTTACTCATATCATAATGTCTTTCTAAAGTACCTTTCCCTAAATCACAGGCAAAATGAGAAGATGTAGAAGCACTTCCACCATTACCTATTATAAAAACAGATTTGTCTGCTTTGTAAGCCCTTATTAATACCTCTACAATCTTATTAATTTCGTTTAGTTTTAGACTATCAATAACTTTCTTTAACTCGCTTATGTAATTTTTAGCAATTTCCATTTTAATCTCCCAAATATATTATTTTGCTACCTTCTGTATCGAATTCTAAAGCGTATTCTCTAAGATCCTCTAATGCTTTCCTTACAGCATTTTGCTTTTCTGGTTCTGCATAAATCAATAAGAATCCCGTTCCACCAGCCCCTAAAAGCTTCCCACCAATAGCTCCATTATTCAATGCTTTTTGATAATAGTTATTTATTCTTTCATTAGATATTCCTTTTACAAGATTTTGTTTTAATAACCAATTTTTATGAAGTAATTCTCCAAATTTTGATATATCATCGTTTAAAAGATATCTTTCCATTTCGTCGGCTAAAGTCCTCATGTTTAAATGCATTTTAAAAATAGACTCGTCTTCAGTTATGTTTTTATTCTGTTGGGAAAGAATTGATTTAGCTTCTCTTTCTCCTCCAAGATAAAATAATAATAAATTATTCTGCAATTTTTGCTTTGTTTTTTTATCACAGATTATTGGTCTAATTTTTACATCGTCTCCTAAAAATTCAATTTTATTTAATCCTCCAAAAGCTGCGGCATATTGATCTTGTCTCCCGATTGGTTCTTTTAAAATATTAATCTCTATTTCCGTTGCTTCTTTTGCTAATCTTTCAGCACTCACAAATTTTCCTTGATAAGCATATAAAGCATTTAGTAATCCTATAGTAAAACTACTAGAAGAACCAAGCCCAGTTCCTGCCGGAACTTCGGCCAAAGAATGTATTTCAATTCCTTTTGTAATCCCGGTCATTTTCATTGCTTCTCTTATTCTTGTGTTCTGAATTTGGTCGACAGAATCAACTATTTCTCTTTTACTATAAGCAAGTATATTCTTTGTATCAAAAGATTTGTGAATAACAATATATACATATTTTTTGATTGCAGTACTTACTACCGCTCCTCTTTCTTTATTACAAAAGCCAGGCAAGTCTGTCCCTCCTCCTACAAAACTTACTCTCAAAGGAGTTCTTGAAATTATCATAACTTTTATTAATTAGCAAACTATTTAAATAGTTTGTTATGTTATGAAATATGCCCAAATATACTTTAGTTTTAATTGATAGAGATGGGGTAATAAATAAGAAACCTTCTGCTCATACATACATAACTTCATGGAAACAATTTTTATTCCTCCCAGAAGCAAAAGAGGCCCTAAAATTGCTTTCAAAAGCAGGCTACAAAATAGGAATAATAAGTAACCAGCCAGCAATAGCAAAAGGTTTAATGAGCATAGAAGAACTTGATGATATCAATAAAAAAATGATTTTTGAGGTAGCAAGGGAAGGAGGTAGAATAGATAAAGTCTACTTTTGCCCCCACAGTAAAGAAGAAAATTGCTATTGTAGAAAGCCGCGCCCCGGGATGATTTTACAAGCATTAAAAGATTTTAACACTAAAGCAAATTCTACTATAATCCTTGGAGATTTTTTTTCAGATTACGAGACTGCTAAAAATGTTGGATGCGACTTTATTCATATAAACACTCAATCCGACGAAAGAGAAGAACAATTAAAAAGATTCAAAGAAGCAGGAATAAAACCAAAAACTTTTTCAAGTTTGCGCAAAGCAGCTCTATGGTTGTCTAAATAATGCCCTTGCTCTTTCTAAATCTTCAATAGTTCCTATGTCTATCACTTCCTCTATCTTTAATCCGTATAGTCTTTCTCCAGCTCTTAAAGCAGAGGGGAGTACATGATAACCAAAATCAGAAAATCCCTGTTGCGGAATATAATCAAATATTTTATGATTTGTAAGATAGACCCCTGAATTTACCAAAGCACCAGGAATCTCTTCTTTGGGCTTTTCAACAAACCTAACAATCCTATTTCCATTTAATACTACCGCTCCCTTTCCTTTTTGGCTTCTATTGTCTAAAGCAATTGTTGTAAGTCCTCTCATAGATCTATGAAACCTCATCATTTCTTCAAAGTTTATCCTATGAATAACATCTCCGTAAACCACAAAAAATTCCCCGCGCAAAAAATCTCTAAAATTGTTTAATGCCCCCGCAGTTCCAAGAATTTCTGGTTCGTAAGAATATCTTATGCTAACCCCAAATTCTGAACCATCCTTAAAATATTCTTTAATTTTTTCAGGAAGATAATAGGTATTTATAGCTATCTCTGTTATTCCATATTTTCTTAGCAGTTCTATACTGTGTTGTAAACATGGTTTTCCACCAACTTCAATCATTACTTTTTGAGTACTATCTGTGAGTGGCCTTAATCTTTCCCCCTTACCTGCTGCAAGAATTATTGCTTTCATTATTATAATTTAAAAAGGTTTTTAAAAACCCCCACATACCACTAATAATGAGGATTT
>Ga0315289_10009434_pt1 | contig 14041 bp, 10 predicted proteins | sample YL17G11_40_MG_FD_203452 | JGI IMG/M metagenome (GOLD analysis project Ga0315289, IMG submission 203452) | Sediment microbial communities from Yellowstone Lake, YNP, Wyoming, USA - YL17G11_40 | ecosystem: Environmental > Aquatic > Freshwater > Lake > Sediment | place: USA: Wyoming | collected...
CGCCCTATCGCTCGCTCGAGCGACCGGCTACAATCCCTACGGTTGGTTTGCTGAACCGGGTTGTACGCGACGTCGCACCAGTCCCGCACCTCCTAGATCGCCCGCCCACCTTCATGGCTGGAATCTCGGCCGCTTTCACACGCGACCCTGAAAGCAAAACAGCGGGTCGCAGTCAGCTTTCCGGAGAGAGAGCAGCAATGGGCAAGAAACTGTACGTAGGGAACCTGGGCTACAACGTCACTAGCGCGGACCTCCAGCAGCTCTTCGCGCCGCACGGGACGGTGCAGAGTGCGCAGGTCATCGAAGACCGCGACGCCGGGCGGAGCAAGGGCTTTGGCTTCGTCGAGATGGGCTCGGACGAGGAAGCCGCGAAGGCGATCGCCGCGCTGAACGGCCAGATGAACGGCGACCGCGCCCTGACCGTCAATGAGGCCAAGCCGCGCGAGAATCGCGGCGGCTTCGGCCGGCGCTAGGCGAGTTGCGCCGCGGCGGGTGGCACCTGGCAGGTGCCATCGGCGGCGGATGACGAAGAATCTAGCGGGTCCCGTTAGCGGGCAAGCACGGGCAAGGCGCGGGGTGGCGATTCCGCGGAAGCGGAGATCGGCCCTGCGGCGCTTGCCTATGTTCGCCCGAGCCGGCGTGCTGACCTGAGGAGGAGTAGATGCCCCCGAAATGGTTTCCGAAGTGGAACCAGCCGAAGCACTGGCGTCTGCGGGCTACGGCTGCCGATGGCCTGATCGTCACGCTGGGCCGCTACGAAACCGCAGAACAAGCGCACGCGGATTGCGGGAATTTCGCGCAGCAAGGTGGCTATCGCAACCTCGCCGTGCAGCCGATCGAACTCAGGCCTGACGCGGCCCCGGCTGAAAGCACGCGGCACTAGCAGCGCAAGATCTGCAGGCGGGGGTTGAGCCTGGCGGCGAGCACGGCCCGTCACATTCGACACCCTTTGCAGCGCGTGGGTCTTGAGGCCGGCTCTCAAGTTGGGGAAGGAACCAACACAGCTCAGAAGCCCCTATTCTTTGGATCATCCGGGAATTCCGGGGCGACCCCCGGGCCGGTCGTTCAGCCTGAAGGGCTGGCCTGCGATAGCCGTGGGCCAGCGCAGCGCCGCCCACGGAAAAGGCGCCCGTCGGGCAACGCTCGACGACCCTGAAAGGGTCGTCTGGCGAACCGCGGTCAGACGACCCTTTCAGGGTCGGTCAGCGCCTCGGGGCGCGGCCGGTCCGGGGGCGGCGCTGCGCTGGCCCCCGGCTATTCTCGTTCAGCCCTGCGGGCTGAGTCGGGCTTCGGTCAACCTGCGGCAGCCCGGATTCCCCGGAAGAACCAAAAAATAGCCACCTGGTCTCTCGACCAGGTGGCGTCAGTCAGCGTGCAAATCGGAGCCGCGCGACGACAGCGTCAGCGCGAGCGCCGTGTCGCAAACGCGGCCAAGGCCATTGTGAGCAATGCAAGCGAACCGGGCTCCGGAACGATGTTGAAGTTGTCCCAGCCGACGAAATTGCCGCCCGGACTCGACCCGGCGCCGCCGCCAGTGAAGAAGCGGAACGCTGTCGGGAGCGGGTTGGTCGGGTTAATCAAGTGCCAGCCAGGGTTACTGACCACCGTGAGCTCGCCGGTCGTCAAATCCTTGATCGAAACCTCGAGGATCAGCTTGTCACTCAGCCGGAACAGCGTGCTCTCCTGGTACCAGTGATTCACCAGGAGGTTCTGCCAGGCGGCTCCCGGAATCACCGGCGGAGCAACGGGGTTCTCCGCGGTCAAATAGCCTGACTTCCATGCCGTCGGGCTGTTGGGATCCATCCACACGTAGAGGCTCTGCAAATAGGTCGCCGATGCGGACGGCTGGAGGGAGAAACTCCCGAGGTTGTCAACGGCGGGAGCGATGCCCGTATACTGCGCGCAAACGTCGTAGGTAACCCGCCACTCGTCGCCCGAGCTCCAGGCATAATCATGTTGGGCGCGCGCAAATGCAGCCGCGCCCTCATGCCGACCGCCGACGAACTGCTCGGCCCCATAGGGATTCTGGACGATACCGTAGGTATTCCCGGCGTAGGTGTAAACCTTGTAGTCGGCGCTTCCCGCCACCGGGTTATACCATCCGTCCTGACCAGCCAGCAGCGTACCGCCCGGCGAGCCGCTGTAGATGGGGGGTTCGAAGCCTGTACCATAGTCTGCGCGCGCCGCCGCGCAGAACGACAAACACACGGCCAATACTACGAATCGTTTCATACCTCTCCTCCTCTTCTCGTGGGTCGTAAAAGAGAGACGTGCGCCTCTTCTCGCCCTATAAGAATAAGTTACCACGTTCATTCTCGGCTGTCAACTAAAAAACACCCAAAATCACTGGCCATTACCCAAAGCCCCCATGCTATTATAAGGTGTTGTCACTAAATGCCTTACGAGCACGTCGCGGCAACCGAGCTGCAGGCCCCGGCGGTCCACCGACTGAATTCAGCCTGGGGTGGCGCCACATTCATCAATCGCCCGACCTCGCTCGCGATGGCTCCGATCACGGCCGTGTCGTCCTCAGCGGCCACGGAGTGACCGAAGCACTCGTCCGCGGCACCCTCGGAGCCGGTCAGCACAGCGTTTTGATTCCAGTTCCCCGGTTGCGTACGAACGCGTACACCGAGTTGGTGCCGAGGAGGCAAGCGCAGGAGGGGCGCCGCGGAACACCGCGAGGACAAGTCCGATACCCAAGGCGGCCCCCAGGTTGACGCCGGCTTTCTTCGTGCATTCCACCGGTCCTCCCGAGTTAACTTCGCCCGCAGGCGAGACCCCGAGACGTTCGCCGGCGGTTGAGATTTGTGTCTCATCTCGATCTCCAAGAGTAAAATTGCCCCGCCTGCGGTATCATGTAGTCAGAGCACTGTCCGCGCCATCGTGTTTCGAAGGTGGATCGTGAAGGAGAAGCCAATGTACCGCGTTTCATTTATCTGCTTCCTGGCCGGCGTGCTGGGGTTTTCCTTCTACGCAGCCCCGCTCGCTACGGCTCAGCCCACCGGTTACGAGGGGTACCAGGTCGTCCGGATCACCGTGCAGAACGAAGCCGAGCTGCAAACGCTGCGCGGCCTACAAGCCCTCGGGCGCGACTTCGAGGTCTGGTCGGAAGTGGTGAAGATCGGCCCGGTCGAGGTCCGTGTCGCCCCGTCGGTACAACTGTTGCTGGCCGCCAGCGGGTTGCGCTATGAAGTGGTCGTCGCCGACCTCCAGCAGTACCTGAACGAACGCTTCGCGGGGCCCGGCGAGCGCGGCTTCTTTGACTCGCTGCGCACGTTCCAGGAGCACGTGCAGTTCATGTGGAACCTGGCGATCACGCACATGAGCTTGGCCCAAATGATCAACGTCGGCTACTCGGTCCAGAATCGGCCGATGTGGGCCCTCCGCGTCACCGGACCGGGCTACGCCAAGCCCGCCGTCATCTATCATGGCGCCGAGCATGGCAATGAACAGGCGGGCGCCTCGGTGGTCCAGTATGTCGCCAACTACTTGCTGACCAATTATGCCACCGATCCAGACGTGGCCGCGCTGGTCAACAACATCGAGTGGTATTTGATGCCGATAATGAACCCGGACGGGTACGTGGCCTGGGACCGCTACAACGCGCACGGCGTCGACCTGAACCGCAACTGGGGCGGGCCGGGCAGCGGTCAGGATCCCACCGGCGGCCCCTACCCGTTCTCCGAGCCGGAAACGCAGCACATGCGCGACTTCCTCATCGCCCATCCCACCGTGCGGGCGCACATCGACCTGCACGGGTACGTCCCCTGGATCATGTGGCCGTGGGGACACATCCCGGATCACTGTCCCGACCATAGCACTTTCCTGGCCGTGGGCACTGTGTTTCGCAACCTGATCATTGCTGCCGGCGGCGGAACCTACGACATCGGGACCATCTACGAGGTCGCTTACCCGGTCTCCGGGTCGTCGACCAATTACAGCTATGGCGTGCTCGACCGCTGGGCCTTCGGCATCGAGGTCGTTGATGACGACATGCCGGAAATCTGCGAGGAGTTCCTCGCCAGCATGGTCTATGTCGGCGAGTGGATTCGAGGCTACGACTGCAACGGCAACGGCGTCGTGGACACCGAGGACATCGCCGGCGGGACCAGCACCGACCTGAACGACAACGGCGTGCTCGACGAATGCGAAGGGCTCGGCGACCTGAGCTGCAACCACACAGTCGGGTTTGACGACATCAACCCGTTCGTGCTGCGGCTGAGCGATCCGACGGAATACCAGAATCTGTACCCGAACTGCCCGGACTTCAACGCCGACATCAACGGCGACGGCAGCGTCGACTTCGGCGACATCAACCCGTTTGTGACCCTGATGGTCGGCGGCTAACGCTATAGATCAGGAAACGCTCGCGAGGGCGGGGCCAGGAGCGCCCGTTCCGCTGCGCCGTGACGTGCCCAGCTCTGCTGGGCGTTTGTAAAGCTGCTCGTAGACTGGACGGTTGTACGGGCAGCGAATTCGCTGCGCGCCAGGCCATGCCCGCTGCGCTTGTGTGCGAACCGGTTGCAGTCGTCGTTCCTCAGGCGACTGCACGGTTGGCATGGTCGGGGGTGTATGGAGATCGCAAGTGAAAAACGTGGCTGCTCGCCGAGGGCGCGCAACGCCTCTTCCACGCTCGGCACTTGTGCCGCCCCCGGCGGCAAGTGCCTCGGCGAACTCGTTTCGCCCCCGACGGCCGGGAAAAGCGTGAAAACGCCGGACGCGAAAATGGCTTGGCGCCGTACAATGGCTCTGTACGGCCCGGCAGCGGAGTCGGATAACGTCATCTGAGAAATGTCGGTTTGCAGGAGAAGCTCATGACCCGAACCGTCGCGGTTTTGGCACTGTTCGCCATGGCCGTGGCGTTCGCCCGAACGGAGGAACCCACGACGCAGCCGGCGACCGGGTTGCCGCCTGCGTCGCAGACTGCCACGTCGCCGGCGGCCACACAACCGGTGGGCCTGCCGCCGTGGAGCTACAACGGGGACGTGCTGCACCGGTCGGCGCCGACGGGCGACTGGGGCGGTGCGCGCAAGGGTTCGTCACCGGGCCCCAGCGAGAGCGGCCACGGCTCGTGCGAGGAGGCCAACGCGACTCCAGCGTTCGACTTGCTCGGTGATGCGTTCACGCCAGACGCGCTTACGCTGTTCGACTTGATCCACGCCGCCAAAGCGCGCGCTCCCGCGTCGGCGGACATCGTTTCACTGGGGCGCGATGGGTTGCTGGACGACTTTAGCGACGGGAATGATAACGGCTGGAATCACTACAGCATCGCGTCTGTGCCGCCGACGTGGCAGGTCGTCGGCGGACGATACCGCCTGTCACTCGGCGCACCGGCGGCGATGCAGTCCATCGAGTATTTGGGCTCGCAGTGGAACGACTCGGTCGTTCACCCGGACACATACCGCCACGGCCGTGTCCGGATGCGGTTGAGCCTTGTCCAGCCGGGGACCGATGTGTTCCTCCTGGTGCGGGGTGACACGCCGGCTTTCGGCGTGCAGTTCTGGAATGACCAAGCGCGGCTGACGATCGGCAACCTGTTCAACATAACGATCGCTTCGGTTCCGGTCTTTGCGAACGTACCCGCGGCGGTGTCCGTTGGCAGCGATTACCTCATGGAGGCGCGTTTTGTCGGGGCCGAGCTTTCGCTCAAGTTCTGGCCAGCGAGCGAGCCCGAGCCCGAGACACCCCAACTCGTCACGGAGGATCCGCGCTGGTGGCAGAGCACGGCCCAGGGCGGCAGGATCGAGTTGTTCGTGCTCGATTGGTGGCGGACTGAGCCGATCGGCGCCGAGTTCGACGATATCTACTTCTACGGCGAGGCTGGTCCGCCTCCGCCCGTGATCGACCCCGACAGTATCCCTGCGCGCGGCGTGCCCGTGCCCTGCCTGGAGGTGTTTGACGATGTAATGCGGTACTGCATGGCGGCGGCCAACGTCCCCGCGGGCACGCTGGCCGTGATGCGCAACGGCGTCGTGGTCTACGAACGTGGCTTCGGCTGGCAGGACCAGGAGCGCACCCAGATCGTGCCGCACGACGCCCTGATGCGGTTGGCGAGCGTGACGAAGCCGTTCACCGCGACCGCGATTCGAACGCTGATCGATGCGGGCGTCATCAGCCTGACGAGCCGAGCTTTCGACGTCGGTCAGCCGGGCGGCGGGATTCTCGACATCGCGCCCTTCCCGTCGCTTGGCGATGCGCGGATCGGCGACATTACGGTCAATCACCTGCTCCAGCACCGCGCCGGCTGGAACCGCAACACCGTCGGCGATTTCGATTTCTGCGACTACGCGGCGGCGGCGGCGATGGGGCAGCCCATGCCCATCAGTCGGGTGGAGCGGATGCGGTACATCCTTGGCCAGCCACTGCAATTCACGCCCGGTACGCAGTACGCGTACTCGAACATCGGCTACGACGCCCTCGGGCTGATCGTCGCAGAGGTAACCGGCCAGCCGTATCCGCAGTACCTGCAGGAGGCAGTGCTCGACCCGCTCGGCATCTCGCCGGATGATCTCATGCAGGGCCGCACGCGCTGGGAGGACCGCAACCCGCGCGAGCCGCTCTACGACGCCCTGTTTGACAGCCCCAGCGTGTTCGATCCTGAAGGGGCCTGGGTGCGGCAGCCGTACGGTGATTGGAATCACGAGTCGTACGAGTCCAACGGCGCGTTGATCTCGGCGGCGAGTCCGATCCTCCGGTTACTGGATGAACGCATCGTCTCTGGACTGGACATCGGGCTGCCCCGGCCACCGAACGAACCGCCGAGCTACCAGGCGGTTCACTTCGGCGGCCTGCCCGGGACCAGCACGGTCGCGGCGCAGCGCGGCGACGGTGTGAGCTTTGTGGCCTTGTTCAACAACATCCTGCCCGGCCAGCCGGCGTGGGACGTGTATTACTACCTGGACGCGATCCTCGACGCGGGCGCGGTGACGTGGCCGGTGCTGCCGACGGGTGATTTCGACTGTGACGCGGACGTGGACGGCGACGATTTCGCGTTTTTTGCCGGCTGTCTGTCCGGGCCTGACGTGCCCGCTTCGGTGAGTTGTGAATACGCCGGCCAGGATGTGGATGGCGACGTGGACCTGGCCGATTTGGCCGTGTTTCAGCGTGCGTTCACCGGCCGTCAGCCCTGAGGCGCGGTACGGGAGTGCCGGCGCGCGGCTCGCGCGCGTGGTGTGGGTGTCCTGGTCCACCGATCTTTGCGCAGCCAATTGGACAGCTCGGACCGGCACTGGGCAGCGAATTCGCTGCATGGCCGGGAGTGTATGGAGAGCGCAAATGAAAAACGTGGTGCGCTTGGGTGGCCTCCTGGCTCTTGCCCTGACTGGGTCTGTCGTGGCGGGCACGATCGACGCCGGTCTGGAGGCCAGGTTGGAATCGATGCCCGCCGCGGAGCGGGTCTCGGTGCTCGTCTTCTTGCGGGGGCAAGTGGACGTGGGGGTGTTGGACGCGCAGTTCGACGCGCAGCGGACGCCGCTCGTCGCCCGGCATGAGACCGTCGTGTGCGCCCTGCAAACGCAGGCCGAGATCACGCAGGGCCCGTTGGACGAATACCTGCGCGGGTTGGCCGACGACGGTCAGGTCGCGAATGTGCGCGCGTACTAGATCGCGAATGCGTTTCGGGTGGACGCGACGCCGGCGCAAATCCGCCGCTTGGCCACCCGGGAGGACGTCGAGACGATCTACTACAACTACGAGATTGAGCCGATTGGGACGGTGCCGGGCGGAGCGCCGGACGCGCCTGGCCCGCGTGCGCCGGAGCCTGGCCTGGTGGCGATCAACGCGCCGCAAGCGTGGGCCATGGGATACGACGGGTCGGGCGTCCTGGTGGCCACGCTGGACACGGGGGTCGATGGCAACCACCCGGCGCTGGCCAGCCGTTGGCGCGGCGCGGACCCCCAATACGCTGGCCATCCGGAGTGGGCCTGGTTCGATCCGATGACGAACACGACTTTCCCGCAGGCGTTCGGTAGCTCGCACGGCACGAGCACGATGGGTACGGTCTGCGGCGGGGCGCCGGGCGATCAAATCGGCGTCGCGCCGGGCGCCCAGTGGATCCATGCGGCGGTGATCGGTCGGGGGAGCGTCTCGCAGACCGTCGCGGATGCGCTCCTGGCTTTCGAGTGGCTCATTGACCCCGATGGCAATCCCACCACGTTTTGGGACGTGCCGGCGGTGTGCTCCAACTCGTGGCGGTTGACGACTGACTTCGGCTACCCCCCGTGCGATCCGACATTTTGGTCGCCTCTGGATGCGTGCGAAGCGGCGGGGATCGTAATCCTGTTCTCGGCCGGGAACGAAGGGCCCGCGCCGGAAACCGTCGGGCGACCGCCGGATCGCGCGACGGACGACTACCGTACGGTCGCCGTCGGCGCGGTGGACACGACCACCGTGGGCTGGCCGGTCTGGGTTTACTCGTCGCGCGGGCCGTCGCACTGCACGCCGAACGGCTCGGCGGCAATCAAACCGGACCTGACCGCCCCGGGCGTGAATGTGCGTTCAGCGGTGCCGGGCGGCGGCTACGATTCGGGCAGCGGCACGTCGGGGGCGTCGCCGCACGTGAATGGCACGGTCGCGCTCATGCGGCAAGCCTGCCCGGGTCTGACGGTTAAGGAGATCAAACAGATTCTGTACATGACCGCGCACGATCTGGGGCCCGCGGGCGAGGACAACGACTACGGCTGGGGCATGATCGATGCGGAACAAGCGGTGGTGATGGCGCTGAGTATGTGCGGGCCGCAGGCGCCGCACGCCTTTGATGGAAGCGCGGCCACGGACACGAACACGCCGGTGACGATCACCTTGACCGCACAGGACGACGGCCTGCCGGACCCGCCCGGCGCGATGACGTACATCATCGCCACGCTCCCGGCGCACGGCACCCTTCGCGATCCGGCCGGGGGATTGATCGGCACGGTCCCGTATACGCTGCTGAACTTCGGCACCCAGGTGATCTATCGACCGTCCAACTACTACGACGGCATCGACAGCTTCACGTTCCGGGCCAACGACGGCGGCGTCCCCCCCGAGGGCGGGGACTCCAACAACGCGACGGTTAGCATCATCGTCGGTGGACCGCGGAAAGTCCTTGAATTCAAACTGGATTCGGACCCCGGGTGGTTCGTGTCCGGGGAATGGGCTTTCGGGCATCCGACGGGGCAGGGCGGGCAATCCCACGGGCATCCCGACCCGAGCAACGGCGCTACAGGTGCAAATGTCTACGGGGTCAACTTGGCTGGCGATTACTCGACGACGCCCGGCGGACCTTACTGCGTTTGCACCGATGCGTTGGATCTGACGGGCATCACGCAGACCAGCGTCAAGTTCCAGCGCTGGCTGAACACCGATTATCAGTGGTACGTGTACGCCACGATTCACGTCTCGAACAACGGAACCACTTGGACTGAGTTGTGGAACAATGGCTGGTCGGAGGTTGCCGACTTTTGCTGGTCGCCGCGCGAGTACAGCATCTCGGCCGTCGCGGACAATCAGCCGGCCGTGTATATCCTGTGGGGCTACCAGATCGGCAGCGGCGCTTGGGCCTACAGCGGGTGGAACATCGATGACATCGAGATTTGGGGGCTGGCCCCACCGCCCAACGCCGTGGGCGACCTGAACTGCGACGGCAGCGTCGACTTCGGCGACATCAACCCCTTCGTCCTGACGCTGGCGGATCCGGCCTTGTACAACACGACGTACCCCGACTGCGACATCAACCTGGCCGACATCAACGGTGACGGCAGCGTGGACTTCGGCGACATCAACCCGTTTGTCGCGCTCTTGGTCGGCGGCTAGCCAATCCGCGCCCCGAGCGCAAGCGGCGGGCCCGGGCCCCGTCCGCCGCGGCGGACGCTTGGGATTCGGATCACGGAATCCGTTGCCGCTGACGCCCTGCGCGGTATACTGGCGGTGAGGAGAGAATGCGCAACTGGGGGCGCGCGCCGGTGCGGCGCGCGGCCCTGGAGGCCCCAGAGGAGGATGATGCCATGTCACGCCCCACCGCCGCCTGCTTTATCATTGCCCTTGTGCTCCTGTGCGGCGAACGCCGCGCCGACGCACAGCTCACCTACGTCGAGCGCTCCACCGGCTTGAACCAGCCCGGCCTCGAAGGCGGCAACACCGAGCTGGAGTTCGGCGACGTCAACGGCGACGGGCACCCCGACCTGGTCTCCGTCGGCGACCACGGCTCGCCCTATGTCAACACGACCGAGCACGGCGTCATGGTCTGGTTCGGCAATGGAACCGGAACCTGGTCGGTCTTTCAGTACGGCAACTTCGGGTATGGGGGCATCGCGCTGGGCGATGTCAACAGCGACGGCCTCATGGACGTCGGCTACGGCGTCCACCACAACTACTCCGGGGTTGATCTCGGCGACCAGATTCTCGAGGTCGCCCTCGGCAACGGCACGGGCCAGACCTGGACCGCGTGGGACAACGGCCTGGCCACCAACGGCGAGACCTGGGGCATGTTCGGCAGTGACTTCGCCGACGTCGACAACGACGGCGATCTCGACCTCGGCTCGGTCAGCTTCGGCTGCTGCGCCGGCGTGCACATCTACCGCAACAACGAGAACGGCACCTGGACCCAGTCGTTCGGCTTCACCGGCGGCAACTCGCAGAGCACCTTCCAATTCGGCGACTTGAACGGCGATGGCAATCCCGACTTTGCCTGCGGCCTCAGCAACGGCACCGTGTACCTGGGCAACGGGGCCGGGGGATACACCCTCACCGACGGCAACCTCCCAGCGCCGGGGAGCGGCGGTCGACCCGGAATCGCGCTCGGCGACGTAACCGACGATGGCCGCGATGAGCTGGCCTTTGCCACCGCGACCGGCATCGGCGTCTACAAGTGGCTCGCACCCGGGCAGTGGCAGAACCTCTCCGGCACGCTCGCCAACGTCGGCGCCGTGCAGCTCACGCAAATCGCCGACATGAACCTCGACGGCCACGGCGACGTCGTGGCCATGTTCCTCGGGCACTTCACGGTCTACGCCGGCAACGGCCAGGGCCAGTGGCAAGCGATCGCGAACGTCATCACGCCGGCCGCCTGCGACTTCGCCGCCTTTCGCGCCGGCACTGATTTCGACCACAACGGCTACCCCGACTTCGCGTTTGTCGCCGAGGAAAACTGCCAGCCCTACACCGGCGGGGTCAATCACCTTCATGCGTACGGCGAGTCGTCGGTCCCGACGACGCCGTGGATTTACCCCAAGTACCCGCGCGGCGGAGAAAAGTTCGTGGCGGGCTCGGTGCGGTTCGTCGATTGGCACGCGGCGGTGCCGGCCGGCAGCGGCCAGCCCACCATGTCGATCGAACTCTCCATCCACGGTTCCGGCGGGCCATTCGGGGCCATCGCCGGGCCAGTGCCCAATAATGGTCGCTTCCAGTGGATCGTGCCGCCGCATGTACCGGCCTCGGCGAGCTGCTACCTGCGGCTAACGCTGAACACCGAGCCGCCGGCGACGGCCACGACACCCAACGCTTTTACGATTCTCAACCCGGCGCCACCGCCGACGGGCGACGTCAACTGCGACGGCACGCTGGATTTCGGGGACATCAACCCGTTTGTGCAGGCCCTGGCCGACCCGAGCGGTTATGCGGCCACGTATCCGCTGTGCGACGCGTTGCAGGCGGACTGCAACGACGACGGGGTGGTGGATTTCGCCGACATCAACCCGTTCATCGCGCTGCTCAGCGGGTAGCGTCGCCCGCGCGCGGTGCATTTTCGAGGAGGATCACGCCATGTTTCACCGCATCGCCACCCGGTTTACCGTTGCCCTTGTGCTGCTGTGCGGCGCGGGCCTGGCCCGCGCGCAACTGACCTATGTCGAGCGCTCGACCGGCCTGAACAACCCCACCCTCGACACCGGCAACACCGAGCTGGAGTTCGGCGACGTGAACGGCGACGGCCACCCGGACCTCGCTTCCGTCGGCGACCACGGCTCGCCGAATCTGGGCACGAACGAGCACGGCGTCACGGTCTGGTTCGGCGACGGAGCCGGGAACTGGTCGGTCTTCCAGTACGGCAACTTCGGGTACGGAGGCATCGCCCTGGGCGACGTCAACAACGACGGCCTGATGGACGTGGGCTACGGCATTCATCACAACTACTCCAGTAACGACCTGGGAAACCAGATCCTCGAGGTCGCGCTCGGGGACGGGACCGGCCACTACTGGGTCGCGTGGGACGACGGCCTGGCCTCCAACGGCGAGACCTACGGCATGTTCGGAAGCGACTTCGCCGACGTCAACAACGACGGCCATCTTGATCTCGGCTCGATCAGCTTCGGGTGCTGCAACGGCGTCCACATCTACCGCAACAACACCAACGGCACCTGGACGCAGACCTTCAGCACCACCGGCGGCAACTCGACCATGCTGATCCAGTTTGGCGACGTGAACGGCGACGGCTACGTCGACTTCGCCTGCGGCGACAACACCGGCACCGTGTACCTGGGCAACGGAGCAGGTGGATTCGCCCTGGCCGACGGCAACCTGCCGGGCGGCAACGGACGGGCGGGAACCGCGCTCGGCGACGTCAACGACGACGGCCGCGACGACCTCGCCTTTGCCACCGCGACCGGCATCGGCGTCTACAAGTGGGTCGCGCCCGGACAGTGGCAGAACCTCTCCGGCACCCTGGCCAACGTCGGCGCCGTGCAGCTCACGCAGATCGCCGACATGAACCTCGACGGGCACGGCGACATCGTGGCCTTTTTCCTCGGGCACGTCACCGTCTATGCGGGCAATGGCCAGGGCCAGTGGCAGGCCGTTGCGACTGTCGTCAGCCCCACCGCCTGCGACTTTGCCGCGTTTCGCGCCGGCACTGATTTCGACCACAACGGCTACCCGGATTTCGCGTTCATCGCCGAGGAGAACTGCCAGCCCTGGGTCGGCGGAACCAACCATCTGCACGCCTTCGCGGAGGCTTCGCTTCCCACCACGCCGTGGATTTACCCCAAGTATCCGCGTGGCGGCGAGAAGCTCATCGCTGGCTCGGTACGGTTCGTGGATTGGCACGCGGCGGTGCCGGCCGGCAGCGGCCAGCCCACCATGTCGATCGAACTCTCTATTCACGGTTCCGGCGGGCCATTCGGGGCCATCGTCGACCAGGTTCCCAACAACGGGCGGTTCCAATGGATCGTGCCGCCGCACGTGCCCCCCTCGGCGAACTGCTACTTGCGCTTCACGCTGGACACTGAGCCGCCGGCGACGGCCACGACGCCAAACACCTTCACGATTCTCAACCCGGCGCCACCGCCGACTGGCGACGTCAACTGCGACGGCACGGTGGATTTCGGGGACATCAACCCGTTTGTGCAGGCCCTGGCCGACCCGAGCGGTTATGCGGCCACGTACCCGCTGTGCGACCACGCGCAGGCCGACTGCAACGCGGACGGCGCCGTGGATTTCGGTGACATTAATCCCTTCGTCGCCCTCTTGACGCGTTGATCGGGCCGCGCACGCGGTGCGTGTTTGGAGCGGCGGCCCGCCGCGAGAACCGTGTGCAACGCTCCCGATTCTTGGGGGCCCGGCCGCGATAGGACTGGATTCATCCGTGGTTTTCGGGTACATTAACGATGGAACCTGGACTTGAGCAACCTGGGGGCATGGCAGGCGTAATGGACATCTTCATAAGGAGGCCGCAAATGGTGCGGAAAGTGTCTCTCAGCCTGGGAATCGCGCTTCTCGTTCTCACTCCGGCCGCGTTCGCTGCGACGGAGCCACTGACGGTGGACTACAGCTTTGCTCGCCCGCAAGTCGTTCCGGTTACGATTGCGGGTCAGACGTACGACCGCGTGACCCTGCCGGGTGCCACCAACGTCGGGAACGCCGGGCAGCCGAAACTGCCCGCGCGCGGCGCTTCGCTGCTCCTCCCCTACGGCACGGAGGTCGCCAGCGTTGAAGTCAGCGGCGAGCGGGTCCTGGTCGGCAGCGGCTACCTGGTCGAGCCGGCCGCAGCACCCGTTCCGCTTTCGGCCGGCCCCGGTGCGGCCCGTCCGCCGGTTCCGGACAGCGTGATTTACGGGTCAGACACGCC
>Ga0315289_10009435_pt1 | contig 14041 bp, 16 predicted proteins | sample YL17G11_40_MG_FD_203452 | JGI IMG/M metagenome (GOLD analysis project Ga0315289, IMG submission 203452) | Sediment microbial communities from Yellowstone Lake, YNP, Wyoming, USA - YL17G11_40 | ecosystem: Environmental > Aquatic > Freshwater > Lake > Sediment | place: USA: Wyoming | collected...
GCTTTTCGGATGCGGGGAAACTATCAGCGGCATCGGGAAGGATGCGAGAAGAGTCGGGAAGGGCGTAAAGACGATATTTTTCAAAGAAGGCAAGTAACCGAAGTATTTATCGCAAAGAGGTAAATTTTGTCAATACATCCCACAGCAGTTATAAATCCGCGCGCAGAGATAGCCGGCGGCGTCGAAATCGGGCCTTATGCGGTCATAGAAGATAATGTAAAGATAGCCCCGCGCGTTAAAATATTGGCTAATGCCTACATATGTGAATGGACGGAGATAGGCGAGGACTCGGAAATCCACATGGGGGCAGTTATAGGCCACCTGCCGCAGGATCTCGCTTTCAGGAAAAAGATTACTTATCTTAAAATAGGTAAGCGAAATGTCATTCGGGAATACGTGACTATTCATAGAGGAACCCATGAGGGATCGTCCACAGTCATCGGCGATGACAATTTTATCATGGGCTTTGTTCATATAGGCCATAATTGCCAAATAGGGAATAATGTTGTGATTTGCAATGCTTCCGCTTTAAGCGGATACGTGGAGGTCGAAGACAGGGCTTTTATCTCCGGATATTCTCTTATACATCAATTTGTGAGAATAGGCGCTATATCGATGTTATCACCGAGGACGCGGCTGAGAAAGGACGTCCCGCCGTATATGCTTCTTTCTCCGACGAGAGGCAAAGATAGTGTATATGGAATAAATGTCACCGGTTTAAGAAGGGCAGGATTTTCTCAAGGAGTGAGAAGCGGCATCAAAAGAGCTTATAAGATAATCTATCGCTCCGGCCTTAAATTACCCGATGCTATTTCCGAATTAGAAAGTAGAGATCTCGGTCCCGAAGTACAGCATCTGATAGATTTTCTAAAGAAACCGTCAAAACGCGGGCTATCGCCGCATATCTCTCGAACGCTGGCCGCTCCCACAGGAGTCTTGCAATAGGCTACTCGCCAATATTTAAACTCGCTTCGTCAAAAAGTATCTTACCTTTGGACTTGTCGCTGCCGGTTAATACCACGCTGAATACTGCTTTTTTTGCGTCTTTCGGCACAAGGCCCCTCACGCTCAGTTTTATCCAGTTGGTCGGCTGGGTTATGCTGCTTGACTTTGCGACTTTTATCTCTTTTTCGCTGGCATCCAGGAATTTTACTTCCAGGTATACTTTTGCGCCGTTGGTCAGCTGGACGTCATTCTTTTTATTCAGCACCCATCCGCTTGCCTCAAAAGCCCTGCCTGTGCCCGAAGCCACATCGACCGTTTGACTGAACCCTCCCCATCTTTCGCCGCCGCCATAAAAGATTTTTCCTATGCACTTGGCGCCGGCGCGCACCATCTCTTTTGGCGCCGGAAAACCGGCTACGCCGTCTTTGGGCTCTCCGGATTCACTGCCCGACCAATCAGACCAGCCGGTCGGAGGGAAATCGCCTTCTTCAAAACCGGAATTCGTGAGGATATTCGCCGCCAGACTCTTCGGGGCGGCACAGAGTAATAAAGCGGCGCCTAAAGATACGCACAATAGAATTTTGCCCATCGATTCCCTCCTGTGATTTTGGGTGTTGTTAGTGTTATAATTATATCATATTTTTCTTGAAAAGTCTCTATACAAGGAATATACTCAACCTAATATCATAAACTAATTAGCTTACATGAAAGGAATGGCGAGATGAAAAAATATATGCCGGAAGAAGACTTTACCACAGAGGACCCTTGGCGCGTTTTCCGCATTATGGGGGAATTTGTTGACGGATTTGAGACTCTTTCCAAGATAGGGCCTGCCGTATCTATATTCGGCTCGGCGAAGGCGAAAAAAGGCAGTAGGTATTATAAATTAGCCGAGCATATCGCCACCCTTTTGGTGAAAGAAGGATATACCATTATAACAGGCGCCGGCCCGGGCATAATGGAAGCGGGGAATAAAGGCGCTAAAGAAGCCGGCGGCGAATCGATCGGGTTGAATATAGAGGTGCCGAGCGTGCAAAAGCCGAACCGCTATATTACTATGTTGCTTAGCTTCAGGTATTTTTTCTGCAGAAAAGTCATGTTTGCTAAATACAGCAAGGCGTATGTCGTGATGCCGGGCGGGTTTGGGACTTTGGACGAATTGTTCGAAGCGCTTACGCTCGTACAAACCAAGAGGATAGCGCCTTTCCCTATCATCATAATCGGCAGGGAGTACTGGAGCGGGCTTATGGAGTGGATCAAAAAGACCATGTTGAGCCATGAACACGTATCCGAATCCGACTTAGAATTGTTTCATCTTGCGGATAAGCCGGAGGAAGTGATAGAAATTTTAAGGAAGTTTTATAAGGCCAAAAAAAGCCGCTGAAGATGGTCAAGAAAATATTCAAGATAATCATTTTATTTCTAGTCGTTGCCTTTATCGCTATTGCCGCCGGCTTAATGTCGCTTAATTATTTTCTAGTGCCGGCCATTGAGAAGAAAGTGCGGCAGATAGTGACGGAGAATCTCGGCAAGCGCGCAGAACTGTCGCAGGTAAATATAAGGCTGCCGGAGGCCATTATCCTCGTCAAGGGCTTTAAGATAGCGGATTTTAGTCTGGTAAAATACAACTACTCCATCAGTGTGGATGAAGCGACGCTCCGCGTCAGCCTCATAAACACTTTCCTAGGGAAGAGACTCATATTTGATAAAACTTACCTTAAGAACGCGGTTATTATTTTGGAAAAGAAGAGTTTGCCGCCTCCCGCTGAAGCATCTTCCTCCGGCGTACCCGCTGCCGATACAGCTTGCCCTAAGCCGAGCGCGACAGATTTCAACAAAAACCAATTTAGCGAATTATACATAAGGAAGCTGACAGCGGAAAATGTGGAGTTTGTTTTCAGGGACTATTCTCCCGACCGGCCGCCGGTGGTTATAGAGATCGTAGATATAAACGGCGAAATAGACAATTTTTTAGCGTCCTTCCGCGCCGCAGGCAATTTTAAAGGGGTGGTTCATTTTGAGGGGCGCTTTAATTCGGCCAAGAAAGGGTCCTTGAAAATCGGCGGCACGATAGCTAAAAGGGGGGACGAAATAGATTTTGATTTAAAATCCGAAATATATGACGTCGATCTTACTTATTTTTCGCAATATTACGCTAATACGTCGTTTACCACTCTGAAAGAGGCAAGGGTGGATATAGATTCAGACGCTAAATGCCGGAAAAACGAATTAACGACATATCATGATGCGCGCATTCATAACATCAAGCTTAACGACATAACGCCGACATCGCAAGATACGCTTTTTAGCCTGCCGGCTACGACTGTAATAAAATTCTTTAACGATTGCGGCGGCGAGGTGAAATTCTGCTTTAATGTCGGGGGGACGCTGAACGATCCCAAATTTGAACCCGGGCCCATCATAAAAGAAGTCATGTCGAAGGCCATGGGCGACAAGATAGCCGCGCGGCTCAGAGAATTGCCGCGGGATGTGGTCAAGATTAGCGAAAAAGCCATTAGCGGAGACATAGACTTAGGCAAGGAATCGAAGATCTGGCTCAAAGAGATAGAAAAAAGATTTGAAGATATGAAAAAAGAGCTCAAGAAGAAATACGATTCTGATAAGGCCGCCCCATAGCATATTGCCTTGTCTGCAAAATAAGGGTTGTATATTTCACAGATGATCGCAGATTGAAAGAAACAGATGATCACAGATGTTTTTCGTCAACAATCTGTGCTAATCTTGCAGCTTCTCATCTGTGCTAATCTGTGCATACATCAAACCTTTATTTAAGTTACAGAGCAACATATGAACAATGGCCAGATCGCGAATATTTTCAGGAATATGGCGGATATTTTAGAAATAGAGGGCGAAAACCTTTTTCGGATAAAAGCCTACCGCAAAGCGGCTGATACCATAGATGGCCTCAGCGAGGACATATCAAGAATCGCCGCCAAAGACGAACTCCTAAAACTTCCCGGCATAGGCAAGGACCTGGCCTCCAAAATAAAAGAATTCCTCAATACCGGCAAGATTTCCGCATATGAAAAACTCCGTAAGTCGACAGCCCCAGTTTTACTCGACATGCTTAATATCCCCGGCGTCGGGCCGAAAACCGCAAAGATTTTATACGATAATCTAAAGGTAAAATCCCTTAATGGCCTCGAAGAAAAGGCCAAGGCGCACCGCATAAGCGGCTTGCCCGGAATAAAAGAAAAAACCGAAGAAAATATACTTAGGGGGCTGGAGTTTTTGAAGAAAGACAAGGGAAGGATGCTGCTCGATACCGCTTTTATGACCGCCGAATACATAGTTTCCGAATTAAAAGGCCTGCCTGAAGTTATAAAAATATCCCCCGCGGGGAGTTTAAGGCGGATGAAGGAGACGGTACGGGACATAGATATACTGGTTACTTCGAGAAAGCCGGAGCGCGTCATGGACGCATTCGCGAACCTTCCTAATGTGGACACCCTTACAGCCCGCGGCCCTACCAAATCGAGCGTCTTGACTAAAGATAATGCGCGGGTAGACCTTAGGGTAGTTTCGCCGGAAAGTTACGGCGCGGCCCTGATGTATTTTACCGGTTCCAAAGAGCACAATGTCAAACTGAGGGAGATGGCCGTAAAAAGAGGATTGAAAATAAACGAGTACGGCGTCTTTAATGTTAAGACCAATAGAAGGATAGCCGGCAATAGCGAAGCAGAAATATATGATATCTTCAAAATGAAATATATTGAGCCGGAATTGCGCGAAAATACCGGAGAGATTGAAAGCGCCCTGAAAGGTACATTGCCGAAACTTATCCAGCTCGCTGATATAAAAGGCGATTTCCATGTTCATACGGAGGCGTCGGACGGCGCGCTTAATATTTCGGAAATAGCCAAAATCGCGCGCAAAAAAAGATACGATTACGTAGTCATTACGGACCACTCGTCATCTCTTAAGATAGCAGGCGGCTTAAGCGATAGGCAGCTCTTGAAGCAGAAAGAGAAGATAGCCGCCTTTAATAAAAAGTCTAAAGACATAAAATTACTGGCCGGCTCCGAAGTTGACATACTCGACGACGGAAGTATGGATTATCGCGACGATTTATTGAAAGAGCTGGATTTTGTTATAGCGGCGATTCATACCGGATTTCATCAGCCGAAGGACAAACTGACAACGAGGATTATAAAGGCGATGCACAATAAGTATGTCAACCTGATCGCGCACCCCAGCGGCAGGCTCATAGGCGAGCGCGCGGCGTATGAACTGGATTATGACAAAATATTGGCCGCCGCGAGCGAGACAGGCACCGCTATAGAAATAAACGCTTACCCCCAGAGGCTTGATCTTACAGATATTAATTCAAGACGCGCAAAGGAGGTAGCGGGCGTCAAACTCGCGATTTCAACGGATGCTCATGTCGCGAGCCAGTTTGACAACATGATTTACGGCGTAAGCGTGGCGCGGCGAGGGTGGCTCGAGAAAAAAGACATTATAAATTCGTTGCCGCTTAAAGAACTTGTGAAATTTGTAGAGAAAAAGCGCTCGTGAAGAATAAGATTTTAAGGTTGTATGATGCCCTATACAAATATTACGGCCCTCAATACTGGTGGCCCGCCAAAACTAAGTTTGAAGTCATTGTCGGGGCCATATTGACCCAGAACACTTCTTGGCGAAACGTAGAAAAGGCCGTATGTAATCTACGAAAAGCAAAATTACTTAATCCCGCCGCAATGAAAGATATAAACAAGAAGAATCTGGCCGCCTTAATAATGCCGTCGGGCTGCTATAATATAAAAGCCGGCAGGCTTAAAAGTTTCATAAATTTCCTTTTCCGAAAATACGGCGGCAGCCTTAAAAGGATGTTTTCGCAAGATACGGCGATCTTGAGAAAAGAGCTCTTGGAGGTGAAGGGGCTCGGTTTTGAGACCGTTGACTCTATACTTCTTTACGCCGGCCAAAAGCCGGTTTTTGTGGTAGATGCCTACACTAAGAGAATCCTGGCTAATCACAAGTTAATATCATCCGGCGACAAGTATCACGAGGTACAGCGGCTATTTATGGAGAGCCTACCTTCAGACAGCGCGCTATTTAATGAGTATCATGCCCTCTTGGTCAGGCTCGCAAAAGAGGCCTGCACGACGCACCCTAAATGCGAAGCATGTCCCGTAAGGTCTGTGTTATGGAGCCCCGCGGCCACGCCTCGATATGCCCCCTTCCGCGTAAGGCGACATCCACCGAAGCCAAACCTGCCTGCCGGCAGGCAGGCACGATAAGTATTTGGCGAAGGCGGATAAATTATTTACCTTTGAGCAAAAAGTCTTGATAATAACATAATCGCAATGTATACTATATAAGACATTATAACCCATAATTATATTATTAGAAACAGCGACTCAATAAACGGGAGGAAGGGATGCCAAATAATAGAGACGAAAAAAAACAAGCAAAGAAAACGATAGTTCTAGCGCTTCCGCACTTTCTGGACATGTTCAGCTCTTATTACGCCATGGAGATAATGAAAGGTGTCGGCAAGGCGATAGAAAACTCGCCTTATGACCTGCAGCTTCACATATTTGATGCCGGCATGAACGAGGAGTCCATCAAAGAACACCTGACGAGTGTTTATAATCTAGGCGGCGTTTTATTTGCCGACATAGACGGTAATCGCAACATTATCAACATGGCCAGAAAAAATAAGATCCCATATATGATTATGAACAATATATTTGACGACAACGAAACGAATTATGTCGGCATAGATAATAAGGTGGCATCCAAAGAAGCGGTTCAGTATCTCGTAGACCTCGGCCACAGGAAGATAGCTACCATAACCGGCAACATGAAGACACAGTCGGCAATTATGCGCCTAGAGGGATATAAAGCAGCCTTAACCGCAAATAATATACCTGAAAATCCGGAATATATCGTCAACGGCGCGTATAATAGAGAAAAGGCCCAGGAAGGAATGATAAAATTGATGAGCGAAAAACCGAGGCCTACGGCAATTTTTGCCGCCAGCGATTTGATGGCGTTCGGCGCGATTATGGTGGCACTGAGGGAAGATATCAGAGTGCCGGAGGACATTTCTATAATGGGCTTCGACAATAGCCCTCTTGCCGCACTCGGCCATGTGACGATCACTACCGTCAGCCAGCCGCTTGCGGAAACCGGCATGGTTGCAGCGAGAGCCCTTGTCGATATTATAGACGGAAAGATACAGCAGCCGTTCCAGAAAGTTTTAAAGGCGACCCTGATCATGGGGAGTTCTTGTAGAAAGATATAATTTCCAAGAAGGGGGGGTTAAATGGCTACCAGAAAAAGGAAGATAAAGGCTAAACCCAAAAAGGCAAAAAAAGTAATAAAGAAGAAGACGCCAAAAACGAAAAAAGGAATCAAAAAAGCGCCGGTAGTCGTAGAAAAAGGGGTTCTGATAGGCAAGGTGACTCATTATTTCCCGCACGTTAAAGCAGGAGCAATCATTATAGAAAGCGGCGAGCTATCTTTGGGCAACACCGTCCGCATTAAGGGCCACACTACCGATTTCAAGCAAAAGATAGCGTCTATGCAGATAGACAGGAATCCCGTTGACAAAGCGACAAAAGGCGATGAGATAGGCATACTTGTCAAATCCAGAGTCAGGATCCATGACAAGGTTTATAAGATATAAGGCCATATGAAACAACGCGCCAAATATGAGATGCCATCCAGCGTGACCAATGATTTTAAGAAAGGGATAAAAAGGTCGCTTACTCCCCTTCGGGGAGGGGCCCCACTAACATATGGAGAATAGATTATACAAAAAAATATTATTGGGTCTAGGGTTAGATTCTAAAGACGGCCATGTCAGAATTACGAAGGGAAAAAACTTCAGGCTTTACGGCGGCTCAGAAGAGACTCATGAATTGATGCAGGAAAAAGCCACCAAGTTTAATGAACACCTGGATAAAAAAGGTAAAACGCTGGACAGCGTCAGCAAAGAAGAGTTTTGTGAGATAGCCACAAAAATCGGATTAAAAGTACCCTCGGACGATAAACAGCGGAAGGGCGAAAGGTAAAAATGGCCCATAACAACCAAAAAGACTCCGATAATAGAAGAAAATACCCAAGATTGGATACCGTCTTTCCAATCGAATTTCAGGTAGTAGACAGAGAAAGGCGGGAACCGCTCTCGGAATTGAAAGAAGGATTTACCAGAAATATAGGCAAAGGCGGAATGTGTATATTCGCCAAGACCCTTAAAGAACACGATAAAGAGATATTCAATTTTATTCCCCATGATACCAAATTAAAACTTATCATAAACGTTCCGCTGGACAATGAACCCATAGAGTCTTTTGCAACCGTTGAATGGATAGAAAGGCAGCCGGGCCCGATTCTAGATACGTATTTTTTCGGCGTATCCTACGATCTTATTAATGAGATCGAATACGACAGAATAGTAAATTATATAAAATGGCTGCGCCTTAAGCCCCGTCTCGTATTTTTGGCCGTCCTTACGCTCACTTTTGCCTTAATATGCACTCTTGCGTTCTTATTTGATGTAAGCGTCAAAAAGATTCAAAAAGAAAAAGAGCTTCTGGTTTCGATAGCGGCAAGCAAGCAGGCGAAGATAGAGAAAGCCGAAGCGGAAAAAAACCGCCTGGAAGCCGAAACCGTACTTAAAGAAATCAAAAATAAACAAGCGACAATGGAGGAAAAGTTAAAAAAGATAGAAAGCGAGAAAAGCGCCCTGGAAAAAAGAGCCAAGCTTAGCGAAGAGGACAGGGGGCAGCTTCAAGCTGCTCTCGACGATCTGGCGGAGGAAAAAGCCTCTTTAGAAAATAAGATAGAAGAAAGCGCCCAAGAAGCTCAAGCGCTAACCCAAGAAGAGATATCGTCCGCGGTAATCGATACTAATACGGTACCGGCAGAGAGGCTTAAAGCAGAAGAGGACAATTACAGAAAATTCAGGGCGCTGATTCTCGACGGCAAGATACAGCCGCTAAGCGCGTATGTTTCTTCGCATAGAGGAAGCATATATCACGCTGCGGCGCTTTTTGCGCTTGCGGAAATAAGATACAAACAGGGCGATGCGTCGCTTTCCGAAGCGAATTATATGCAAATAGTCGAGCTATATCCTGAAAGTAAATATGCATTATATTCTAGCCATAGGTTGGAGCAAATACGCCAAAATTATAATTATGTCCGATATAGCCTTCTAGATCTGTGCGCTAAGTATAAACTGCCGGAATTATTTGACTACCGCAGTATAGAGCCCTATTATAAACCGTAGTTTAGCCCCTCGACTTTCCGCCGAAGGCGGACACCCGCCGATGCTTTGTGGCGGGCGCTCAGGACGGGCGATAGAGGGCAAATAGCCCCTCGACTTCCTGCCTGCCGGCAGGCAGGCGCTCGAATTTGCAGGCGGGCGATAGAGGGCAAATCGGAGGCAGAATGGCCATAAGAGCTTATGTATTAATGAATCTGGTAACATCTGATCTGTCAAACACAATGCTTCAATTGAGGGAAATAAAAGAGGTAAAAAATGCCGATGCAGTAATAGGGCCTTATGATTGCATAGCGGAAATTGAGGCGGATAGCATGGACCTGTTAGGCAATGTTGTAGTTAATAAGATTTTAAGGGTAGAAGGGGTGGCGAAGACGCTCACCTGCGTAAAACTTTAATGAGGCCATAACTTACGCTCCTTTTAGGAGCGAAAGTTATAAGGCTGAATTATCCCCCCTGCAGTGTTTCCGGAGGAAACAAGGGGGGATGGGTTATTTTTCGGAGGAAAAAGTGGACATATCTGCTTCGTTTATGAAACAGGCGCAGAAGATTAAAGATACGTCTTCCAAGCGCTTTGATGAATGGTCAAAAAAATATGACAGGAGCCTGTTGCAATTTCTCATTTTCCGCAGGTCGCATAATATGTTCATAAGCAACATAATCGACGATGAGCGGAAAATAAAGATCCTTGACGTAGGCTGCGGCACCGGCGAATTCGCGATGAAGCTGAAGGGTTACAAAAAAGATGCCCATGTATACGGCATGGATATTTCGCCCGATATGATACATATTGCGAGGTCGAAATTCAACGGCGAGATAGATTTTAAAATAGGCGACGTGGAAAAAATGCCGTATGAGGACAATTGTTTCGATTATCTTACCTGCTCGCACTCTTTCCATCACTATCCCCATAAGAAGAGGTCTGTCCGCGAGATGTTTCGTATATTAAAACCCAAAGGTAAGATTATGATAATCGACGGTTGTAAAGACTCTCTTTTGGGAAGAGTCATATTTGACGTTATCGTCAAAGCCCACGAAAAAGATGTTCACCATCTTCATAGCAGCCAGTTTGCGCGTATTTTAGAAGAATCCGGATTTCGAAATATAACCCAGGAGATATTCAACCCCTGCATCCCGCTGCTTTTTACCATGGGAGTGGCAAAAAAGCCCGCCTGAGGCGGGCAGGCCTGTCTGACGGCAGGCAGGGAGGTTACATGTTAGCGTTTATTACCGGCGCTACCGGATTTATAGGTAGCCATTTAGCGGAAAGATTAGCGTCTAAGGGGTATAGATTAAGGTGCCTGGCGCGCGAGAGCAGCGATACGGCTATTCTGCGCCGTTTGAACGCCGAAATTGTCACAGTGGACATGAGCGATAAAGACGGCTTAAGAAAAGCGTTGGAAGGGGTCGATATAGTCTATCACTGCGCCGGCGTTGTAGGAGAATGGCTCTTCGAGGAAGAGGCCCGCAGGGTAAACATAGTAGGCACGCAGAACCTATTGGACGCCAGCGTCGACGCTAAAGTTAAGAGATTCGTCCACGTCAGCAGCCTCGCCGTCTTAGGTATGAAGCACCACCACAATACGCCGGCCGATGCCCCTTATCAGTTAACGGGCGATATATATTCCGATACCAAAATAGAGTCGGAAAAAATAGTGATGGATTACTACGAAAGAAAAGGGCTTCCGGTTGTTGTAGTAAGGCCGGGGTTTGTATTCGGCACAAGAGACAGAAGATTCTTGCCGAGGATGCTCGAGATGCTCGACGAAAATAAATTCGCGTTCCTCGGAAACGGCAATAATATCATGAACCTGGTTTACATCGATAACCTTATAGATGTTTTAATGGAGGCAGGTGTCAATAAAAAGGCCATAGGCCGTAAGTATAATGTTTCCAATAAGGATAAAGTGACTATGCGGGATTTTGTTTATATGATATCGGATATACGCGGCACGAAAAAGCCGACCAAATCCATCCCTGTGCCTTTAGCCAAATTTATTGCCTCATCGTTAGAATTTTACGGGAGATTAACAAAAAGTCAATCCCCGCCGTTTCTTACCAAGGCGCGCATAAAAGTAGCGAGCCTGAATCTCGATTTTGATATCTCCAAGACAATGGAAGACCTTGGTTACGACTCCAAAATAACCATAAGAGAAGGGCTGGCAAGGACTCTTAAGTCGTAACATGGAGAGTACCATGAACGAGATAATGGCAAATATCAAAAATCGCCGCTCAAGAAGGACGTTTCTCGATAGGAGCATCCCCGAGGGGACAATCGAAGAAATACTGGAAGCCGGCCGATACGCCCCAAGCGCGCTTAATAAGCAACCTTGGAAATTTATCGTTATATCGAATAAAGACGCCATTAAAAGATTATCCGATATTGTTCGAGGGGTAACGATAAAAGTAATGCCGCTTTTACCGCTTCTCAAAATTTTGCGGCCCGAATTACGAGATCCCCAGATAATCGCCGCCATGAAAAAGACTTTGTCCGGTAATGCGGACACAGTCTTTCACAGTGCGCCCGTTCTCATTTTAATTACTGCGGCTAAGAACGCCAGCCGTTACGCCGCAAAAGACTGTGCTTTGGCCGCCCAAAATATGATGCTATATGCCAGTTCGGTAAAGATCAGCAGCTGTTTTATCGGCAGGGGCGATCTTTTGGCAATGGCGAAAGAGGCAAGAAAGATTCTAGGGCTTCCGCCCCGCCATATCATACACGCCGCTATCGTTTTTGGCTATGCCCCTGCGGGCGAAACTCCTCCGACGGCTCCGCCGCGCCGGAAAGATAATCTAATAAATTGGGTGCGCTGATGAAAGAATCATTAGGCCAATATAGGACTCCCGACGGAAAGTCGCTTTCGTTCCGAAAGTGGCAAGGCCGAGGCGATATTATCGTTTACCTTCACGGTATTGAATCTAATTCCGGTTGGTTCTCCCAGCTCGCTTCCCAGCTTGCCGAGAGGGGTTTTACCTTATACGGCATAGACAGGAGGGGGTCAGGATTAAATCATGAGGACAGGGGGGATATAGAGGACTATAATATATTTTTCGACGACATAGAAGATGCCCTGAAGTTTGTAAAAGCCGAGAATGCCGGCAAAAAAATATATCTTTTGGGAATTTGCTGGGGGGCGCTATTGGCCGTAAATTATGCTCTGAGGAAAAGGATAAGCGCCGACGGCCTTATCTTACTATCTCCGGCCATATACAGGAGAGTGGACCTTAGTCCCGTAGTGAAAATTGCGGCAAAAATCAGTTCATTTTTCTATCCGAAGGCGCACTTTAAGATACCTATAAATGACAGGATGTTTACGGATAATAAGAGATATATAGATTTCATAAAGAACGATAAAATGCGGCTGCGCTCTTTAACGTGCCGCTTTTTTAACCAGATCATCAGAATGGAAACGGATTTTGAGGCGATTAAGAATAAATTGCTTTTGCCCGTCGTGGTCCTGCTTGCCGGTCATGACGAGATAGTCGATAATGAAAGAGTAAAAAAGTGGTTCAGCGGAATATTGTCGCGGGATAAGGCCATGCGGGTATTTGACGGTTCCTACCATGTCATGCCCTTTGAAGAGGATATAACGCCGCTCGTAGATTGCATAAATGATTGGGTCAAAGAGAAGGAAATGTCTTTTGAAAGCCAAAGTATCAAAAATTGACATATACGCGGTGGATATTCCTTTTAAAATGAAATTCGGCCACGCCGCGAAAAAAAGAGTGAGCTCCGAAAGCATTTTTGTGCGCGTGGAGACGGAATGCGGTAAAGTGGGTTTCGGCGAATCTCTGCCGCGCCGATACGTAACCGGAGAAGATCAGTCGTCGGTAATAGATGCCCTCAAAGATGAATGCCGGCGCGCTGTATTAGGCAGGACATTCAATTCCTTTAGTGAAGCAATGGATTTCGGCGACTCGCTCGGCGGTTTAAAAGGCGCCGCTAGATGCGCAATTGAATTGGCGCTCTTGGATGCGGCCGGCAAAGTTTTTAATTGTTCCGTGATAGATACATTTGATAAAGTCCCCACAAACAACTTAAAGTATAGCGCGGTAATCGGAAGCGAAGCGCCGTTTAAGGCAGGCCTTTTGGCGCTCGCGAGCAGATTATACGGTTTAAAAGACATAAAAGTAAAGGTAGGGGATCCTTACGATATTAAGAGGCTTGAGATGGTGAGAAGGGTGGCCGGCGGAGATGCCGATATAAGATTGGATGCTAATTGCGCATGGACCGCCGAAGAAGCGATAGATATACTTAATAATATGAGAATTTTCAATTTTAGCGTCATAGAACAGCCTGTAAAGAAAAGTGACATACGCGCTCTTAGGAAAGTAAGCGCGGCTATCTCAGAGCCGGTTATGGCAGATGAATCTTTATGTACCATTGATGATGCCAATAGGCTTGCGGAAGAGAGAGCATGTAAAATGTTTAATATAAGGATATCGAAGTGCGGCGGCATTCTCAATTCTCTTAAAATTGCAAGGATTGCAAAATCGGCGGGGATTTCGTGCCAATTAGGTTGCCAGGTAGGGGAATCCGGCGTGCTATCAGCCGCCGGCAGGCACTTCGCTTCGTGCGTAACGGGCATAAGATACTTAGAAGGGTCATACGCCAGGTTTTTATTGGCGGAAGATATGGTAAAAGAAGACATAAGCTTTGGATATGAAGGCCGTGCTCGCGTTTTACAAGGGGCGGGCTTGGGTGTTACAGTGAACGAAGACGTTCTAAATAAATATGTAAAAAGTAAAGCCACAATTCAGTAGTCCAGTCATAGAAGATAAATTCCCCCGCCGCGGCGGGGGAATTTGGGAGCCGGCAGATATGAATATAGCGCCGCATAT